>ERZ1048068.544-NODE-544-length-34083-cov-5.678823_pt1 | contig 34083 bp, 23 predicted proteins | sample MGYA00383098_ERZ1048068 | MGnify/ENA primary metagenome ERZ1048068 (study PRJEB29581, sample SAMEA5548368) | metagenome | biome: marine; feature: coastal; material: water | depth 1 m | study: Short-term variability in the microbial, nano- and picoplankton dynamics... | reverse complement strand
TCCATCTTTTGTTTTAAGATTTTCAACTAAATATCCAGATGATGCTTTATTCATCCATAAATAAGTCATAATTTGTGGTTTTTCATATCCACGAATAGTATTAAAGTGCTTATTTACACGATTTTTAATCTCTACTACTTCTCCTTTTTCTGTAATACCATCAATCTTACCAACAATTACAATTGTTCCATCATTAACAGTAATTTCACTACATGCTTGACTAGATGATACTTTACATTTATGAGTTTTTTCAAATTCTACAACAGCATTACTTTCGTTTTTTGTCCCATAAACAGTATTACTTGTATCATTCACTAATTTACTTATTTCTTTTAAATCTTCTTTTTTAATTTCTTTAGGGAGTGATTCTAAAATTGCGTTTTTTTTTTTAACAACACCTGCACTTGTTTTTGATGACTGACATTTTTTAATATCTTCTTTGATATCAAACTTATATTTAACTTGAAATGCTTCTAGTTGTTTTGTTGTAGATAAATTTTTTGGAATAATTTCTGGTTCTTTCTTATGTGCTAAATCTGAATACTTTTGATAATCACCATAATTAAAAGACCGCCATACACTAAACACAACTTTATCAAACTTTTTAAAATAATTCATATTCATAATCACAAACAAATTACTCACTGAAAACCTTATTTTTGACATTATATATTTACTTTTAATTTACACCTTATAAATAGTTTTTAATACTAGATAATAATGTTTCAATTTTGTTTATAATGTTTTAATTATTATAAATTCTCAATTATCAATTAATCATCAAATAATGTGTCTCTTAATTTTTCTATGTTAGTTGGTTCATATTCGTCATCACTATCACTATCACTATCACTATCACTATCACTATCACTATCACTATTACTATCATTAACATCATCATAATCAAGTCTATTATCATCACGAGTGTCATTTGTGTTTTTAGTATCGCTAAGATTTTCTTTAGTATTTGTAAGATTTTCTGAGGTTGATAGAGATTTATTAAAGATATTAATAACATACATTAGACCAGGAATATAAAATAACATAGTTCCTAAAAAAGCTATGATGAATTCATCAATATGATATATTATATTTTTAAGATTTTGTGATGTAATATAGGGGAATGATGAACTTAATTTACCAAAATAATGAATAAATATACCTATTGGAGGAAATATACCAGTAAATATCCATTTAAATACATCAGATGGAATACATAAATATCCATAGCCTAATCCACCATACATAATTTTATCAAATAAACTATATTCACCATCGCTTATTCTTTGTTTTATTTTTTCGTGAGAATCTTTAGAATCCATTTTAATATTATATATTATAATTATTATATATTAAATTTATTAAAAAAATTAATCTTTCTTAATATGTAATATTAAAAATTTTAAAATATGATTAATAAAATTATTTTGATTTTTCAGCATTTTCAATTTCTTTTTCTCTCATTTCTTGATAATAATCTGAATAATAACTATTAAAACTAATTATTAATCCATATATAATACCAACTGGATAACTAATATACATTAACATTGTAGAAAGTAATATATTGACCCAGCCATTTAAACCTTTTGACATGAATATTCCAAAAGGGGGCATTATTATAGTAATTAAATATCTTATAAATTTATATCTTATAATTAAAGCACCGTCCTTTATTATTTTTATTTTCTCTTCTGTCTCTTTTTTCATATCTAAAATCTTATCTTCATCAGATTTAAACCAATTAATACCATCTTTAAAAAATCCTATAAATAAATAATTTATAATTTCAATAATTTTATTAACAATATAATCAAATGTAGCAAGTATTAATTTACCATAAGTTCCACTTGCTTCAACTGCTTCAATAGTTGATTTATCAAAATTATCCATACTAAGTCTTTCATCTCTAACACTATTTCTATCTAAATATCCATATTTATTGGCTTTAAAATTTTCTTTAATTTTCATTATTATTTATAGTATTTATATAATTTATATAATTTATATAATATTATTAAAATTCTAATTCTATTATTATTATTATATATAATTTATAACAAAAAATATTCACTATTTTAATGTAATTATTTTTTAGGCCATATCATAATGAATGAATATATTAATCCAGGAATATAATATAATATAGTTAATGCTCCAGCAATTAATATTTCTAACCATTTTTGTAATCCAAATCTCATAAATATACCAAGAGGTGGTAATAATATAGTTGAAATAATAACTGTATTAGGTAATGCCCCTTCATCTGCTTTATAACATTTAGTATCAGTTCTTTTAACATTTTTATCTTCACCATCATTATCATCATTACCATTATTTACATGTATGTCCCATCCAAATGCTTTATTAACTATAGGATTTAATATTTTATTAATTATATATTTACTAAATGAAACTATAATTCTTACAAATACATTAATTATAATTCTCGGTAAACTGGTAAATGAAGTAAATAAATCATTAAATAAATTAAATGGATTTAATAACTCTCCTGCTAAATAAAATACGAATTTAAATACCCAAAATAACACCTTAAAAGCAGTCCCTATAGATTTACCTATTGTTTTTAAACTTTCACCTATACCCCCCAATGAATAAAAAGTTTCTCTAATGTCATTTACACCTCCTTTTATAGTATCCGAAAACTCTTCTGTTTTATCAGCAATTTTTTTAAGATGATTTGGTCCCTTTAAAATATTAATATTGGGTATTATATTTTTAAAATCTCCCTTAATATTTTTAATATCTTGTTTTATATTTTTTGTATTCTTCTTTTCGGTGTTTTCAAGTTTATCTTTTTTTTGTTTTTGTTCTTTCATATTTAGATACTTTATAATATAATAATTTATAATTTTTATTAATATTTATACATTTTTATTTAATTGAAATATTAATTATTAATAAAATTGTTATTAATAATAAAAATATTATATTTATAGTATATATATTGTAATTAAAATATTAATATTAAAATATTAGTATTAAAATATTAGTATTATATATAATTATAAATTAATTTATATTAAATAAATAAATAAAAATGAGTTTTAATAGATTACCTTACGATCAATGCTCTTATCAACAAGTTCTTGCTGAAACAACTGGACCAGGTCATTATCAATTAGGAACACCTCCTAATACTTGCAAACCTTGTCATCCTACAGATGTTCGTGTTCGTCTTCAAAATGGAGGTGTTGCTCTTAATACAGATACTGATTTAATTGATATAAATTCTGAATTAATTGGTATTAGTAGAAACCTTAGTAATTGTCCTAGTAGAAAATATCTTCCTAATTGTCAAAACTCATTACTTTGTGGTGCTCATGTTGGTAAAGAACACAAGGGATGTCAAAAATCAGCAAAAGTATGTGTAAGTGACCAAAAAGAAACAATTTCTTTCGATAACTGTTTTACTGGGAGTGAAGATACTAGATTAAGTAATCCAGCGTGTAATTTAAGAGGAACTGGTTGGAATCGATGGGAATGGCTTTGTAAAAATCCACAAGCAAATCTTGAAGAACCATATGATTTCAAAATAAATACCAGAATTTTAGCTAAAAATAACCATAGACCAGTTATACTAAATCCAATAGATCAATTTTTAGCACATCCTGAATATAACGATGATGTTGTATGTGAAAAAATAGAGAATCTTGCGAACACTTGTGTAGTACCTACATCGCCACCTAGTGTCCAATGGCAATCTCTTGATAGAATAAATAATTATTAAACAATTTTATATTTTTGAAAATTATGTAAATTTAAATAAAAATATTATTATTATTATTATTATTAATGAATTTATTATAAAATAATGGGACTTATAACACCAATTTATATTAAACCAGATCAATATTTTTACAGTTATTATAATGATTATATAACTAAAAATAATAATAGTGAATCGGATTATTTTATTTTAAATTTATTAAAATGTAAAAATAAATTAATTACTCCAACTTTTATAACAAAAAATAATTTACAAGATTATAATAATTGTAAAATATTAAAACAAAAACAAAAATTAAATTTATCTAACGACTATTATGAACATTTTAAAGAAAAAATAATACATAATAAACATGTGTGTAATATTTGTTATGATAATGTTAATGATAATTATGTAATAACAGAGTGTCTACATACATATTGTATAAAATGTGCGAATACTTTATATTTTAATAATAACAATACTAATAATTACACATCAATGGAAACAAACTTATTTTCTTTTAAAAAAAGAAATAATAGTATAAATAAACGGGAATTTAAATGTCCTACATGTAGTCATACACAAAATAAAGAACAATTATTTTTATTAACAGATAAAATATTAAACGATATTGAAAAAAAGAAAGAAAATAAAAAACAACCTAATATTTATTTATCACTTATTAAAGTGTTATATAATACTGTTTTATGTATTAAAAAAAACAAATTTACTTACAATGTAAATAAAAACTTTATATATAAATATATTGGATACAAAACATACTATATATTAAATAAAATAGTAGAAAACAAAACTCCATTTAATATAATTGAAAATGATATATCGAACTATAATAAAACACAACACGTAAAAATTATAATATCTAATAATCCAAAATGGATAGAACTAATGAATATTATTATTACTAATAATAATATTCATTTATGTCTTATTGGTAATATGCCTCAATATATAGACGAACTTATTAATACTATTAATACTTCAATAAATAAAAATAAATTTATAAATTTTCATTTATATTTAGTAGACCCCTATGATAAAAAAAAATATGACGCTATTAAAAGTAATTTAAATAATTTAATATTAAATATTTCATCTAGTGATAAAGGAAAATATAAAAATATAAAAATATTACCCTATCAATTGGTTATTAAAAATACAATTGATGAAAAAATATTCACAAATAAAGTAATAATTACTTAAAGTTTTTTTAATATTTTAATATATTTATAATTATTTATAATTATTTATAATTAAAATCATATAGAAATATATTAACTCTATAAATAACTCTATAATGAATACAAAAACAGAACTCAGAAAACAAATTAATACCCTAAATAAATCAATAATTTCTAATGAATTGGAAATAAAAAATATAGAAGCACAACATAAAAAATATATTAAACAAAATGAATTAGACGTGAGAAATTATATCGATGTTATTGAAGAAAAAAGAGACCAATATTCTTTATTATACCCTAATATTGATAAAATAAATAGGGAAATCGATTATATTAAAAAAGAAACAGTTATTAAATTAAATAAAGAAAATGAAATATTTGAAAGAGAACATTCTCGTATTGAAATGAAAAAAGTAGAATTAAAAAACACACTAGAAGATAATATATCAAACAATACAAATCTTATTGAGACATTAACTTCAAATAACGAAGATATATTATTAAGAAATAGAGAAATAAGAAATCTTAAAAAAGAACAAACTCAATCTAAATATAAAGATCGTATTGAATTACAAAAGCAAATAGAACAATATAAAGAAGATATTAAACTTAAAAAGAAACACGTCATTTACTACAAAAGTCAAATATTGAGTATTGACGAAAAGATTATAGATTTACGACAGCAATATGAAATGAATGATGAAAGACATAAACGAGCAAATTATGTTTTTTATGATATAAAAGAGGATATTGAAGAAATTAAAGGGAAATTGGAAGAAACACAAAAAGAAATTAATACTTTGATGAATAGTAATAATCCTATTTTGAATGAAAATAATAAAGAAAAAGAAATAAATGAAGAATATAAAACAGAAATGAATAATGAATCAATTATTTTAGAAAAAATAGATTTGTTAGATACATTAAACAAACAATTAAATGAATGTTATCGAAAACCAGAATATAATTTACCGCAATTTTATTCTATTATTGAAAAGGATAATAATGATATTTTAATAGAAATAGATAATTTAACACATAATAAACAACAACTAGAAGAACTGTTGGAAAATAAAGCGACACACTATAATCCTGCTAATACACAATTTAAAACTGAAAATACTGAATTGACTAAAAAATATATGACTATGATATCTAAATTAACTATAAGATTATGTAAAAATAAAACACAGATTTATTTACTTGAAAATGATAATCAAGAAAGTGTTAAGTTTTACAAATTTAATATTGGAAAAGAAGATATTTATGATAAGAATTCACACAATAGATTGGAAATAGCAACTAGACGCATAAATGAATATAAAGACGCAAAATTGGGCGAAATGACTAAAAACAGTAATAATACAAATACAAAAATACAAACATTAAAAAGCGAGATAAAAAAATTAAACAAAGATAAACTAGAATTGGAATTAGAAGGAGGACGACAAACACAACTTAAAAATAAGAAAGTAGATGAAATAGAGGCGATAATTAAAGAAACCAAAACCAAAATCCTAAACTTCAAAAAGATAATATCTAAGAAATAAAAATATGTGTTTGTTTTTAGGTGATTAATTTATTTTTTATTATTTCAAAATCTGTGTTATATTCGGTGATAGGGTTATTAGTAGCATCTAATATAATTTTTTTCGTAATCATTACTTGAATTGTTGAATCAAATAATTGTTTTAAAGCTGATGCGTCTTCATCAGTAGTTTCTTCTCCGACTGTAAAATAATATAAGACCTCATCAGACCTACCATGTGATAAACCAATTACTAATAATTTTCCTTTTAATAATTCTTTAGTAGGTATTTTAATTTCAATATCTATATCTGTTTTTTCAACTAATTGTTTAAATACTAAATAATCTTTATCTTCTTTATCTTTAATTTTTTCCATATATAACACACCACGTTTCAACGGAAATATTCCTGCAGGTTTAGAGAATGTTAATTTTCTTTCTGGTGGATAAGTTTTAGTTTCATCATAATTAGGAATTTTCATCATTATTTTTATCATATCTTTATTTGGTTCTATTGGAGATGTATGGGTAGGTTTTGTAGATTTTATTTTTTTTGATGTTGGTATTGATGTTGATTGAGTATATCCTTGAAAACATTTAAGTAATTTAAAATGAATTATTGAAAATTTAAGGCGGCCACAAGCAATACCTTCATCTAATTTTATTTTTCCATATCGTCCTTGGTATATAGTGCTATCATCTTTATAATAAAGAAGACATTGAATTAATAATTCTATAGGTAATTTTGTTTTAATATCTGCTAATTTTAAAGTTTTATTAAATTTATATTCTTGTTTAGAACTATCAAAAATTATTATGTTTTTATTTAATAAAAAATGTATAGGCAGTGTATATGCTACACTGGGTCGTCCTGAATCATTGTAGCCACTAATTACTATTACAACAACTTTATACTCATTACTACTATCACCAAGTTTATAGGTAGATACAGTAAACGGAATATTATTCACGTCTTCTGATTTTAGTGTATGCCAAAGTCCATCTTGTGCATTAACAAAATTATTATTTGTTGGTTCATTACCACTAACAGGGATATTAAAGTGTGTTGACCAAAAAAGGCTAGTTTCTTCTTTACATTTCTTTAATATCATATCATCAACATTTTGGGTTCTTAAAGAATTAAATGATTTTAGTAATTCTAAATATTCTTTATCGTTTAAATCTACAAGAGTTTCATCATTAATCATTATTTTCCAGTTTATTGGTTCATTTTTTTTTAAATGAGCATCTAAATTAAATACATATCTTCTACCAATATCTGATTTTCTCCTTTCTATAATTCCTTTGTTGGTACTATCACTTATTGGATTTTGTAAATATACGTTTCTTAATGTGCTTTTTTCTTCACCTTCTCTATTACTACATATTTTTACAACAAGACAAGTTTCTCCACCTTTGGATATAATAGTCATTTCCCCTTCTCTTAAATCTTCTTGATTCTTTATCAAGTTTAAACTGGAAATCATAACGTCTGCTAGTTGTTGACAGCACGACAGCCCCCCCTCATAACCTTTTTAGATTTTTTGTGTTTCTTAAGATTTTTCTTCCTACTCTTGCGTTTCTTAAGAGTACGTTTCTTGGAAGGTTGTCGTTTTGTTTTTCTCATAATTTTACGAGAACTTGGTTTTGAACGCCTAGAACGCTTAGTTGAAAGTTTACGAGAACGTTTCGCCATAATAAAAAAAAAGATTTATTTAATAATTAATAAAGTATTATAAAATAAGAAAACATTTATTTTTGAAAATATAAATTATTAAAATAATAATTATAAATACTATTAACTAGAATTAATCTATTTTTTGGAAGATAAACCATCTTTGAAAACTAGTCCATTGTTTTACTGCGTCGTTTTCTTCTATTTTTTTATGGTAATCACTCTTTTCTTTCTTATAATCATTAAATAGATTATCTTGTTTATCAATAAAGAGTTTTGTATCCACTAATTTGAGATTGTAATTCAATGCTTCTTCAGCAAGAAAGTCAATATGAACGAGATTTTCTTCGGTTGGTTCATAGAATGTATCCATATAAACGCTAATACGCTGACCTATAAAATCATCCTCAAATAGTTTTTTAGATTTATCCACTTTTTCAATACTCCAAATTAATTTATTTGATTTACTAGATTTACTAGATTTAGATTTTGATTTTTTTGACGAAGACGAAGATTTATAATATCCCTCAATTTTAGAATCATCTTTTAATGCCTTCAATATTTCTTCACCATCTAAACACGAACCAATAAAATATCCTTTATGAACCAAGTTTTCCTTCACATTTTGTAAGAAACTATGTAATGAATCATAATCATTCATCATATAATGAACGGCGAAATTACATACTACTAAATCAAATCCATTAACACCAACACCACTCATTCTAGATAATTTACCGTGTTTTGGTTTAATACGACCATATAAAACATCGATATAATATTTATTAAGGTCATCCAATCCTGCTTCATTACTAGAAAGATTTTTAGAACAATCACCTAATAACATCATAGTGTTGCTAACTAATGGTCTACAATTTTGATTTTGAGAAATGGATTTCAAAGCGCGAACTGCGGCCCCCTTCTCAATATCAAAAATATTGTCTGGACTAATATCCATACCAACCAATTTAGACGCGCCATGTCGGCAATATTTGAAAAAATCCCCAAATCTACCACACGCCAAATCTAATACAGTTTTATCACTATACGATATTAAAGACAAATCTTCTATATCACTATCTTCATCAGTATCATTTCCGTTGCTATTTGTTTTTTTCTCTTTCTTTTTCCCTTTTTTGGATTTGGATTTTGGTTTGCTTAATCCTCTTCTAATAATTTCTTCTTTTACAAAATTGTTAAAATGACGCATTGCTTTTGATTCATTACTTTTTTGATTATTATAATAATAATAAGTATTATCAATTGTTTCTTTACCTAAAATCATATTTGTAGTAATTGGATTATTAATTAATCTCCACGCCCCCATCGCAGCCATAAAAGAATTAGGTGTTTTATTAGGACGTACATTTTTAGGGACCCATCTGAATTGTTCATCTCTTTTTGCATCATATAAACATTCTATTGTAGCACCATCATTTATAATATCACGATTACTACATCTCATTTGATTATTTTTATCAACCAAAATATATATTTGACTAGTGTTATCATATAATGTGGATTTCAAAAGTTCTCCATTATAAGGATAAATAGGAGAAAACGGAAAGTCTTCATCATATTTGTTGAAATTATCACCATCATTTATTAATTTATAAGCCATCATATTTCTATGTATGGGGGTTTTCCATAATTTACAAAAGAGTGTTCCTTGAATATATTTATTGTTTTTATAAAAGAATTCTTTTGGTTTGTTTGTAGAACTATCTTTATTGAATTTTACCATAAAATCAATAGTAAGTTCGTGAGATGGTTTCCATTTAAATGCGCTTGGCCACCTTCCGCCAATTTTCTTGACTGTTTCACCTTCAAAGTTTTGATTAACACCAAGATTTACTGGTTGGAAAATAAGACCATCTAACACATAAGAAAACATATGACCGTCTTCGAGTAATCCGCCGTATTTAACACTACATTTTTTGAGGATTTTCTCAACTCCTTCAAAAATTTTTGTATCGTATTTTCCTACTATTTTCTCCATTATTTTTGGATTTGTCGTATCTAATGCACTTAATTTGTTTTTAATGTCTTCGCTTTGATTACCATAGTAAAAGTTTTTCTTAAAGATTTTCAACATATATATTGCGGGAACAGTATCATCTTGTAAAACATTATCGCTTTTATCAAAGTATTTTTCCAATTCTGCTACGTGATAATATCTATGAGATGGATTTTTCTTCATACCAAATGGATTTTTTGTAATATCATTACCCTTTACTACATAAGCATCAAACATATAATAATTTTGAATGAATTTCCCATCCATTGTATGATCTACTAATTCGCCATCAAAAATACTATTTGCGTAATCTTTCATAACAGTTCCAGTATATTTATATTCATCATTAGAAGATTCACGACCTTTAAAATAACATTTTCCATCACTATTAATAAATAAAAGATATCGAACGCCATCTGCTTTATCAGTGACGGCATAGTCCATTCGTATATTTTTTTCATAATCATTTGAAAAATAGTTTAATATAGGTAGTTGTAAAAGATTAGGATGTTCTAAATCACAAACATTTGGTAGATACGTAGATGTTTGATTTTTGATTAATTTTTTAAAATTATCACTGACCTTACGCATATCATTCATACCAACAATAAAAAGTGTTTGTTGTTTAGCTTGTAAGAGTGTTTTAATAATATTAGTAAATTTAGAAATTAATTTCTCTTCTTTTGTTTTTTTATCATCTCCATCTTTACTTTTACTAATTTTAACATCTTTTTTTTCTTCCTTAACTTTTTCTTTATTATCTTCATTCATTTTTTTATTACCAATATATTCTATTTCGATTTCATATGAAAGGTTTTTATGTTCTAAAACAAGGGATTGTTGAAGAGTTTTCGCTTTCTTTGCTGTTTTATGATTAGAACTAATGATAGAGATATCTATTTTAAAGTCGTTTTCATCTTCATAAAATGTAAATGTTTGTTTTTTACGAAAATGTTTTTCAAGACTAGACCATTCTTTAACTAAATTTGTAACATGTGTGCTGTTAGGATCTAGTTGTTCTTCTTTTTTGAGATTAAAACGAATACCATAATTTTGATTGAGAACTTTATCTTTAGTAAAGTCATCAAATGTTTTTGTTTCAAAAACAACATTTTGAATAATATTGTTTAATTTATTATGTTTAGCATAATGACTTATTAAACCATTTCCATTTAAACAAACACGCGATATATGTTTTGTAATAGATATATTTTGTTTATCTTCATTAGAAAAACTAATTAAGAGAACATTATTAGATGTCATTCTGGTAAAACGACCCTTTAATCTTTTAAGAACATTAATAAAATCAGTTTTTGTATTTATATCTCTTTTAAAATTACTACCAATTATACATTCTAATTCATATATAGGGTCTTTATTTGCTTTTTTTAAAAGATATAATAATTGTCCTATTTCTTCTTTATTAAAATTCATAATAAATATATAATTATTAAAGATAATATTATTTGATTATTATTTAATTATTTTTATTAATAACATTATGAGTTAATTCTTAAAATCAATTTAATTCAATTTTATATTTAATTGATTTTAAATTTTAAATATGTATAAAATTGAAATTATTATTTAAAATAATAATTTAATAAATCCAGTAAATATGGATTATATTTTTAAAAAACCAAAAATTATGAAAAAGATTAAAAATAGAAAAAATCAAAAAAAATCAAAACAATTGGAAGAAGATACTTCATATTTACTAGGAAAACATTTAAAACTAATAGAATCGAATTATTCTAGAACATTTGTATATATTGAGAAGGAGATAAAGAATTATTTATATTATTATGATGATTATAGTAATGAATGGTATTATGAAGAATTTGAATTTATGAATTAAAATAAAATTGAAAAAAACTTATTAAATATAATTAATAATAAAATAAGAAAATATAAAATGTCACATGAAAATACAAATAAAGATTTTAGACCAATATGTTCTTCTATTTTACTAGAACAATCGTTTCAACAATCCATAACAGAGAGATTATTTCAAGAAACAGAACGAAATAGATTACGAGAGGAAGTAATTAGACTTAGTAATATGATTAAAAACAATGGTAGTATTCCTTGCGTAGACCCAAATCGTCTATTAAGTTATGAGTTAAATTCTCGAATTAATATATCATAATATAAATAGTTTTAATTAAAATTTAATTACTATATAAAAGTTTATAAAAATAATTAATTTCTAATAATAAAATATATTTTTATAATATATTTATAATAATTATAATTATAAAAACATTTTTTTATAATGAAATCATCATCTAGAAAATCAAAATCAAAATATACCTCCAAATCAAAACACACATTTCAAATAGTAAGTGTAGATGAAGATAATTTAGAGAGATATTTACCAATAAAAGAAATTGATATTGAACCAAAAATATGGGAATTACCAAATAGGAAAGCATTTTCTAATTGGTTTTATTCTATGTTTAGTCAATATAAAATAGGGAGTAAATTACCGAATGCTAAGGGTAATCTTCAATTATTTCGTATTCAAAGATTAGTAAAAAATTTCTTTCAAACAGGAAATCCAAATCGTGGTATTCTTCTTTTTCATGGACTTGGTTTAGGAAAATCGTGTGCTGCTATTTCAATAGCACAGGCAAATACAGATAGAGATGTTATTTTTATATCTAAAGCTAGTTTAGAATCTAATTTTGTTTATGAAATTAAAAAATGTGGAGCATCATATATGAGAATGTCTAATTATTGGGTTTTTAGCAAATGTAAAACTGATGAGGAAATACAATTGGCCAAAGAACTTAAAATACCAGATAATATCATTAAAGAAAATGGTGGATTTTATTTAATAGATTTTAAAACATCAAAATCATCAAATTATGATACTTTAACAGAAAAACATAAAAATCAACTTACTAAACAAATAGAAGCAACAATACATAATAAATTTACATTTCTTCATTTAGATGATACTAGACTTATAAAAAAGATTAAAGAAGGAGATTTTGATAATAAGTTGGTGATAGTCGACGAAGTTCATAATCTTACAAATAGTATGACTAATGAAACTGTTACGGGAGAGTTCTTTTATAAATTTATGATGAAATCTGTTAATACAAAATATGTTTTTCTTTCTGGAACACCATTAATTAATAGTGTATTTGAATCATCACGATTATTTAATATATTGCGAGGTTATATACCAACTCTTATTTATAAAATTATAACGAATCCTAATACTGATATAAATTGGTCTAATATTAAATCAGTATTAAATAGTGACGAATATGTAGACCAAGTTATTATTGATAAAACACGAAAAACTATTAAAGTAACAAAAAATCCGGATGGATATATGAATATTAATACTGAGACATCACAATCAAAAAGTAAATCATTGTGGAATGGTGTAGTTTATGATTTCGAAGAAGATATATCATTTGAAGAATTTAGATTAAATATGGATAATTATATAAAAAGATTAGGAAAAGAACAATCATTTACATTAAAATTTAATTTTGAAAATAATACAGCATTACCAGAAGAAGCAGAAGCATTCGAAAAATTATTTTATAATCCAGAACTCAATAAACTTAAAAATAAAGAAATTATTAAAAAAAGAATTGGTGGATTAACTAGTTATTATCATAAAGTGGTTGATAAAAGTGAATTTCCAGAATTAAAGTTTGTTAAGGTTGTTTCTGTTCCAATGAGTGATTTTCAATTAGGAAAATATAAAGAAGTTCGTAATGAAGAATTAATAGCAGAAAGCAGACAAAAACGAAATCAAAAAAAAGAACAAGTCAAATCTAGTTTTAGAATATATAGTAGATTATTTTGTTCATTTGTTTTTCCAGATGAAATTGGTTCTCCGTATGATAAAAACAATATTAAAACAATGGAATTATTGGAAGAAATAGACGCAAGTAATGATTTAAATCCATCTCCATCATCATCTTCATCTCCATCATCATCTTCATCTCCATCATCATCTAAATCTAAATCTAAATCTAAAATAGAAATATCATATAAAGACAAAAAAAAAATAGATAAAGAATATAAAAAAAATGCGAAGGACCATGCGAAGTTAGTGAAACATTTTATGAATAAAATGGCAGAAGAAAAGGATACTTATTTAAATAAAACAGCATTAAGTTCATATTCTCCTAAATATGAAGCAATCATAAATAATATAGAAGATGGTGAGGGAAGTTGTTTTCTTTATAGTCAATTTATTAATTTAGTTGGTCTTAAGATGTTTGGTTTAGCATTAGAAGCAGCTAGTGATTACAGAGAATTTAAACTTATTAAAGTTGATAAAAAATACAGGTTGGATAAAGATTTATTTTATGATTATATGGGTGATAATGATGTTATTAAAAAAAAATTAGAACAAAATCGTTATATGATTTTTGCGGGTGATACAGTAGATAAAGAAACAAAGGAAGTATTGAAATTGATATTTAATAGTGATTATGAAAGTATGCCACCTAATTGTAGTTATTTAGTTAAAGAATTAGAACAAATATTTGGAAAAGAACGTAATAAATATGGAAAAATTATTAAGTTATTTATGACTACTCGAACTGGTGCAGAAGGTATAAGTCTTATGAATGTGCGTCAAGTACATATTATGGAACCATATTGGCAACCTGTTTTAATAGACCAAGTTATAGGAAGGGCTCGTCGAATGGGTTCTCACAAAGCATTAAAACCCAGTGAACAAGACGTGTCTGTTTATATTTATATGGCATCGTTTAGTCAAAATCAAATTAAAGATGTTGCATCTACTAAAATAAAAAGAGATATTGCTCATTATAATGATGGTTTAAATAAAAAAGGGAAAATAATTACTTCTGATGAATTTTTGTATATAATATCAGAAAGAAAAAAGAAAATTATTAATGAATTTAATTTACTTATTATGGGTTCATCGTTTGACTGTTCTCTTAATTATGAAGATAATATTAAAAAAGAGAGTCGTATAATATGTTCTGATTATAACACTAAAAATAGAGATGAATTTCTTTATACACCAAATATAGAAGATACTATAGATATTGTTGAAATACAACAAGAACATATTATTAAAGTTAATTATATGAAAATAGCGTTTCCACCTGGAAGTGGTAAATATTATTATATTATTCAAAATCCACCTGTTGGTCAAAGAAGATATTTATATAGTCAAGATATTTTAAGTAAAGTAGGTAGCAAACCAGTGGGTGAAATCGTAGTTAGAGATGGAAAGAAACGCATATTATTCTACAAAAAGAAATCTAAATCCAAATCCAAATCTAAATCCAAATCCAAATCCAAATCAGCATCTAGTAAAAAAAAGTCAAAATCCAAATAAATTTAATTACCAGAACCAATATCTAAACATTTTCTTCTATAATGAGGGTCTATACTAGAACTCATAAATCCAAAATCCTTCTTAGGAATGAAAGGTTCACCTCTTAAATCATATGACATATTGCGGGTAGATGGAGATGATTCATAAAATAATCTAAATCCCTCATTTGTATTATAGTCTCCACAACATTTATTAAAATGATTAATTAACATTATGATTAATATGAATGATAAAAACACTAATATAGTATCTCCATTTAGCATATTACTATTATTTTTTTGCTGTTTTATATTTTTCATTTTATATTATAGTATTTAATTTTTTCTATATTTTTAAGAAAATTTCTAATTATAATATATAGTAATATTATTTGTATATTAAAATATATATTAATAATTAACAAATAAAAATACAAATACTAATACTAATACAATTATGAGTATATCAATAGCAGATAAATTAACAAAATTATTTTTAAATAATAATAATAATAATAATAATAGAAAAAGAAAATCACGTAAAAAAAAGACTAATTTAAAAAAAAAGAAAACAACAAAAAAACTAAAGAAAAAACCACAGATATGTGCTCCTTTTATTGACACAAAAAAACACAATGGTTCTTGTTTTGATAAAGATGTTTTATTAATATTAATAGAAGCTTGGAATAAATCACATAAAGATAATAAAATTAAAATAAGTAAAAGTGATACACACTCAAAAATATGGAATAAATTAGGAGATAAAATGTCCAGTAAATGTTCTAATGAGTTTTGTTGGACTAAACAATCATTTTTAAAAAAAACTTCAACTGAAAATAAAGAAATCGTTAAAGAAAATTTCCTACCTTCTAGACCAAAAGAGTGGAAAAAAAATCCTCGAGAGTGGCTTGATACAAATAATATTTTTGATGTAATGGCGCAATATGAAGTTAAATATCCAGATTATAGATTTTTTGGACCTGTTCCTATTGATTTTGATTTGAAAGATGAATTTAATAAATGTGTAGTGAGTGAATTATGTCATATCAATTTAAAAACATTATATGATAAAAAAGTAAGAAAAATAGGTGTTATATTTAATTTAGATAAACATACACAAGGAGGTAGTCATTGGATTGGTATGTTTATGGATATTGATAAAAAAATAATAGGTTATTGGGATAGTTATGGATATACTCCACCAAAAGAAGTAACAGCATTAATGAACGAATTAAAATTACAAGCAAAAAACGATTTAAATATAAATTGTAAAATTAAAATTAATAAAAAACGACACCAATATAAAAATAGTGAATGTGGTGTATATAGTATGAATTTTATAGTTGAACAATTAAAAGGGAAAAGTTTTAATACAGTATGTAATAATATTGTAAATGATGATAAAATGTTTTCAAAAAGAAAACATTTTTTTAATCATATGAATTGATATTTAATTATTAAATTTTAAATTTTAAATTTTATATTTTATATTTTATATTTTATATTTTTATATTATTTTATATTATTTGTAAATTTAAATAAAATTTAATCTCATAAATAATATATATTATATATTTAAATATTTAATAATTTATTACGTTAATATATAAAAAAATGAGTTCTGATATAAAAGAATTATTTTTTTCAAAAAATAATTTAGATTTTACATTTGAGCAAGTTAGAAAGAATGTTCAAAATAACTCAGCATATGACATTAATAAAAATAGAAGTTTGAAACAAAACTATAATAAAATGTCATTGTTAGTATTTGATAATATGGGTTTAGATAATAAAAATCTAGTAAATCTTAATAATGTATTAGTTGAAAAGGGAACTAAATATTTCAATAAGTTAATAAATAATCGTAAAGAAGTATCTCCAAATTCATTTTCAGTTCAATCTAATAATTTTCCTTCTGTTAACAATATGAATAAACAATATAATGATATATTAGAACAAAGAAAATCTAAAGAAATACAAAAACAAGGTTCTCCTGAAATGTATATGCCACTTCAAAATAATAGCAATAGTAATAATAGTAATAGCAATAATGGTAATAACAATACTATAAATAAAACAATAGTAAATAATAAAAGTAATATTAAAGTTCTTCCATTTACTTTATCTGATGAATTTATAAATGAAGTTAATAATTCCGATCAACCTATATATAATAATATGAAAACATTAGAAAATAATGAAGATAAAGACCCCATGGCACTAATGAAGGAACAAGCAAATAATCGCGATGTTGAAATGCGAAGATACGCAAAACAACTAGAACAACTTAAACAAAATTCTCTTAATACACAACCAAATACATTTAATAATAATAATACAATGTCTATTGGTAGAGATGACGCCCTAATTGATACCAGAATAGATAATATTAAGGCTGATCCAATAGATTTATATAGAAAAAAAAATGAAATAACAACAAAAATTATTGATACTATGACAGATAATAATATAGAAGGTAATTTAATTGAGAATAATCATATAGATTTAGAAGAACATATAGATAAAGAAACAATTACTAATGTTAATACAAATTTTTATCAAAACACGAAATATTTTGATAATAGAAGTGCACAACTTATTGTAATTCAAGAGGCATTTACTAGTGATAATCCTATATCTTTTACAACAAATTTAGTAGAACCATTAATTATTGATAGTAATGCTGACATATTTTTAGAATTTATAAATCTTCAAAATATTAAATATGGAACAGATACACATTTAGAAAAAATAAATTGTTTTGCTTTGGATATAGATGAATTACCATTAAAAACAGCATCAAATAATGAATATTTAAATGATAAATATATTATTCCAAATGAAACATTTGGTTTGACAGATAATTCTGCGGATGGTGGTAATACTGCGGATGTTGGTAATGATACTTCAACTGCTGAATCGTATAACATTAAATTAAAATCAAATTACATGTGTTCTATTACTCCCAGAAAAATTAGTCAATTAACTGTGAAATTATATGGACTACAGGGTGCGACATTAGCACTTCTTAAAAATAACCACGTGGCTGCGAATAGTGTAGCAAGTGGTCAATTAATTATTGGATTGTATGTAGTAAAGAAATAAATACTGTTACTATTTAAATGATAATATATCTTAATAAATTAAAATCTTTTTTTTTAGTTTTAGTTTTAGTTTTAGTTTTAGTTTTTTCATCAAAAATACACAATTTGTGTTTATACAATGGATTATAACTATATATGTGTAAAGTATATGCTGGTTTACAAGATATATTACTCATAGTATGATAATTTTGACTATCATCAATATAAGTTGTTTTTAAGTTAATATCATAATTTTGGTCAGTAGTTAATAAAGTTTGGTTTTCTAAATTAATATCATGATCATATTTTGTCTCTAATATTTCACCTTCTAATATATGTAAAATACATCCTAATTCAGGGTGATTATGAATAGGAGATAATGAACTAGGTGACCATTTAATAATATACATATCAAACCAATCATTAGAATCTGTATATGGTAATTTTAATTTATAATAATCTTTTTCCTTTTTTTGTAAATAGTATTTTTCATTCATATAATAAATTTTACTATCTAGTTCATTTTCTTTATTTTGAGTATTCGCATATTTTAATTTATTTGCATCATATAATTTATCTAGTTTAGGTTGATGTAAATTAATAAGATATTTAAATAGTAACCAATCATCTCCGTTATATTTATCTACAATATATTTACAATTTTCAATAGTATGTGTATTATTATAGTATGTTTTTATGTTATTATTTATGATATTTTCTCCAATTTGTGATCTTATTAAACAAGATAATCGTCGCAAACTATTAGAATACATTTTTTTAGAATATATAAATAATATTAATAAATTAAATTAAATAAATATTTTTATAATAAATAAAATACAATATTATTTTAAATAAGTAATTGTTTTTAAATTGTTCATTGTAGTTAAAAATGTCAAACAAAGTAAATGAAATATATGAAACTCTATTGAAAGATAATATTATAGAAGTGGGTTCTTTTACATTAATAAATGATATGAAAACGGAATATTATATTAATTCTAGAAAACTTTATTCAAATGTTGCTTTAATGAATATGATTAGTGATAAAATTATCAATGTTCTAAATATGAAAACAGAAATAGATTATGATCATATTGTAGGTGTTCCTTATGGAACATTGCCACTTGTTGGTTTATTAAGTAACAAAATTGACAAACCAATGTTATTTATACGTAATAAGCAAAAAGGATATTGTTCAGAAAAAATAATTGAAGGTAAATATGAAATAGGGGATAATGTTATATTAATTGAAGATACTATTACAACTGGTTCTGGTATTATTGAAACCATTTCAAAATTAGAAAATGTCGGTGTATTTGTTTCGTATGTCTTAATATTATTTGATAAAGAAACGGGAGCATTAAATGATATTAAAGAAACATTAAATATTCCTGTTGAAGCTTTATTTAAGATTTCAAAGATAAGTAATTATTTTTCAGTAAAAAATTTAATGTCTGATTTTGATAATGGTAAAATCATTAGTAGTATATCAACCGATAAAAAGAATTATTTAAATATGAAAAAAGAAACAAAAAGAATAGAAGACGAAGAAAATCAAAAACAATTATCTATTAAAAATTATGAATATATATTTAATAATTCTTTATCTACTTTATTAATTGGATTGATTATTAGAAAGAAAACGGCATTATGTTTATCCTTAGATGTTTCTAGTTGGAAAATTGGTCGTGAAATTTTGGAATTATGTGGTCCGTATATTTGTATGGTAAAATTACATAGTGATTTATTTATAGATATTGGTAATATTAATAGTTTCATTAAAGAATTAAAAGGACTTGCTAGAAAATATAAGTTTTTAATTATGGAAGATATGAAATTAGGAGATGTAGATAAAATTACTTATAAAAAAATAAAAAACTCGTTTTTTAAATATGGAGAATGGGCGAATTTAATAACTATTCATGGTTTAACTGCTAATTCTGTATATGAATATACTCAAAAGCAAAGTGATACTGATAAAAAACCAGATGAAGTCACAATTAAAGAAGAAAAAATTATAGAAGAAATTGATGATGCTATCAAACTTGAAGATGGTGGTGCAGATAGTATTGAAAATTTAAATGATATTGAAATTGATAGAGAATTATATTTTAATAATTTGTGTTTGGTAAGTGATATGAATCAAAAATATAGTTTGTGTGGCGAAGATTATAATAATAAGTGTTATGATTTACTTCAAACTAATAATAATTTATCTCCAATTATAGTGTCTCAAAATGGTAATAAAGTTGAAGATAGAGTTAAATTAACACCGGGGGTTAGTATTAATAATAGTGATTTTAATAATAAAAATAGAAGATATAGAAGTATAGAAGAAGCGATTAGTGATGATAAAAATCATATAATAATTGTTGGTAATGACATTGTTTCATTATATAAAGAAAATGATAAAGAAGATGATAATAATCAAGATGAACTTATTAAACAAACTAGACTATATTCTAATATAAGTTGGAAGCATTTTAGTAAAACATATAGTGATTTAATTACTAAATATCAAAGGAAAAAAATAGATATATCTCAAATCTATGATAGTATATTTAGTATGTCAGAATTAGAGAAAAAATTACATTTTAAAGAAATAGAATATAATGAAAGAGAGGAAGCAATTATTAAGAAACAACATGAATTATTTATTAAAGAAAATGGTTATAATGTAAAACATAAAGAACTAGAAAAGAAACGAAACGATTTTATATATTCTCAGTATGTATCATATACTTTATTTACATTATTAACATTTATAGTTAATTATAAACAAATTATTAATTATTTGTAAATTGTTCTTATTATTTTTATATTTTAATTTATTAATAGTAATATTATTAAATAATTAATAATTAATATATAATGTCTGCTGCTGCTGCTGCTGCTGATGTTGCTAATGTTGCTGCTGCAGAAACAGGTCCAACTAAAGAAGACGAAGAAACAGCATTAAAAGGAAAAAAAGCAGAAGTATTAAAACAATTAAAAGTTTTTGTTAAAAATATTAAAGGCAAAGGTAAAAAAATAAATTATAAAAAAGCTATAGGAAAATTATTTGAAGACATAGGCAATGAATTTGTAGAAAATGAAAATGATAAAGAATATAATCCATTATTTTATTTGTGTGTTGAAAAACTTTTTTCTGGAAATACTAAAAGTAAATTAAAAGTTATTAGAGATACTACAAAAGACAACAATGTAACTTCTATATGCCTATCATTAAATTATTTTAATAAAAATAAAATATATACAGACGAAAGTAATGGTGACAAAAATAAGTTAATAAAATATTTATTATTATTAATATTCCTATCTGAAAATGATGATTCTATAGAAACTATTTATTTAACACAATATGAAACCTATTTTAGAGAGAATAATTTAGAGATTGATTTAAAAAAAAAAAAAGATGATAATGTTCTTGATGATAAGACTATGGAAGACTTAATAAAGATACAAGTGTTATTAGAAACAAATACTTCAGAATTAGAAGAAAAAATATTAGAATCTATAAAGACAGATATAATGACACAACTTGCGGAATTAAAAAAAAAAATAGAAGGAGAAATTAGTGGTATTAATGCGATAATAAAATCTATCAGGTTAATGGGTGGAGAATTAGAAAGTATATTTGAATTACTTAAAGAATTAGGGAAAAAAAAAGTAGTAGAGACCCTAGTAGACCAAATATTTCCTGTGGGAGAAAGTAGAAGACTACTAATCAAATGTCTTACGTATTTTGAACAATCAACAACACTTACAGCGGAAAAAAAAAGCGGAATTAGTTTAATTAATAAATTATTGGATAGTATATATGCTAGGATGAAGGAAATAAAGAGTAAAAGAGACATTAAAGAGCAAACACCACAACCGCAAAGCGATGCTGGACAAGAAATAGTTCAAAGTGATTTTCTTGGTCAATTAACTAGCTCTATTGACGATGAATATATTAAAAATTTCAAAAATTTAATTGATGAGTTTAACATAAAAGATGGCAAGATTAATTATTCTGAAGCACTAAAAAAACTTACAAAACAAGATGAAGCAAAAAAAGGAGAAGAAGAAGCCACAGCAGCAAAGGCAGCCACAGACGCAAAGGCAGCAGAAGAAGCCACAGTAGCAAAGGAAGCCGCAGACGCAAAGGTAGCTGCGGACGCAAAGGCAGCAGAAGAAGCCACAGTAGCAGAAGAAGAAAAAAAATCAATAAAACCAATAGTAAACGAAACCCCTGCCAAAATAGTAATAGATTTAAAAAGGAAAATTAAAGGGGAGATTAAAAGAAAAGAAGAAGAAGAAGAAGAAGATGAAGAAGAAGATGAAGGAGAAGAAGGAGAAGGGATCAACAGTATATACGTTTTTTAAGGATATATTAAGTGCTTTTAAAGATTCGAATATCGAGAAACGTCTTAGAGAAAAAATTGAAGGTCTATTAAACGCAAAACAATTTAATATTATTAAACTATTATTAAAAAAAATATCAACCAGTCCAGTCTATAAACAAATATTAAACACAATATTAAAGAAAGAAACCACATTGGAAGAGCAATTTAAAGCAGAGTACTTTTCTAAATTTTTAAAATTAATACAAACAGAATTAAAAAAATATTATGATTTTAAAGATAAGGAAAATTACTGTATTCTTATATTAGAAGGTATTGGATATGATAGTTTAGATAAAGAAGGGAAAATATTTAAACGTTTTATAGTAAACTTTGTGTTTGATACACCATTTACTAAACTTTTAATTAATGGATTTCTTGAAGGTGCTTTAGGAACTAATAGATTCGCGAAACTTGTTTTTAGAAAATTATTAGGTCGTGAAGGTGTTACAGATGCACTTATAGGTGGAATAGGAGGATTAAGTAGTGAAATAGGTCTTCCTGGTATAAAAGAGCGAATAGAAACTTTCGTAGATACAACAATAAAAATAGGTATAGCAGAAGAAGAATCAAAATCAAAATCAAAACCAAACTCAGGAGGGGGTGGTTCTAGGAAGAAGAGTAAGCGTAATAAGAGGAACATTAAATATCCTAGAACTAAAAGGGCAAAAAAATCTAAAAAGAAAAAAACACTAGAATATATAAATAATAAAAATTATCGAAAAATAACAAAAAAGAAATAAAAATAATTTAATTTTTTTCCAAGTTTTTTAATTGTTGAATAATATTAATTATTAATTACTGAAAGCAACTGAACCCATACCACTGAAAATCCGCAAGACATTATATGTAAGAGCATATACTCTCACATTAGAAGCACCTATATTACTTTTAAAAGTTAGATTTAAAGTTGCATTACTAATTTTACTAAAATTACATGCTCCACTAGGTTGGTGGGCCTCTGGATTAAGACAGAATGAATACATATAAATATACAACTTAGAAACACGAGTGTGTTTTTGAAAAGGTTGAATTAATCTGAAGTAAGGACCTTTTCTTTCTTCAAATCTATCCATACCATTAAATTTCAAGACTGCTGATGAAATAGGGTCATCTAGAGTTTTAGAACGATTTAACATACCTGAAAAGTTAAATCTATCATTATGTTTAGTTAAAACAGCATTATCTAATTGAGAAACCCAATATAACGCCTTAACAGGTAAATTAAATGTCAAATCCAATGCTTTTATAGTTGTACTATCTGGAATACTCTCACCATCATTATATTGTATTTGTTCTATTAAATAACGATGTTTCATTTCTGCGAATTTCTTTCTTTCATAACTATCCAAAAAGATATAATCTATATAAAGACGTGCTTCAGTAATACTATATGTCGCGCTTAAATCATTATCTGGTGTTAAATATATTTCCTCTGCTGATGATATTGTAACACTGCGACTAGATGTTAAAGTAGTAGCAGAACCATATGTTGCGGTTGCTGTAGTACCATCTTTATAAGTTATTGTTTTATTAGAATCGTTAGAATTATGAAATTCGCGAGGGTTCTTATTAGTTCCTGATTGTGTTATAGTAGTTCCAGATTGTGTTATTGTAAATGATTGGTCGCTTCCAAATGTATGAACTTTATCGAAAGTATTAAATCTTATATATAATTTAACTTCGTGATATTGTAATGCCACCAATGGTAACGCTAAACCTATATTACGACAAAACCAAAATTGTAAAGGAACATAAACTGTTGTAGCACTAGCACCTGCTTCTGTGTTATTAGGTGTAGTATCAATATTAGCTCTAGGTAATATTAAATCATAAGCATTTTGTTTTGATTCATCATATGCCAATTGAGTCCAAATTTCCATCCATTCGCCATAGTGTTTATCTATTTTTTGTCCCCCAATTTCTAATTCTACATAATCTATTAAAGCGTGTCCTAAACTATTAACATATTTAAGAGTTCCGTTTTCTGATGTAGAAAATTCTGATGCGATTGTTGGAACGTCTACTTCTAACATCATTGTGTGAACCAAATCACCATTTCTAGGAATAGATACAACAATTGTATTTCCAAAGTCTGCTGTTCCATCAAATGTTGCTCTTATACTTTCCATACTAAAATTAGTATGTCTTTTATAAACTATTTTAAAAAAAGTAATTTGTGGATTACCAATTAAATATATATCTTGAACGCCGTGAGCGACTAATTCTAATAAACCTCCTCCCATTTTAAATCAAGATTTTATTTATTTTTCTTTGTTTTACTATTTAGTAGTAATATTATAATATATATTATATATTATTATTTTAGTTTTTTTTAAATTATATTTTAGTCAAATATTAATTATTTAAGAATTAATAAACTTATATTTTATAATATTTTTATATTATTTATTATTAATATTTTGATATTATTATTTTCAAATAGTGAAAATGTCAAATAGAATTCTTAATGCTGTTAATAGTAATGGAACATTTTCTTATAATTCAAATGGATGTTTTTCAACAAATAATAAAAATACATCAATAACATCAAAAAACGATATTACATTAAATTCAACTTCATTTTTAATTAATACAAATACATTGAATTTAAATATAGATAATATTATCAATATAATATCCAAAAATAATACAAATAATGCTATATTACTAGAATCTTCAGCTCAAAATAGTGGTATAACAATTAAAACTCATAAAGAAGGTGAAGTCAATGTATTAAGTGGTGATATTAATCTCAACGCTTCAAATGGTAATATATCATTGGGTCAAAAATGCAAAGACAATAATCTTGAAAATTTAACACAATCTGTTTCAATTGATGCTTTACGAAAGGTAAGTATTAACACTGAAGATTTTTATACAATCGCAAGTGATAGTATTAATTTCATTTCACAAACAGGTGATATAACATTTGGTTCTCAAATTGGAGAATCATTTATTAAATTTGAAAACAATAATATTCTTATTAATCAACAAACATCTTCTTCAAATAGAATATTAGATATACACGTTAATAAGGCTGATAATCTAGATAATAATAATGGTATATTAATATATTCTTCAGAACCCGATATTAACAGTAATATTAAAATAGAAAATGATACTAAAAGCAATTTACAAATTGGATTAACATCTTCACAATCTAATGATATTAAAAATATAAATCATAATGGGGATCATAACGAGGATTATAGGAGGGATTATAATATTGATAAAACATTAATTGGATATCAAAAAGACAATACAATTTATTTAAAAACATTTATAGATGATGTTGATGTGAATAAAACCATTGTTTGGGAAAATGATAAATCTAAATCACTATTAATAAGACCTATTAAATATGTGTTAGAACATATTATTTATAAAGGGAATTTTGAAATAAATGCTAGATTAATAAATAGTAATGTGAAATTTACGGATATTAAAACAACAAACTGTAAAGATATTATTGGTATTATAATTATAATTCATAATAAAGATAAATTTAATTGGGGTTATCTAGATAAAAATAATAATGTTATATTTAATTTTGATGAAAATAATAATAAAAATATTGAAATTAATAAAGAACCTTTTATTTTAGATAATATTGAAATAACGTTCCCAACAACCACAGGTTATAATATAGGAGATTACTGGAAAGTATCTTTAATACAAACAATACAAACATCAACTAAAAATAATATACCAATACAAAACTGTTTTACAATAAAAAATAATGTTGGTTTTATATCAACATCAAATAATGAATTACAATTAACAACATCCAATAAAAACAGAATGAGTATATCTAGCGAAGGTGGTATATCTTTTAATAATAATAGTAATAGTAATAATATTACACCCCATTCATTCAATATATCTAATTCATTAAATAAAGAACAATATGTTTCAATAGAAGGGACATATGTATCTCAAACTAATCATCAAATACATCAATTGGAAAAAGGAGGTTATGTAATAATTTGGGAAGAAAAATATGAAGATTATTCATATATATTCTTAAAACAATATAATGCCGATGGAAACTCAAATAGTAAAAAACAAATGGTTAATACTACAAGAACTGGATTTCATCAACAACCTCATATAAGTAATTATAATAATTCTACTAATTCTAATTCTAATTCTAATTCCGATAAAGAAACATTTATTATTGTATGGAGCAAAAAAGAAACATTATCGCATGAAAATAATAATAATAATAATAATAATAATAATAATAATATATATAATTTATACGCTCAAATATTTATTGACTATAAAAAGAAAAAGGGATTTGATATACCTCTAGGGTCTATATACAATAATAAGAATGTGATTGATATTAAATCGTCTAGATTACATTCTGGTAATTTTGTGATAGTTTGGTGTGGAGAAGATAATGATATAGGTCATTTTACTATTTATGGTTTAATACTAGATATAGGAGGTAATATCATTAAAAACAGATTTCAGATATCAGATACAAATTCTCCATATTCTTATTTAAATCCGATTATTTATAATACAAATACCAATTATAATTATATAGTATTATATAATACTAAAAATAATGAATTAAATAATGAATTAAATAATGAATTAAACAATCAAATAATATATGATGTTAAATATAAAATATTGAATGAAAATAATATAAAATCATCACAACATCATTTATTATCCTCTTATAATTATGGGACCGCTCAACTATTAGATAATAGTTTATATATTACAGTGTTTGAACCATTATTTTTGAATGATAATTTGAATGATAAAACAAATCAAGACGATAATTATAGAATAATCTCAATTAATCATTATGATACAGTGGATATAAATATAACAATCAACAATATGAAAGATAATATTATAAAAGTATCTAGTGAAGATTTATCTTTATTAAATGAAAACGATATTATTTGTATTGAAAATAAATCTAATACAAATTCATATTCATATAACGCAAAAATCGCATTAATTAATAGAGAACAAAATATTATTGTTTTATCTAAAACCACTCTTAATCTTTCACTCTATAAATTCAATTTAATAGAAAACAAACTAATTTTTAATCGTAAAAAACACAATATACATAATAACAATACAACTGTATTAAATATTAATACACAAGAGAGATTATTTTGTGATTTATCCTCCACTATTAATAATGATATATGTGTTGTATGGGGGAGTGAAAAAATGGGTGTATTCTTTTCATTACTTTCTAATAATTTAGAAAGTAAAATATATAATAATCAAATATTCAATACTTTCAGAGGAGTTAGTGATATTAAAATAAAACAGTTATTTTCAAAAACAAAAAATGATAGTGGTTTAATATTATCTTATATTGTAAATGATAATGATGATAATAATAGTAATATAATGTATAAATGTATTGATTTATATAATGATATATTTAGAGTAAATAATTATAAAAATGGAATATCTATTAATCATAATGGATGTTTAAGAATTGGTAAATGTAATAATGAATATAATAAATATAATGATAGTCAAATACATATAAACGGTTCTTTTTCGTCTAAAATAACAACAATATTTAATTTAAAAAAATATATTGTATCTCATAATGACAATACAATATTAGTAGATGCTAGTAATAACGATGTAGATATAATACTAGATAATAATCATACTTATTATGGTAGGAAATATATTGTTAAACATATTAAGGGAGATTACAAAGTTATAATTAAAACTTCTTCTTTAATTGATGGAAAAAATAACCATATATTAAATAATCAATGGGATATAATGGAACTTCAATCAAATGGAAAAGAATGGTATATAATATAAATATAATTTTTTAATACTAAACTTTTAATTATTTAAAAATATAAAATTGAAAAAAACAATTAGTTTATATTATTTTTAATATAAAATTAAATTGTCTAAATAATAATATTGTGTTAATATTATATTAAAAATCATCATTATGTCTAATAAAGAAGAAGAACAATATTATAGACTAAAAAGTTATAAGGAACATTTTAATAAAAAAATGTTCAATTGTATTGAACAATATAATAAACAGAGCATAGACTTATTTAAACTTATTATAAAAAAAAACATTATAAAATTTAAAAAAGAACATAAGAAGATACAAATAACAAATATTTCAGATTCAGATTCAGATTCTGGATTAAGTTCAGATACAAATGAATTGTCATTTGAAGAGTTTTTTAATAAAAAATTTGGTGACGAAATAGATAATATAGTTTCTAAACAGAATAATAAATATGAAAGAGAATTTAAAAATACTTTAGATAATGAATTAACCACATTTTTAAATAAAACTTTGTTTATGATTTTTGATATTAAAAGACAACAAGAACAAACGACAGAAATGATGATTTCAAATTTAATTAATAGATCTGTTTCTGTAAATGAAGATGATGAAGATGATGAAGAAGATGAAGATGAAGAAGAAAGTAGTATTAAACGTTTTTTAGAAAGATTTAATTTAAATTCATCTGATAACGAAGATATGGAAAATTTAGATGAAATAGATACTAATTGTATAAACAGTGATATTGGAGAAGAGGTAGAAGAGGACACAGATGATGATGTTGAAGAGGAAGTCGATGATGTTGATGTTGATGTTGAAGAGGAAGTCGATGATGTTGATGTTGATGTTGATGTTGATGTTGAAGAGGAAACAGATGATGAAGAGGAAGATAAAATAGAAAAAAATACACATAATGAAGAGGAAGAGGAAGATAAAATAGAAAAAGAACAAAAACAGTTTTTAAATGAAAAAAATCTTACTGATCTTAAAGCAATTGCTAAAACATTAGATATTCCTCTTAAATATGGTGGAAAACATAAATCAAAATCAACCATTATTAATGAAATTTTTGAAAAAGAAAAAGAAGAATTAAAAAAATTAAATAAACAGAATGATTAATTAACTAGAATAATTAAAATTAAATTTTTAAAATTGAAAATTTTTAATTAAAACTTAAACCTATATTTATTTTTATATATCATTGACAGCATTATATTCTTAATAATATTCTCTTTTTAACTAATAAATTTATCTTTTAATTAACAAACTATATTACTTATGACATTTTCACTTTTAAAATTGGTCGAAAAAATCAACACAAATTGGAAAGAACAATTACTCAATATATTAAATGATGTTGCAAAAAATCAAAAACAAAATAGTCTTATTGAAAAACTAGTGGAAGATATGGGAAACAATAAACCAGTATATCCACCATTAAATATGATTTTCAATAGTATGACTAAGTTTAATTTTGAAGAAACACAAATCGTTATTATAGGACAAGATCCATATCATACAGAAAGTAAAGCAATGGGATTATCATTTTCAGTTCCAGACGGAGAGACACTTCCTCCATCATTGAAAAATATCTTTAAAGAATTAGATACAGATATTGAAGATTTTAATATACCAACAAACGGGGATTTAACAAAATGGTCATCACAAGGAGTATTACTTCTTAATTCAGCACTTACAGTCGTAGAAGGAAGACCCAATTCACATCAAAAAGAATGGATATTTTTAACTGATGAAATTATTAGTCATATTTCAAATGAATTAGAAAATGTTGTTTTTATGTTATGGGGTAATTTTGCTAAAGATAAAAAGAAACTCATTAATACAGAAAAACATCTAGTATTAGAGGCAACACATCCAAGTCCATTAAGTGCGCACAGAGGCGGTTGGTTTGGTTGTAAACATTTTAGTAAAGCAAATACTTACCTAGATAGTAAAAACAAACAAAAAATAAATTGGTTATTAGAATAATAAATTAATTTGTATTATTTTAATAATTATGTAATTATGTATTTATTCATATATTTATATTTTTAAAAATTTTTTTACATTTTTATTTTCATAATAAAAATATTAATTATTAATAATGATAAGTCATTAAAAAGAAAAAAGAAAAAAGAAAAATTTATAAAAAAAATTAAAACACAAAATTAAAAATGATTACTAAACCATTAGGAATTTTAGACCCAGAAGGAAAATATTTAAATCCATTAAATAATAGACCATACACAGATAATTATAGAGGATTGGCTAAAAATATTTGGACTAAATTAGTATGTTATAAGAGAAGAAATGAGTTTTTTAAATTATTAAATGATAATCAAGTAGTTATTGTTATATCTGGAACCGGAACAGGTAAAACAGTTATCTTCCCAAAACTGATTTCACATTATTTTAATTATAAAAATCCTATAATCACCACAATTCCAACAAGAAAACCAATACCTGGTGTTGCAGCATTTGCGGCTGCTACATTGGATGTTGAATTAGGATATGAAGTTGCGTATGCTATGGGAGGCGAACAAGTTTATTATGCACCAGATAGGACTAAACTACTTTACGCAACAGATGGTTATATTGCTGCTATGTTACAAAGTGATCCATTATTATCAAATTATTCAGCAATTATAATAGATGAAGTTCATACAAGAGGTGCGAGTATTGATATTTTATTAGCAAATGTTGCAAAAATCGCATTAGTAAGACCAGAATTTAAAATTATTCCCATGAGTGCTACAATTGATCCCGCAGAATTTATTGATTTTTTTAAAAGAGCAGGGTTAAAATTCGATTTATTTGAATTACCAGGAGTTCCTAATCAACCAGTTGAACATATATTTAATACTAAAAAATTAAAAGTGAATGAAGTTCAAAAAGATGCTTTGGTAGATAAAATAGAAGAAGTATTAATAAATAATAGTGAAGGTAATATAGTTGCGTTTGTATCAGCTAAAACACAAGGTTCTGCTAGAATAAGAGAATTAAATGATAGATTACGTAAAAATCCCAAAAAATATCCAAATATACCATTAGTAGGAATGGTACACAGTGGAACTGAAGAAGATTATAAAAAAATAATGTTGGGAGAAACTAGTATGGATACTATTCCACCTGGTCCTTTTGGTAAATATACAAGAAGAGTAATATTTGCGACCGAAGCAATTGAATTCTCTGTTACATTTGAAGACGATTGTAAATTTGTAATTGATTCTGGTGTAAAATTTGGAGTTGTATATGATTTTAATTTAAATTGTTATAAAATGGAAACACAATTTACTGCTAAATCTAATGTAGCACAAAGATGTGGAAGAACTGGTAGGAAAACACCAGGAACATGTATTAGAATGTATAGTAAACAACAATTTAAAGATGAATTTAGAGATTATGCTATACCTGCTATTTTACTAAATGATATTAGTGATAATATATTGGGATTTTTAAGTATAGAAAGAACAAATAACTATAAAAAATGTATGGATTTTTTGGATAGTATGATAGCCCCTATACCAGAAATAAATAGAAGAGTTACATTTAAAAAGTTAATAGAACATAATATCGTTAATCTTAAAGGAAAATTAACACCATTAGGTATTATGATAACTAATTTAAAAGAACCTACAACTGCTAATTTTGAACTTAAAAAAATGATAATATCATCGTATTATTTTAATTGTATGGGAAACGCTTTAAAACTAGTATGTATTTTATCTAATATAAATTCATTTGGTGATTTAATTACACCCGATCAAGAAGTATTTATAGATAGGCAACAATCATCTCCAGTTATAAATAAAACAGTTAATAAATTCGCACATCCATCTGGTGATTTTTTAACATTATTAAAAATATATGATTCAACTTTAGAATATACGGATGATATAAAACAACGTAAGGAATTTTGTAAAGAACATCATATTAATTATAAAACAATAGAAAAGATTGATGAATTATATTTTTCTTTAATTAGTTCATCAGAAGGAACAATAATGGATTTAATACCATTTATAAGTATTTTGAATTTATTTGATATTACAAATTCGCCTAAACACGCTAAAAAATTAGAATATTATAGACTTGAAGAATATCGCGACCCTCTTAAATATATTATGATGAAAGGGAGTGGGAGGAAGTCTTCTAGAAAAAAAACAAAAAAACTAAAAAGGTCTAGGTATACAAAACGAAAAACAAAAAAACCAAATCAACCAACACCAAATCTATCAAATAGAAATCTAAATCAAAAACCAATCGCAGACATAATAAACGATAAAAAAATAAAATCAGTGAAAGAATTAGACAAAATATTTAAGAAACAAGAAAAAATACCAGAATTCAAATATAAAGAATTACCTAAATATAGACACCCTTATAGCGATCAAGACAAACAAAGACAACCATTTAACAAAGACAAACAAAGACAACCATTTAACAAAGACAAACAAAGACAACCATTTAACAAAGACAACAAATCATTTAAAAAATTTGACAAATTTAACAAAGACAAAAAACCATTCAATAAATTTAATAAATTTAATAAAAAACTTCCTTCCTATGTCGACGAAGCATTAAAGAAAATTAAAACATATAAAGCACCAGATAAACCTAGACCAGATTTTATTAAAAATTATAAAAAGATGAAAGAGAAAGAGAAAGAAGAGAGAATGAAACTTTTAAAACCAGAAAAGAATTTTAAACAAACATCTAGTAAAAAAGATAAAGGAAAATCTAAATCTAAACCTAAACCTAAACAAGAAGGGAAACCAAAAAAACCAAAAAGAAAACAAAATCTTGATTTGGCTAAATTAATAGATGCTGAATTATCAAAAGTGACATTAATTGGACAATCAATGGGATTTCCAATTAAAATATCGGATAATCACGAAGAAAATCTATTGGCCTGTATATTTTATGCTTTTAATACAAATATTGCTGCTATGGTAAATGGAACAGATTGTATATATCAAGTTAAAAATACTCCTTATTTAGAAATTAAATTACGTAGTTTAGAAGGCTGTGCATTAAATAATTTTCCAGACAAAAAGCCAGAAATGTTAGTATTTAATAAATTAACATTTAGCACATTTAGCAATTCAGCAGAACCTGGATTTGCTAATAAAATATCTAGTAGAATTCTCAATAAATTCGGTTTATCTTATACACCACCCAAATGGGAAAAATAAAAATATTTAATTTTTTTATTTTATTTAATTTTATTTTCAAAAAAAAATGTTTTCATATTTTATAATACTTTATTCATTATTAAATAAATTATTAAATTATTAAATAAATCTAA
>ERZ1048068.539-NODE-539-length-34242-cov-74.509199_pt1 | contig 34242 bp, 45 predicted proteins | sample MGYA00383098_ERZ1048068 | MGnify/ENA primary metagenome ERZ1048068 (study PRJEB29581, sample SAMEA5548368) | metagenome | biome: marine; feature: coastal; material: water | depth 1 m | study: Short-term variability in the microbial, nano- and picoplankton... | reverse complement strand
CTCACCTTCTGCGTGCATACGTGCTGCTCTTTTCAATTGTTCTTTCATTTTATTTACCTCTGTATTTAATTAAAGTTCTTCTAGGATGCCTAAACATTCTGCGGCAATTAAAAGAAATCCAGCACCTACGATATTACCTGTAACAAGTAATACACCTGCTACAATACGGACAGCGCTCTTCACAAGACTGATATAGAAATGCTTTTTACTTGGATCTACTGGTTCACTCATTATTTGCCTCCTGCAAATGATTGTTGTAATTTAATATTATCAAAGAACTCTTTCTTGGTAGTCATAGAATCATCTAAGAAATGACCTTTAAGAACAGTTGTTTGAGTAAGAGAACTATGAGCCATAATGCCTCGGTTCTCACAGCAGCCATGAGTAGCTTGAATATATACAGCTACGTTTTCTGACTCTGTAGCCTTCTGAATCTCTTTACAGATATCATTAGCTAGTTCTTCTTGTAGAGTTCCTCTACGAGCACACCACTGAGCAATACGAGTATACTTAGATAACCCAATTACTTTCTCTCCAGGAATAATACCGATATAGGCTACTCCTGCTACTGGTTGGTGATGATGAGAACAAACAGATCGTAACTCAGAACGTATTACAATCATTCCTGTATAGCTATCTTCACCTTCGTTAGGAAATGCAGTTGCTTTAGGAGCAGGATTATAACGTCCTGCCATAATCTCATTGATATACATTTTTGCTAATCTACGTCCTGTATCCATAGAGTTTGGATCATTCTCACGATCGATAACAAGGCTGTCTAATACACCTTCGAATTTTTCTGTTGCTTCGTCGATAAGAGATTGCTTATCGGTTTCACCTAGTACCTCTGAGATATTATCCCCAGCCCAGAACCTGATACCTTTTGCTTTTAACTCCTGCTTAATCTTAGTTGATACAGGAGTTGAGTCTTTCCATTTAGCCATTTATATACTTCCTAGTTTTTTAATAGAGGGAGGCCTCTATGTTCCAATTGCGTTTCCAAATAAGTAGACATGCATTCTTCCAGCGACGTTATAGCCTCTTTCAAATGCCATCTTTGCTACATCACCAGCTGTAGCGGACTGTTCTTCTTCTCGAGCACCGACAGGCATAATCCATATAGGATAATGTACACCAGCGTCTCTAAACATTGTAACGACTTCGTCAAGATCTTGCCACTCTTCTTTTGTCTGTCCTACAACAAATTTAAGTTGACCTGCTTTAGATAGATCATAATACTCTCTAACAATCTCAGGTTTAATAGCCTTCTCTCTCTTCTCACCTGCTACTGTCCATAGCTTAGGAGATACAGAGAAGAACGCTTCAGGTTTAAACGAATCGCTTTGTATCAGATTCTTATAGTCATCTGATAGCTTCTGAGTACCGTTTGTTTCCCATGTAACAGATGACGGAGTATTATCATCTAGGTTATTATATATGTCGATAAAAGCATTCTGAGCATGACGCATCAAAGGCTCACCGCCTGTAATACAAAGATGATTATGCTGCTTAGATAAAGGGTGCATAAACAATCCGTCAGGGTTAAACTCATTCTTCATTATATTAACTAGCTTCTGAGCTAACTCAGCACCAGTAGCTTGACCCATAAGATGTTTAAACTTCTTAGACCAAGTATATGATGAATCACATCCTTTATCCCATACAGGAAGATCTTCTACTCTATCAACAGAGTGAGCATCAAAGTCATTATAAGGTAACTCATACGTTTCAGGTTTAGTCGGAAACTTCTGACCAAAGCCATCACATTGTAAGTTACAAAGAAAGAATCTAATCCATGCCGTAGGTACACCTGTATAATGTCCTTCACCTTGTATTGAATGAAATATTTCACTATAGATGTACTTTTTATCCGTCATGCGTCTTCGCTTTCTCTACATTATATCCATTACCATTAGGAAGCTCAGTCCAGATAATAGTATCACCTGGCTTCCAATTCATAGTTTCTAATAGGTCATCAGGGAACTCTAAGAAGAGTTCACCATCTTTATCTTGTTCTACCTTTAAGAACTTCTTATCAAGAATAGCTTTAACCATACTTAAACCCCATAGATAGCGCTGTTAGCTCCATGCTCTGCACACTCTACTGAATGCACCCAACATCTGCTATCTGTTTTCTCTTTAATAAGAGTATCAGCAAACTCAAATGCATGTTGAGCAAACTTCTCAGCACCTACACCATCAAAGACTCTTAGGTCAATAAGACCTTTCTTCTCTAGATCTAAAAACACATCCATATGAGGATCAGATCTATCAATAGCAGTCTTATGATCGAAGCTATCTTCTAGCCATGCTTTAAGAGGTTTTAGACCTCCGAAGTCTACAGCCCAGTTCTTATTATCTAGATACTCACAAGCAAAGGTAAACTTAAAACCTAAACTATAGCCATGTAGTAAATGACAATGAGAATGATCTGCATTAGGTTGACGGAACACCGCTGATAGTCCGATGTTATGTCCGTATGTTTTTGTACTATAATAAGGCAATTTGTTTATATCCTTTCAATTTCTTTATTCCTAAAGCCCAGTTCTCAGCAGCATCTTCCACATAACTAATAGAGTTATTAGGAAAGCTCTCTTCAAAGAACATAACATCATTATCGTCTAAATACTTAATAAAGGCAAGCTCTTCTTTGAAATCAAACCAGATTTCTGCTTTTCCTTCTCCGTGATCTGAATAGTATGTTGATAGATGCTTCTGACGACTCATTTAATTACTCCTGAATGAAATTAGATATGTTGGGATATATTTTACTTATAGCCTCAGCTGTTGCCTTAGCTAGTTCCATATGTTCTTTTTGCGTACCATTAGCTGATCGCAATTCGATATAATGTATCCATGATCTAATTGTTCCATTCACATAAAGCTTAGATACTGTATTACCTTCTGGCAATACAACTCGAGCTTGTTCTTTTGCAATGCCGTTTTCGATTGCCCATTTATAAGCAGTCATAGCTGAATGCCATACGTTACGTTGATGTTGTTCCCACTGTACATGTAGAGAAGTATCATCTGTTATAACGCTATTCTGTCTATTCTTTTCATCTTGTAGTCTTGCTTTACGAATTACTACAGAGTCATCTAAGTCTCTGATATCAGCATAGCGTTGAGAGAACTCTTGAAATGCAAATGACCTATGTCTTAGCAACTGTCGAGCGATGTCTCTGGTTGTTGTAACTTCAATACAAGCGGATGCCATCTCAAACGGACTCCAATGTTTATGCTTAATAAGATACTCAAGAAGCTTTGGAGTTGTTTTTGTATTAGATTGATTAGATGGATTAGAGACACGAGCGCAATATGCAACAAGGTCTTGGATATTTTCTAGACCCATTATTCCAGGTTCACCAGAATGTATATGTCTTACAGGTTGACTATGTGATAAGAGTCTTGCTTCCATTATCCTTGACCTCGAGACTTTTTATATGATCGACGTTTATGTTTATTCATTGAAGATGTTTTTATATTACCTTTACCAATACTGGTCTTCTTCTTAAAGGTTATACCTTTTTGTGCCATTCAGCTACTCCATTTTAAAATCTTTGAATCGTTCGTTTACTTGAGACTTATCGAATGCTGGTGTATCATCTACAACACCTTCAGTTGGGTTCTCTGCATCCATTAATCTCATCTTAGCTCTATCAACGCCTAGTACAAATCGTTTATATCTACCAGGATCGTTATATCTATTCTTAAGCTGCTTAACCATTATCTGTCCTTGAGCTTCTAGCTCTTCAGATGATATAAGAGCAATCATTAAGTCAGCGGTAGCGGGTAGTCCAAAAGACTCGGACGTATCTTCCAGCCCAGGGTCTGAGCTAGTAAAACCCGAACGTGTCGTTTGCGTCGCAGAGAAGACCGGTACGTTGAACTCAACAGCAAGGCCACGTAACTCCTCGGCAATAGCTTTAATATACGTATAAGAATTGATCGATCCTCCCATAGCTTTCATACGAGCAGATGCACAGATATTAAGATAGTCAATAAATATAATCTCTGGTACAAAGTTACGTTTAAGCTTTAGTTCGTTTAATAGCGCTCTGAAATGACTAGAGTTAGCCGCGCCTGTTGGATATTCTTTTATGATTAACTTACCATTAGTCTTAGAAGCAATATCATCTACCTTACTCTTGAATATAGGCTTAGCAATGTTCTCTAATTGATCTATAGGTATGTTAAGTAGATTAGCATCTATACGTTCAGCAATACGCTCTTCAGCCATCTCCATAGTAATATATAGGACGTTCCTACCTTGGCTTAGTATGTTACCAGCCATATGACACATAAAGAGTGACTTACCTACTCCTGTTCCGGCCAACGCAATATTGAGAGTCTTATTAGGAATACCACCTTTTGTGATTCGGTTAAGGTACTCCAGATCGAAAGGTATTCTTTCTTCCTGCTCGTGATAGAAGTCATAACGTTCCTCCACATTCTCGATATAGTCGTGACCGACTGATGAGTCAAACGTTACTGCTAACGCCTTCTGTAATAAATCAGGCAAAGCGTTCTTAGTAAGCTCTTGATGCTTACCGTCAATTATAGAGATACTCTCCATAATCGCATTATGTATAGCTCTATCTTGACACCACTTCTCAGTAGTATCTTCAAGCCAATCCTTATCTGCTTTCTTAGATACATCGTCAAAGATGTTAGGTAACATCTCCATAGCGGCAGTATACTGATCGTCATTGTAACGACCGCTCTGATCTATCTCAATCTTAAAAGCATCTATAGTAGGTAGCTTGTTGTATTTAGCAACAAACTTACCTACCTCAAGAAACAATTGACGAGTCACACCCTGAAAGTATTCAGGCTTTATAAAAGGTAGCACCTTACGCATAAACGATTCATCTATCAATAGATGACGTAGTATAAGCTGCTCTAGATTATTGTTCATTCTTTCCCATTTCACTTAAGTTCTCAAACATTACGCTCTCTAGTATTTTACCTGCATATCGTTGAAAGTGCAAGTTATCAGTTGTAAGTTCTTCATCAGGACTAGAATGTAACGTAACATTAAACTTCATCATATCAGACTTATTATCAATCTTGATCTCTCCAAAGGAGAATACTGACTCAATAAACTCTCCTTCTTTGATTCGGATATGCCAATGATCATCATCACCAGGGATTAACTCAAACTCTTTGTTCTGCTCGAACATACCTGGTATACTAACCATCAACACTCTCCACTATCTCATCCATACTCACTAAAGACTTATGTCCTATCTGATATTGCTTCTTTAAGAAATCTTTGAAATCTGTTCCATCAAATATTGGATCCCAAAACGATTTTTCGAGTGTAGCATCGTATCTAACTTTACCTCCGATTTCGCCAGTTGATGTGTCAACCACAGCGTACCATCCGTTAGAAGGCTTAACAACATAGCCACCAGCGAGAGCACAATCCAAGAGACCAGAATACCTACGTACCCCACCCTCCCAAGAAACTGTAATAGGTATTTTTGACTTTTCTTTAACATAACGACTTTTCTCCACATTAATTACAAAATGATATCCTTGAATCTCTGTACCTTTTTTATCTTGCTGACGTCCTAAGATCCAGATATTATCAGCACTATAGTAAATACCAGTACCGCCACCTACTACATCTTTAGGAAACAATCCTATCTCTTTGTAGGTATGATTGATAGCAAGCATAGGTATAGACTTCATAGTAAGATAAGGAGTACACATACGGAATAGACCTTTAAGAGCCTTTGCACGTGACATATCTGCTACTGACTTCTCATTGATAGCATCATCTAGTTCTTTCTTAGATGCTAGGTTACCAATAGAGTCAATAACAATGATTACCTTATCAGCACGATCGATAGTCTCAAGCTGAGATATCAGATCAAATTTTAGCTCTTCTACGTTAGCAATAGGAGTATGTAAGATACGAGAAGTATCAATACCGAATTGCTCAAAGTATGATTGAGGAGAACCAAACTCTGAATCGTAGAAGAGCATTACGGCATCAGCATTACGTTCAAGATAAGCACCAGCCATTAGTAAGGCGAATGATGTCTTAAAATGTTTAGAAGGTCCAGCCAGTACTGTTAAGCCTGGGGTCACTCCACCATCTACTGAGCCTGACAGCGCTACGTTTACCATAGGTACATTCGTAGGCGTCATATCCGTTTCTGTAAAGAACTTAGACTCAGACAGGATATCCGTAGTCTTGATCTTCGAGTTCTTTTTTAGTTTGTCCATAATTGACATGTTGTTGTTTCTCTCTCTCATCTAGTTCATATTGTTGTCTATAACTATTGTTTATTATAGCTGCTTCCTTTAATAAGGTCAACTGTTTATTATAGTTTATAAACGCAGAAACATCTTTAGGGAAGCATGCTCCTCCAAAGCCTTGTTTACCGTCGAAGCCAGGTACCTTAGTATGTGATGGATTTATTCTATCATCAGCACCTACAGCTTTTATTATTGTAGCGAAGTTAGCATCAGTACTACTAACTGTATCATATAGCTGATTGAAGAATGTAACCTTCATAGCTAAGAATGTATTGATAGAGTACTTAACAAACGATGCTTCTTCTCTTGTCATATGATATGACGGACAAGGAGAACATAAGCTATACTTGTTATACAGCTCTTCTACTCTCTCTGTAGCCCAATCTTCTCCACCTAAGATATGAAACGCAGGATCAACAAACTGTTCGTTAGCAGATTTCTCTGTAAGGAACTCTGGATTGTAAACAACATTCTTCGGCCAGTCTGCAACGATATCAGGTGTTACAGTTGACTTAACTACTACAAGTATATCTCGTTCTTTTAGTTGTTCAATAGTGCTATCAATAATACTGCTATCAATAGCGCCGCTGTCTCCCATCGGGGTCGGCACGCACACAAAAGCACAGTCATATACAGTGTTATCAATATCGTCCAGGTGAGTATCATATTTGGGGTCTATTATTGTCTTTTCTATTTTAGGATGACTAAAACCATAATCTACTGCTTGGCCAACAAAACCGTGACCAACAATTAATATTTTAGGCATTGTTTACTCTCTTCCTCAAGTCGCTTGTAGAGAATCTATGTTCTCTTTTATTGAAGTATATCTCTACACCTCTCTTAGCACATATGGCTCTGCCAGTAAATGTACCGTGTTTATATTCTTCACCAATGATACGAACATCAATTTGAAATGTGTTCAGTATATCTTCTAAGTCTTGTTCAGTCTGATATGGTATAATCTCATCAACATATTTAACTGCTGAAAGTTGTATATATCTTTCTACCAAAGTCTGGACTGGTTTATTCTTTTCTTCTCTATCAATAGAAGGATCTACTTGAATAGCGCAAATAAGATAGTCACACTGCGTCTTAGACTCTCTAAGCATTGCAATGTGACCAGCGTGTAATAAATCAAATGTAGATGCTGTAAAGCCTACTTTCATTTCTTCTTTCTCAATCTACGGAGTTTAGTATACAGACGTTCTTGTTTCTCTAGTAACAACGTTTTCAAAGTTCTACGTTTGATTCTAGCTGTAGTTGATTTATGAAGTCTTTCTGCTTTAGTCATTATAGTATCTCCTTATACTGTTCCGTTTTTATATGCGTATTCTAGTGCGTTGTTTGCTTCTACCTCCATAGGTCTATTCTCATACCATTTACCAGTCTCTATATCGAATTGACGACATAACTCTACTATCTGAGTAGCCGTAATAGGATAACCTTTCTCTATAGCCTTTCCAGATATTGCAATCATTATACGATACATCTGTCTATACCAACCTGTACCTGATATAGAGATATACTCTGCAGCTAGGTTCTTAGGCCAGAAAGGACAATCTCTGTATGACGTCCATACGAAGTTAGTATTATCTAGTTTACCTTTACGATACTCTATTACTTGCTCTCTAAAAGCAGGAGGTAGTCTGTCGAGAAAAGACTGAGCATTTCTACTATCATCATATGGCCACTTGGCAAGAAGGACAGCCAAGTCAATAGGCTCGCCACTATTACGGTAAAAGAAGTTGCTAGCACCATCGTAGTCCGCTGGTATGTAATACATCCTAGCAAGGTCTTTTGTCTGTGCATCGCCAATTTCGTTGAGTTCTTGGTTAAGAGCGTACCAGAAGTGACGTAGTTTAGTTGCTTCAATCGGAACGTCAGTGTTGAATACAATCCGAAACTTTGGATGGTCGTCCGTACTTGAAGCAGTACTATACACCACATAATCATATTCACCAAAACGATTACGTAAAACATCTTCTAGGTCTCCTTCAATAACTAGATCATCTACATCTACTGCTGCCCATCCAGACCATTGAATAACGTTCTCGTTCTTACGAGTAGTATCAGGCTTGAATATAGCAGGAGTAATTAACTCTGCATCTTGCTTACCGTTAAGCTTTCTCTTAGATAGTTTATATAGAAACAGAGTAAACTTATCCCATGACTCAAAGTCCATTCGTCTATGAGTCTTATTATCATATACAAATCTATTCTGAGCGTCCCACCATCTAGGAGACTTAAATATTGTCATACTATACAAAGAAGTCCTCCAACGTAGCTACAGGTTCAACATCCCAGTCAAGAGCATCGAGTAGATGCTTGATAGGGTCAACGAATGCTTTCTCATATTGTTTATTATAGTCGATAAATCGATGTAAGTCAAGCTCTTTAGGCAGATCGTTAGCATAAGCAATAACGTTCTCTTTGATAGAGTTAGGAGTCTTAAGATAGACGAACTTAATCTTCTCACCGTTCTGTATTATCTCATACTTCTGATCTAGACCAGCTTGCTTTATATAGTGATTATATAACAGAGCGCCTCTTACATGAATAGGACAAGCTTTCTTATAGATCGTTTTCTTATCAGCCCAAGTAAATGGTACTCCGTCTTTCTTCTTAGATATATTACACCCTCTAGGAAACGATACAGCCTCTGGAGGAAGCTGCTTCCATTCCTTCTTGAAGTCAGCAATAAACCTTTGAGTAGCAGTCTCACCTTCGTCAATAATAACTTTGAATATCTTCTTAAACTTATCACGACAGACCTGAGGAGTAGAAGAACGTACAGCATCTACGCCCATCATCTTCATCTTAGGTTCAGCATACTGCACACCTTCGTTATTATGAACGTTTAAGATATAACGCTTCTTAGCAATCCATACACCTCGGTTAGCAATAACCTCACGAGACATCTCCATACGGTTTTCCATTACTTGCATTTTGTCTGCTAGTTTAGCATATGCACTTGCAAGTATACCTTCGAAATGCTCACGACATATCTTATCTAAGAACTTAACAGGATCTTTAGGATTAAACTTCTTAACCATTTCGTTCATATTAACATACAGCGAATCAGTATCAATTGCAATCACATAGTCTTTATCAGTAGTCTCTAGAGCAGTATTCATCTCTTTATTGATAGCATTCTCAGCCCAACGAATAGATAACTGACCTGAAGTAGTAATAGCTTCTGCAACGTTATTGTTAAAGTAACGGAAATGCTTATTACCTAGAGCGCCATATAGAGAGTTCATAAGAATCTTAATAGACATCTGCTGATTCTCTAGGATAGTCATCTTATTCTCTAGACGTTTAGTAGGAGTATTTTCATACTCTTGCTTAGTATCAAGCATAGCTTTCTTAATAAGTCTACGTTCGTTATAGTACATCTTAATGATAGCAGGAATAATACCTACCTGATCTTTACTAAACTTAACACCAGAAGCAGCCATAGTAGTACCTTCAGGTATATTAATCTCATCATCACCTAAGAGCTTCTCTACAGGATCAGGTCCTAGATGCTCTTTACCAGGCAATACAGTCTCAGGACTCATATTATGCTGAACAATAATCATAGGATATAGAGAGTTAAGATCGAATGATACTACCCAGTCATGCATACCAGTCTGAGGATCTTTTACATACGCTCCAGGATAAGGAACTTTCTCTTTACTAAACTTAGGAGGGCAGGCTATCTGCTGCTGGAATAGTAGACGATATAGAATAGAGTCCCATATCTGCACAGTACCGAAAGTCTCTGAATAATTAACTCCGCCTCTATAGGCCATAGTCATAGCAAGAGTAATCAGACCTAATTTCTCTTCTAGCATATCAACAATCTGAACGTCTTTTATATTATAGTCAATAAACTTCTGATAGTTAGTTTTATATAATCCATGCAGAGACCCCGCCTCATCATAGGAGAGCTTACGCTCTCCCAGTACTACGTGAGCTATATGATCTAGTTTATATGACTCCTGCATACCGTAAGTATAACCGAACTTAGTAAACAAGTCATAGTAATCTAACTGCTGAATACCAGCCATCTCGTAAGCAATTACTTCTCCACGAGCCATCATAATATTACGTTGATCTACTATACCCCAAGGAGAGAACTTCTTATAGACGTCACCGCCTATTATATTCTTTACCCTGTTGATGAGATATGGGAAATCAAATAGACGAGTGTTCCAGCCAGTAACAATATCGGGGCAATACTTTGGATCGTGCCAACAAGATAGCCAAGATAATAGTAGATCAATCTCGTCCTTACACTTGATATATTGGATAGCGTCAACGCCTTCAACTGCGCAACTGTTTTCGTCGTAGTCATATAACCCCCATACTCGATATATATTATCTATATTATTTTTCATCGTGATAGAGATAACAGGATGAGCAGCTTGCTCTACAAACGGAAAGCCTTCATCAGAGGCTACCTCAATATCTATAGAAGTAACGTTTACTTTATCTCTATCAAACTTAGGAGCTTCAGGAAAGCGATCATTGATATATTGAGTAACATAGTTAGTAGTACCATACACAGTATAGTTATCTACACCTTCGTACTGCTTTATAAAGTCCTTAGCGTCTCTCATAGTATCAAACGTCTTAGGTAATACAGGTTGATTCTGTAGGTTATACCAACCAGTCTCATGAGTAGCATTTACAAACAAAGTAGGCATATACTTTACCTTCTTAGCTACACGCTCTCCATCTTCTATACCTCTGTATAGAATACTATTACCATATCGATTTACGCTTGTATAAAAGTTCATATGACGCCTCCTAGAGTCAACAAACTATATTATAGTATATATCAATATAGTATGCAACTGAAAAAAGGGGCCGAAGCCCCTCTTTGAATACTTTTTGTTTTTTATGACTACAAGTCTTTTGCGTCAGTCAGCATTAGGTACTTTGCTTCTTCATGGTAACCCATTCTAGATAGCTCAGATGCTGCTCTTGCTTTTCCTACTGATAGGAAGAAGCTATTAAATCCACTAAAGAATCCACCAACTGGTGCTAAGGCATATTTCATTACTGCTTCAGTCATTAGAAGTATCTCCTCATTGATGGATCATGTTTTCCATAAGCAACGTTTCGGATATCTCCTCGACATAAACCAATATCTAAAAGATCTGCATCTGAAAGTTTTGATAACTCTCTCATAGTCCTTTTAGCTTCTGACATGTCTTTGCGTGTTGATTTTAAGTCTTTAAATAGATCTAACAGAGCTCTAATTGCGTTCTGTAAGAAGTTGGCTTGTATTAGTATTAGTTGTGTCATTTGTTTTCCTCGTTTGACCAATATTGATTTTACGAGGACGCATTTCCTCAGGAATGACGTACTGCAATTCAATTGCCAGAATTCCGTCCTGAATATCTGCTCCGTTTACATTTACATGTTCGGACAGCCTAAAGGTTCGTTTGAACTTCTTCGTAGATATACCACGATGAATAAACTCTCTTCCTTTAGAAACGTGTTCTCCCATAACTGTCAAAGTTCTATCTTTAACTTCTACAGATATTTCTTCCTTTGTAAACCCAGCAATAGCAAGTTCAATCAAGTATTCTTGATCACCAGCTTTAATAATATTATGTGGGGGATAATGATCTTGAGCATGTTTAGCTGTCCATTCTAATTCGTTGAACAGATGATCGAAACCAACGAAGGAAGACCGGGGGAATAGTGTTTGTAAGCCTGTCATTGTTATCTCCTTTTGAGCAAGCAAGATTGTTATGCGACCAGATTACTCCGCATCGCTATAATATATATAGTATTTTTTATTTAGAAAGCAACTAAAAGTTTACTTATTTCCGATATTATATTTCGGACATAATTCCCATTGTGCTTTCTCCTTAAATGGGATGATCTTGATTTGACGTAGAGGAGCACAAAGCAACTCTTGTTTATTCTGTATCTCTACAAGACCCCAATCACTTAGCAATGTTGTGATAGTATTTCTACGCTCTACATCATTAGCTTCGAGATTAGCTTTTTTTCCATCTAACATAAACAGCTCTTTAAAATGAACGATGAAGTATCGTCCCTGCTTATGTAATATATGACATGATTGAAATAATTTTTTATCTTTACGAGAGGCGACTCCTATTCGGGTCAACGTCTCTCTTACTTTTAGAAAATCATCTGGTTCGTTTAAGACCACCTCGAGCATGTCTTGAGGTTGCCATTCGACTATATTATTTTCTTCCACCTTTACTCACCTTCTGTTTTATAATTTTTATGTTTTCAGGTGATAGAAGGGATAGTACTTGTTTAGCTTTATCATTGCTATATCCATAGTATTGTTTAATCACTTCAATATCACTCTCAGTTTCTGGTTTCATCCATTTCGAAAATCTTTTACGCTTACGAATGATATTTATAAGAAAGTGATATTGTAGTTTATTATCTAGATGATGATAGCGATTCATTACATTTGCAATGCCAACAGTATCATAGAAGTAAGACATAGATCGGTTAATAAGAAAAGAGTTATAGCCTTTCTCAGCAACGTCATCGACCATAACATCTTCTTTAGAGAAGTTAATACTGTTAAGATAGGTAAAAGGATTCATCAGACAAACTCCACGTTAGCCATAATCTCAGTCATACAAGCAACAGTATTAAGCTCATGATCAGCCACAAACGAGTCTTTATACTGATAGTCAGCAAGTATAAGAATCAATTGAGGTATAGAAGCAGGTACTACATGCTCATTCATATTATCGTATAGTCCTCTAAATATGGCAACGGTATCGATATCCATACTATCTACGACCCACTTACGCATAGACTTAAAGTCTTTTGCTTTAAGATGTTTACATAGAGTAGCAAACATATCACTCGATACAACACTTACAGATGCATCGATAGATCCTGCAATAGACAATCTTTGACCTTCGTTTAGTACTCTACGCCAATCAGGAGCATGCTTCATAATAAGATCAGCCGCAGCCTTCTTATCATAAGTCACACCTTCGTCATCTAGTATAGTAGTAAAGCGAGTAAAGAATTGACCTGCAAGAGTCGCCATATCTTTCTTAGACGTATTAAACTCATACACACCACATCGAGAATGTAAGGGTTCGATAATACGGTTCCGAAAGTTACATGTAAGTATAAACCTACAATTATTAGAGAACTCTTCGATAAAGCCACGCAAGGCAGGTTGAGTAGATTGAGGATTCAGATAGTCTGCCTCGTCAAGTATAACAACCTTATAGCCGCCTTGCAATGATACACTAGAGGCAAATTGCTTAATCTTACCTCTCAACGTGTCGATGTTTCCTTCTTCAGAACCGTTTATAGTTATATAATCGAGTTCTAGTTGCTTGCACATAGCTTTAGCAACAGTAGTCTTACCCAAGCCAGCAGTACCGGTGAACATCATATTAGGTATTTCACCAGTATCTACAATAGCTTGTAACGTACTCTTTAGCTGCTCAGGGAGAATAGTATCCTGAATAGTTTGCGGGCGGTACTTCTCTACCCATAGAAAATCTTTCGACATATTAACCTCATAATAAAAATATAGTATAGCTCACTTAGGTTAATAAATCTACTCCGATTCAGTAGCCTGCTCTTGTTGATAAGCTTCTGCAAGTTGAATAGCCTGTAAGCATTGATCGCGAAGCTGACCAATAGTAGATAGCTCTTCACCTTTGAATGCACCTCGTCCGGTTAATGCATCAATAACAGCAACTGTGCTGCGTGATGTCTTGTTAGCGATCTCATAGATCTCTGAGTGATCAGGTGTATTTGTTTCTTCTTTAGCCATCTTAGCCTCCATAAGTAGATGTTTTTTCTAGAGCAATCCAGTACTTGACTTCGTGATTGACACTAGAGAATTGTGATATAAGTTTAGATGAGATATCGACTTGATAGTCATCAGCAATAATCTTAAGGTTGTTTATGTTTAGCACAAAGCTAAAGTCTTCTGAGTTATACTCACCCTCAACCATAATAGAGTAAGTATTAGCAGTACTATTCTCTGGATCAACAACAGTCAGTTTAACCGAACCGTTATCAGGTTCAATCAATACTTGACTATGACCAAAGACGCCAGCAGCTTTCTTAAGACCGTTTAACGTAGACTGCTCTAACGTGAACGACACATCTGCTTTAGGCATATTAATAGGCTTGCCAATCGTAGTTAGCATCTCAGGATCAGCATAGTAATACTTTACCATAGCTCGTCCTGCGTTACCGCCTACAACCATATTGTTTTCTTTAAATTGAACCGAAGGATTATCAACTAGGTCAAGCACACTTAAGAAGTTCTGCAAGTCATATATACCTACCTGTTTATCAAACTGTTCAGTTACAGTAGCTTCACTAAGAACGTTCTTAGCTTCAGCAATAGTCATAATCTTATTACCCGGTTGAATAACAACATTACTGTTTATACTGGCGAAGTTCTGTAGTATCTTCACCGTCGATGCACTTATTTCCATTATGTAATCCTACTAAAGTTTTTATCTTTTACTATTTCTAGTCTGTTCTCGAACTTATCATCTAGTAGCTCTCGCTTATGAGAGATAACAAAGATGTTAGTTTCGTCCCCTAAAGTATAGATGATCTTCATAAGATTATCAACACCTTCGTGGTCTAAAGATGAGTCGAACGTCTCATCCAATATCAGAAGATTAGTTGCAACACTATTCTTCATCTTAGCTATCATCCTCCAAGTAAACAATAACGCTAAATCTATACGTTGCTTCTCACCTTCAGAGAACGAATCGTATGAGAATGCATCTCTGAATCGTGATCTGATAGTCTCTTGGAATGCTTCGTCTAAGTTAAACGAAACATAGAAGTCTAATATCTCTAGGTACTGATTACACAGCTGATTAATAACAGGTAAGTACTGCTTAACGATCTTAGTCTTAATACCAGTATCCTTAAGCATAGTACTCATTATGATATTATAATTCAATTGCTCATTGAGTGCAAGCTTTTCTTCTACTAAATTATTACCAGTAAAGATTAAGTCATCTAGATCTTGTACTGCTTGATCCATATCAACGTTGTTATCTAGCTTGCCTATCTCTGCTTGAGTTCTATCGATAGCAGATTGAAACTGAGATATAGATTGATTGTTAGCATGAATATCACTCTGTACTTTTCTACACTCTCTAATACTCTCTTCTGCTTCTGCTAGAGTAACTGATTTCTTTTCGATAGCAGCATTAGCATCTACCAATGCAGTATCAAGCTCAGCAGCTTTCTTCTTGCCATCTGCTATATGAGAATCTTTAGTCTCTTCTGTAATAGATTGAGTACATACAGGACAAGTATCGTTCTGCTCAAAGAACTTAACATCCTTTACTAGCTTCTTTATATCGTTATTGAACTTAGACTTATACTGATTAAGCTCATTAATCTGTTCTGATGTACGCTGAGCACTCTCTTCTGCATCGCTAAATCTATCTGATACAAACTCAGATAGAGTAGTATTAGTTTCATTAAGAGTCTTTATCTGGTCTCTATGATCATCTACAAGCTGTAGTTTAGCTTCTTTCTGCTCTTTATTGATAGCTTTTATATCGCGTATATACTTCTTCTGAGCATCATGCTGAGTCTGATTAACAGTACTCTGATGTACTACTTCTTTTATCTGATCTTTTAGTAGACCTGTCTTCTCTCTAAGTATACCATTCATCTTAGAGAATACATTAATGTCCAGAAGATCCTCGATTACATCTCGTCGATTCATAGAACTTAGTTGCATGAAAGGAATAAAGGAGGAAGACCCTAGCACAACTATCTGATGAAAGCTTTTATGATTAAGCTTCAATATGTTCTGTTCGAGGATCTTCTGGTACTCTTTGGCATGAGATGATTGGTTAATCATCGTCTCGCCTTTCCATATTTCAAAGACGTTAGGTTTAATACCTCTAACGATTCTGAAATCTGAGCCTAGTGCGTTGAATGATACTTCAACGACTGTATTCTTATTATTAATAGTATTAACAAGCTGGTTCTTAGATATGTTACGATGAGCTTTTCCAAACAAAGCAAAGCTCAATGCGTCAAGCATAGTAGATTTACCAGCACCGTTCTGACCTACAACAAGAGTAGTCTTATTCTTCTTAAGGTCTATCTCAGACCAGTTGTTACCGGTCGATAGAAAGTTCTTCCATCTCAAAGTCTTAAATGTTATCATTATGCAATTTCTAAGGTTTGTGCTTCCAACATAAGGTCTGACATATGAGACTTAATCCTATCTTTATCAAGGTCTGTCTCTACAGCGTCTATGTAAGTATATAATAAAGTAGAAGTATCTTCAACTGATATTTCACTATCTTCTACATTTTCTCCAACAAACTCGTTGAAGTTCTCTGCTATCTTAAGTTCAAGTATAGACTTATTCTGAATACGATCTACGAACTTATCGAATATAAATGTATCAGCTTTATTGATTACAACAATCTTAATAAACTTATTCTCTATCTGAGATAAGTCATATTGCATATAATCTGTATTACGATCATCGTAAGTTATCTTATGATATAGAGTATGAGGATTGCGTATAGCTTCCATAGTTCTAGTCTCTGTATCTAAGATATGAAAGTACTTATCATCATGAGCGTCGTTCCAGAAGAACTCCATCTGTGATCCTAGGTACTCAATATTATCTTGTATCGACTTAGTATGAAAATGACCTGATAATACTTTCTCAAAACGAGAGAATATAGATCGTTGCAATCCATGCTCACATTTACGACCTTTCATCATCTCATATCCTTCGATATCGAAATGACCTCCTAGCCAATCACACTTAGCATTAGCAATAAAGTCTAATGACTGCTTCTCATTCTCAGCTGATATCCAAGGTACAAGGCCAAGCTTAAAACCATCATAGTCCATGACAGTAGGCTCATGAAGTATATTTACCTCATTCATATAGTGACCCAAGAGCTCCTTGAGGCTGTTAAGCTCATTAGTATTCTTATAGTACGTATCATGATTACCACAGATAATATCCATGGTCATGCCATTCTCTCTTAGCGGTTTAAGAAAGTGATTACGGTTCCGGTTAAGAGCGCGGAAGTTAATAAACTTCCTGTTATCATAGTAATCACCAAGATGCACGATATGGCTAATACCCCGTTCCAGAAGACAAGGAAAAAATACATCATCGTAAAATTTCTCTGCGTTATCGAGAAAAATGTCAGAGCTATTGCGAGTGCCACAATGGGTGTCATTAAGTAGGGCTATTTTCATAATTAAGTATATTCCATTTCGGCGTCCAGCCTAGTTTAAGTAACGGTTCTATATCTGCTATAGTATGAACTCTTTCACCTGCAGGGTTCTCATCACGCCATTCACCATCAAAGCCAAATGCTTTCGCTACTTGCTCTACAGGAGTAGAATGACCTGTACCTATATCATATACACGTCTCTCTATTATAGCTGATTCGAAATTATTAATCAACTTAAAAATAGCAGAAACAATATCATCAACATGAATAAAATCTCTATTATGTTTTCTATTGATATACTTTACTTGATTGTTCTTAAACTTCATAAACAACATATCATCTCTACCAGGCCATATAGTATGAAACCTCATACCAATAGCAGAATAATCTTCACATTGAATCTCATTCATTCTCTTAGTAGCAGCATATGGATTACCCCACCACTCATATGCATTAGATGAAGAAGCATATAAGATATGTTTAGTATTTGCTTCAGCGAACTCTAGCATATTACGAGTACCGTTTACATTAACATCATGATATAATTCTGGATCTTTAAACGAAGGTCTTACTCCAGCAAGAGCTGCTAGATGAATAATAAAATCAAAATCTAGATCAGCATACTTCTGCCAGTCTTGTTGAGACCTTATATCCTTATCATCACCAAACTCATATACTGTACAATCGTTATTCTTAAGGAACTTAACTAGACGACTGCCTACCATTCCATCTGAACCAGTTACAAGAATTCTCATTTTATAAAATCTCCTAGGTCTGAATCTACATTAACGTTTCGCTTCTTACGCTTCTTCTCTTCTTGAGCAAAGACTTTTACTTCATCATCTTTCTCTTTTACTTTATCAATACGATCTTTGAGCTGGTCTACGAACGCTCTTACTACCTGTACTGAGTGAGTATCGTTTTGATTAGTATCAATATACTCTTCCAAGCCACTCTGAGATAAGAACTTAATCTTTACGTCTTGTTGTTTCTTCTCTTTAGCAATACGACGAAGGAATGCATACCAAGAGATCTGAGTAAAGTATGCGAATGCATTAGGATTACCTGTACGAGTAGCAGCTTCTATATTATAGTTATCAATAGCACGAAGACAATTCTCTACTGCATCCATAACCATCTCTTCACGATAGGTATAGCGAATAAAGTTTGACTTATGAGAGAGACCTTCTGCGATCTTTAGAAAGCAAGATGCAATATAGTTAGGTACTATAGGTAGTTTAGTTTCGCTCTTCTGAGCTTCATTAAGAGTACGTACATAGTCTACAACTGCTTGAGAGAACTCTTTGTTGTTGACATAATGGATACTTGCTCGTTTAGTTCTAGCCATGATAAATTCCTTCAATTCATTATATTATAGTATGTATTTTTATTAGATGCAACTAAAGAAAACAGTTGCACTTTTCGCGAGATCGTATATAATCATATAGCGATATGGGGAGAGGGGAGATATGTTATTTAACTAAGAATCCAATTCGGGGGTCGTCTATGTAACCATTCGCATCGTCATAGGCTTCTATAAACTCAAAACCATGTAACTCCATATGTTCTTTCTTCTTACCAAAGTCTGATGCCCATACAGGAATCATATGATCATAATCTGGATCAGGAGATAGTCTAAGATGAACTTCAATAGGTTTATCATCAATAAACTCTACGTTCAGATGAGTAACATTTTCTCCTAAAGATTTAAAACTGTGATGTAACTCTGGTATACTATTTGATCTCTTCCACTCAACAAACTTAGATAGATTTATAGGCATATTAATACCTTCCCAACAATTAAGTCCTATCCATTTACCACCAACATGATCATTCATCTTCCATTCATAGTTCGCAGAATAATGTTTACCATCAAAGTACTCACACCAAAAATAACCAGGAGGTACTGATGTATAATCACCCTTAGCTAGCTTTTGAACAGATGCACATGCTCCCATACCAGCTAGGTTATATATAGGTCTAATAACATACATTCCTGTTTCTGGTATTTCTACTCCTGCTGGACCGCATACATAACCAAACTTCTCGGCTAACCATAGTTTATTCATCCATTTGCGTTGAGCAGGATATTTTATGTATGCGTCTGTATCTTCCATTAGTGTAATTTATCCTTATCGAATAGAGATATAACATTGTCTTCATCTGAGTCTTGATAATCAGTTTGAAGATCAGCAACCATGCGTCTGATATTTTTTAAGTTATCTACATCACTATCAGCTTCTATATTCTGCTCACTCTCAATTGCTTTGAAGTATTGATTCAAAAGAACTCTAGCTGGTTTAGCTTCACCTATAATCTGATTAAAGTTTAATAGCTGTAGATAGTCATCTTCAAGTTGAAAAGACATCCAAGGTCTGAATGAATAATATCTAAAGCCATCTCTAAAAGCTTCTGATCTAACTACCATCATTGCATTTCTTATTACAACGTTATAGTCATCTCCTTCAGGCTCTTGGACGACCTGAGCTACTATCTCATCACCATTTGCTAATTTAAATTGTGTGTATGCGCTCATTTAATATCCACCTTTATCATTTTATATTTAAATTGTTCTTTCTCATATATCTTAACTCTCTCAATAGAGTGTAGTAGTGTATAGTTCTTTCTACCTTTCCAATGTAGATCGTCAGCTACGTCATATAGCGTAGTAGTCTGACCGTTATCTGATTTACGTAGTCCTCGTCCAATAGACTGTAGAACTTTAATTTGACTTTTAGAAGGAGACGCAAATACAATATTATGTAGGTTACGTATATTAATACCAGTACTAAATGTACCTAGAGATGCTACAATGATTGAGTTGCTTTGCTTCTCTACTATCTTACGTATTGCTTCTCTGTCTGATGTATCTACTTCTCCAGATACAAAGAACACCTTACGTCCTTCTTCTACCTTACTATTTATCAACTCATAGAGAGGTTTGCCATGAGCGTCCACACGGTTAAATAAGACAAGAGTATTTCCCTTAGCAGATAAAGCCAGATTAGAAATGAGCCTGTTACGCCCAGTATTTCCAATAATGAAGTCAATTTCCTCTTGATAAGTTTTCTTTCCAAAATCTTCTCTTACTTCTTTTGTATAGTTTAATAATAGTACTTTAATATCTAGCGGTGCTAGAGTTTCGTTATCTTGTAATTTCTTTGTAGTAGTAACCTGATATACAGGACCAAATAATCCTTCAAGTACTAGCTTATGAGTTAATGTACCGTCTAATGTGCCTGTGAACCCATACCTATATTTAGCTAGGGTAGCTTTGTTCATAATCGAGGACAGAGACTTTGACTTGAATCCATGACACTCATCTCCAAGTACCATACCAAATTGTTCGAACCATTTTCTAGGAAGCTTATAAATAGATTGCCAGGTGCTAATAATAATAGGTTTATTAGTGACTTTATCTCGGCCTGAATATATTTTATGTAGATCATTTTCGCTCATTCCATAGTCTATAAAATCTTGATGCATTTGTTCAACAAGAGATGTAGTAGGTACAATTACAAGTACTCGGTCAGCTTTTGATTTCTCTATATACTGTAACCAATATTTAGCAATGAGATAAATTATAAATGATTTACCTGAACCTGTAGGAGATAAAAGAATTGCTCGAGATCTTGTTAGGGCTGTTTCAATGGCATCGTATTGGTAGTCTCGAGGCTGAAATGGAAGCCCTGCGTCAGAAAGTAGATCAGGTAGTGATTGAAGAGGTTCAGCAGCCGGTACCGGAAATCCAAAATCAGACTCTTCTGTGTCAACAGAATAAGATCGCTCAATTGCAAACTTTATTAAATAAGCATATAGCCCAGCAGGAAGCTCTCCGTTCATGCGATTGAAAAGTTTTATCTTTCCATCCCATACTTTGTTCTTATATGCAGGCATAAACTTATAACCTGGTACATAGAACGAAAAGTAATCAGATAGCTCAGCTGCATGTCCAGCTTCACAGTCTACATACAGCATACTATAATCTTTTAATCGTACAGCAAAGTCAACCATTCTCTTTTAATTCTTTATACTTCTGTCTTACATCTAAAAACTGTTGTAAGTACTCATGTGTGTTAATCTTAAAGACCTGAGGTTCATTGTGATCCACTGTGATCAATATGACCCCTTGTCTGATAGGGACTCCCGTTCTCTCATAGAAGGCTGCAGCGTAGAACGATGCTTGTATAAAGTAGTTAGTTATCCACTCTATCTTCTTAGGTTTGCGAGATGTTTTAAAATCAATGATAGATAATTCTCCATCAAACTCAGCTATACAGTCAACCTGACCAGCACATTTAAGTCTATCGCTATAGAGATATTCTTCTTGAAACCATACATTATTTAATCTCTTATCAATGATATCTTTTAGATGACTGAATGTATACAAGTTATTAGGCATAGCTTTGCCTTTCCAATCATCTACATTATCTATATAGTCTTCCGCTAACTTATGTACAGATGTACCTCTTGTAGCTGCTTGATGAGATATCTTATTAGCTTCTTCTTCGCCAACTCTTTTACGCCAACGCATGATAGAATCTACACTAAGAATATTCAGTACTGTTGTGATAGAAGGATAAGCATTACCGTCTGGGGTAAAGTACTTACGACCTTTCTCAGTAGTCTTTCTAGTCATTTTAGGTAGAGTTATACCATGATCAACGTGGGTAAACATTATTAGTTACCTGCCTCAAATTGTTTCCATTTTATAATATTGCCGATAGTCTGATGTCGCCAATTTAGATTGTTTACTATCTCAGTAAGAGTTTCTATTACAGTCTTCCAATACTGAACTCTCTCTTCGCTTTGTTGGATCTCTGGATCACTATCATAGTAGTATTCCATCTCACCTTTCATAACCTTTAGTCCGTCAAACGGATCAGGTTCCCATCCAAGAGCTTCTATAGACTCTCTATCCATCTTACCGTTATAGTATAGCCATTTTTTCTTTAGTAACGTCTTCTGTTTAAACTCAGAACGTTTCTTAGCTAGCTTAGCCTCTGCTAGCCATTGTAGATATTTAGCATGTAGTGAAGGAGTGGCTCTTGACGTCTCGTCTAAAGCAGTTCTTTGTATAACACTATCATTCGCCCATTCTTCTAGAATGTTTTTCAAATCCATAATATAACCTCATTATTTAATCTAATTCAAAGTAAGAGAACCTAAACGTAACTGGGAAAGTAATTGCAATAGTATCACCAGCAACTGCTGACATATCCATCTGACCTAAGCTTGTCGGTACACAATCTATATATCTAATCGTTCTAGTAACATTATTATGACTACTAAGCATCGCAAGAGTAATATCTGTTGTTGTAGGAGGAGCAGTATCTGTCATAGATCTATTCAACCTAGATGTCTCAGGCTTTTGTACCATTCTATGTAACCAATTATACATTTCCGTATACGAATTCATATTCTCGTCAACTACTATTATAGCTTCTAGTTCACCAAAAGTCAACTTGTCTCCTGGTATAGCTAGATTACCTATACGTGAGTAAGGTACTTCAGCAACTGGTACTGATATGTTAGGATGAGATACATTCTGACAAAAGAACTCTAGATTAGCAAAATTCTTTCTATCTACAATTAGCTTAAACGCAGTAGGTTGTAATAGATTAAGATTATTTAATCCAGTTGTTGTACCTGTAAGCGCTGTATCTACATTGACTGAAGATGTTGGATCTAATGTTGGCATTATATGTCTCCTATTCACGTGTATTTATATAGGTTTTAAACATAAAAAAAGGGCGGCCGAAGCCGCCCAAGTTATTTTCCGTATCTAAGCCCTATGCTGGGTTTAAGATATTGTCTACGCGGAAGATTCTGTAGTACTGGTTAGCGCGAGCTGAACCAATGTCGTCGCCTGGTGTTGAACCTACGAATGGGTTAGCAACCATACCGTAACGAGTTTTAAACCCGATGCGTGGTTGGAAATCATTCTCGCCAACTGCACGAACCATAGTTAATGGTACGTATGGGCAATAGAAGATACCTGCGTCATATGCGTTTGTACCTTTGTATCCAACTGTGATATAATCAGCAGTTGCATATGGATCGATGTATACTTTCATACGACCGTTTAAAGTACCAGCAAATGTGTTGCCTGTGTCGTCTACGTTTAACGCAGTGTTCATTGCAGGTGTATAGTCTAACATACCTGATGCTGACAATGCTGTTGCAACGTCTGAAGAACAGATAACGATGTTACCTTTTCCTCTACGAGTGTCTTTTGCGATTTGGTTAGCTTCACGATCAAGTTGTACAACTAGACCTTTGAATTTCTCAGCTGACCAACGACCATCTGCATCTGTTGATAGATCAAAGATACCATTTTTAGTTGCGTTAGCAGTTGTGAAACCAGTTTTAGCACGAGAGTTGATTGTACGAATCACTTCACGGTTAATTTCAGCTAAGATTTCTGTTGACAAGATGTTTGCCAATTCTGTCTCAGCGTCTAAACCATGAATCGCTTTCAAGTCTTGAGCTAGCTCTAGTGTGTATTCAGCTTTCAAAGCACGTGACTTAGCTGTCACAGTTGCTTTTTCAATGGTGAAACCCATTTCAGCGAAAGAAGACTCACCAGTTGTACCTAGTTGCTCAGCATTCGCAGTAGTCATACCACCACCGAATGTTGGGATAGCACCAGCTGAATCAACGTTAGCTAATCCACCAATACCTGAACCATCAGCGCCTTGTGTTGCAGCTGAGTCACCTGAGAAGCCACTTACTGCTTCTGGGAACAATGCTTCGTCGCCTGATGTAGCGCCTGCACGTGTTGTTTTGTACTTTGACTTCATTGCGAAGATCAAGCCTGTTGGACCTGACATTGGCTGTACACCACATACGTCATAAGCCATCATGTTTGGCATAGCACGACGTACTAGTGAGATTAGTACTGGGTTCCAGTTAGCTGCAACTGATGTGTTATTAGCTGCTGCATCTTCCGTCATCATTGAGGCTTGTTCGCCCTGCTCACGGATTGCTTTTTCTGTGTTCTCAAGAACAACAGCAGTAACGGCACGTTTGTGTGCGTCACCAATGTTTCCGGCTGACTCTTCGTTCAATACCGGAGACCATTTCTCTACGAGACGATCATAAGTTTCCATAATTGGATCTCCTACTTACTTATTTGTGTTTGCGTAATGCGTTAATGTACTGTTCCATCATTGGAGATACTTCTACTTCATCTGAAGTGTCTGTTTCTTCTGTGATAATGGACTCAGCTGTTTTAGTTTTGCTGAAATATGATTCTTTCAACGTAGCAACTTTCTGTGCGAAAGCTTTTTCGTTTTCGAAATCAACTGATTCAGCTAGTGATGTTAGCTTTTCAACTTGTGTTTCTGCTAAGTCTTTTGACGCTTCACGGATAACCGCTGCACGCTTCAAAGATACTAGCTCTTCACTAATTGCCATAGCTTTTGCTGTAGCTTCGTTAACTTGAGCTTCTAACTCTTCGTTAGCTTCTGCTAATTCATCAACTAGGTCGATTTTGGAATCAGGGACAGCAATATAAGATTCTGTGAACACGTCTTTCAACTTGCCCATAAAGCCTTCTGCAATCTCGGTACGAAGACCTGAGTGTATTGCTAATTTGTTGTCTTCCATCCATGTCTCAACTACATAGTTAAGATAGCTGTCTACTTTCTCTACAAGATCTGCTTTCGTTGTAGATACTTCTTCTGCTAATTGCTCAGCATATTCTGTTTCTAAACGATCGATTTCTTCAGAGATTTTTGACTTAACCGCTGCTTCAAAAATTACCGCTGTTTTGGCTTTAAATTCTTCTGACAGTGTTGCCTCAGATTCTACAAGCGCATTCAGGTCGTCACTAAAGTCTCCATCAAAATCTACATCTTCGGCCTTCATTGCCTTGCCAGCAGCTTTTAATTCAGACGGTTGGCTGTTACTCTTGTCACCCTTACGCTTTGGCGCTTTAGGTCCCTTCTTCTCAGCTGCATCTACAGATGCAATTGATTGAGCTTCAGCATTCTTCGGATCGTGAGCTTCTTCGATTTCCTCGTCGAGCACAACATCCTGGTCTACTTGATCAGTCATAATTGACTCCTTTACAATTTAGTTTTCATTAACGAGAGGAAATTTTTAAACTCACGTGTCTGTGTCTCATAGAGATCAGCACGTGGAGCCTTCTTAATTTCAGTCTCCATTTGTTCAATTACTTGAGGTTCTATAATGCCATTGTTCCAGACCCACTCTACACCTTCCATTATTCCATTTACAAAAGCTGTTGGTGCTGATGGATCTTGTACGATATCAACCGTATTAAGAACGAAGTCGTCTTTGACGTACATAATGCCACTTTTTTCCTCAAGGCTACCCATACCACGAGTTGACACTCCTAGTTGAACACCACCTTCAAGTAATCCCTTAACGATATTACCCATTGGAGTATCCAATACTTGTGCCTTTCCTACAACATCATTTCCTTTCCAAGAAAGTTCTGTGATCTTGTGTGAAACTTTATCCAGATTTACAGTCGGTCCTTCTGGGTGATTCAATTCACCTACCGCTCTGTTCTGGGAAACTTGTTCTGTAACGTACTTATCTACTGCGCCTTCCATTATGGCTTTTGGATAGATACGTCCATTTCTATTCTTTGCTTCGGACTGCATAAACACACCTTCTATAAAGTGGTTCTTTGTGCCATCTTCTTTAGCTTCTACAATACATTCAATGTTTTGTTCGTTATATTCTGCTATTAGTTTCATGCTCTTGCGTCCCAATATGTTTTACTGATCTCTCCGTGATCGACATTACCGCCACCTACTCTGCGACAACGTACATATACGGAGTGACCGTGTGTTGTTCGAATACCATTTGTAGATTTCAACCACAATGCACGCATTGGGTGATTAGCACCTGGATCTGGTGGAGCATTATCATACTCATACTGATCGTTATTAGGTATATTTACAAATGCCATCTCTAACCTTTATATGTCTTAACAAACTGTTTAGCCATTTTCTCTGCTTCACGCTGAGTTCTATAACTATCTAGTCTATCACCATCTAAGTAAACCACATAACCCATTCTCTCTTTATGGATCTTTACAGGTATGCGATCTATCTTCTTATCAAAGACTTTTTGACCTGAGGGCTCTCTGTTTAGTTTTTCTCTTAACTCAGCGAACGTTCTCATTCCAACTGCCTTATCATGTTTATAGTTTATTTATAATAAAAGATTATTCTAGATCTTCTTCTTCATCTTCTTGATAATCTTCATCATCGTCTAATTCCATAGCTTCTTCAGCACCAGCATCAAGCTCTTCTTCTGTCTCGTCATCTGCATCTAAGTCTAACTCATACACATCTGGTTCTGTTTGTGCTTCATCTCCAATACCATTAAACATTTGATCAGCAATCTTAACCTTCTCTTGTTCTAGAGATTGATTCATTACATCACCCATGATATCTTTAAATGTAGGAGCCGCTGATGCGAAGTCCTGGTCTAATACTTGATCAATAAAATCTGATACTTCTACCATTTTATTCTTCCTCTTCCGTTTCAATTTCACCAGATGCTACTTCATCTGCTATTTGCTTCTTCATATCGTCCATTTGAGAGTCATCCATAAATAGAACACTCTTCATGACATATTCTTTAGAGAAGAACTCTCCAACATACTGTTGCATCATATCAAGAGTTTGTAATCTCTCTCTTAAAAGTTCTGCTTCTTTTAATTCTGTAAAGTGACTATCACGTACATACTCTACAGATATATCTTCTTTCCAGTTATTCCAATCTTCTTCTGTAATAATACCTTTAAGAATTAATTGCTTCTTAACAATATTATAGAATAGATTATCAAAACGAGCTCTTAGTCTATCAATAAACTTCTGAAACTTAAGTTCGTCTCTTGTGATCTCTGTTGATCTACCTAACGAGAACTGAGACTCTTGCTCAAGTCTATTGATAGGTACATTCAATGATCTATATAGGCGCTTCTGAAAGTATACTATGTCATCGATCTGACCTAGATTCTCTCCACCAGGTAATGTAGATATCTCTGTACCTCTACCACCTTCACGTCTAGGAAGCCAGAAGTCTTCTAACATAGACATATGCTTACGATCATCTCTGATAGCACCTGTGTTAGCATCATATACTAACTTGTTACGGTACTTAGTCATGATGTTCTTCATATACTCTTCTGATTTACCTTTAGGTAGATTACCTACATCAATATAGAATATACGACGCTCAGGAGCTCTAGCTAGTCTGTAAATAACTAACGAGTCTTCCATCATACGTAATTGGTTGATTGGTTTTAAAGCTTTATGTAGATGTGATACAACCTTCTTACGTGCTTCATCTAATAAACCAGATGTAACATAAGAAACAGAATCAGGAGTAATCTTAATACCTTGATTAGTTGATCCAGCTTTCTCTTGATAGATATAGAACTCATCTACACTCTCAATAAGAGTAGCACCTGTCTCAGGATCTTTTTTCTTCTTAACTTGTTTAACCTTTTTAATCTTTGCAGCATCAATAGGTCTAATCTCTTGAATACCTGCTTTAAGATTATTCTCGTCTAGTACTAAGTGATGGAACATACGTCCGTCAATATACCAACGTTTAAACAAATCATGTCCCATATCTCTAAAGTTAAGCATAGAGAGTACATTAGTGAACTCTTCATCCATTGCTTTCTTTATTTGATCACTAAGACCATCTACATTATCTAAATTTAATTTAACAGAAGCTTCTTCGAATGTAGAAGAGATAGCTTCGTTAGTAATATCTTCAACAGCAGCATCTACCTCAGGGTGATGAGATACAGAGCGATACTGTCTAATAAGTTGTTTTTCATCTTTAGACTTTTCACCGTCTAAATCTACGTAGGTACCATAATGTGCACCTGCAGCTGTGACATAACCTGCACCATCTTCATCAACCGGAGGTACAATAGATTGTAACTTCTCCTGCTGTCGATTACGGGCCCGTTTAATCTCAAAGCCAAATAATTTAATACTGTCTTCAGCCATGTTAATTCCTAATTAGAGTAAGAGGGACCATCTCTAGTCCCTCTATCTATTTATAATGGTATTACGATGTGGTGTTTGCTTCCCAGTACTGTACTTGGAACTCAACAGTGAATCGTTCAATCTCACTCTCTGAAGCATAGCTCAGATCGATTGGTGATACAGCTGTTGGGAAACACCCGCGGAAGTTATATGTCTTAATTGTTGAGCCATCTTTATCTAATTGCTCTACAAGTAAGTCAGCTTCGTAATCAACAACGTTAGTTAAACCAGTATTAGCACTATGTGCATTCATACCGTTCATCCAACGTTCCATTGAATCACGAATTATAAAATCCGTATCGTTTATGATTGTTGGGGACCATGTATCGAATGTACGGTCACCAGCCATTTTTAATTGTCTACCTCTGAATGGAACAACGATCGGTGTGATTGTTGAACCTGGTAGTTGTGCTGCCTCACAGAGGAAGGATGTTGTTTCTACATCTCCGCCTGCATATGCTGGGAAGTTAATCGTTGCTTTGAACAGATTTGGTCTAGCACCGCCACCTCTCAACTTGGCTTTAAAGTCATCTACTCCTAGAATAGCCATCTATGTATCTCCTATACCGTGCCTGCGACTTCTTCGAAGTCAACACCAGTTCTAACAGCTACGAAGTTTAGTGTAACGTAGTTGATTGAACGTGCAGGCTTTACGAAGATATTCGCGATGAATTCATTACGGTCAACTACAGCTGCTCCATTGTTGGTTGCATCGCAAACAACTTTAAAGTCTGTAATACCGCGGCGACCTTGGATTTCTCTCAAGAATGGCTCTACGATGTTTGTAAATTCAGCGCGAGTAAACTCATCGTTAAATTCAAACATTACATTTCTAGCCGCTGCTGCAATTGCTCTTTCCATGACTAAGAACAATCTACGAACATTTACTCTGTCAAATGCAGATGGTCTGTTCAAGAATGTTTTGTCACCGAATAGAAGAATGCCTTGGCCAGGAATGTTAGCTACTGGGTTTAGACCTGCTTTATAGAGCGTATCTCTTTCTGCTTTAGTAGGAGAATATGCTAAGGCTGTTACACCAAAGTACTGTCCACGTCTCTGACCTGCTGGTGAGAACCATGGTGCAGCATTTGCATCTGTAGCCGCCATTACACCTGCTGTTGTTGATGCAGCTGGGATAAAGATATATTGGTCGTTAAATTTGTCGTATACTTTTAAGTAGTTATTATCTACAACAATGTATGATGAACTGTTAAATCCAGCAGCTGTTGTTACAGAAGCTGTTACAGGAGTTGAGTTATTAACTACTGCTGCTCTGTCTGGTGATGTTACTACGATACAATCTTTTCTTGTTGTTCCAGCAATACCTGCTAGATCGTTAACAACTGTTGCTTGATCAGATGCGTTAGCCATACCTGGTGCAATTAAGAAGTCAACTTGGATTGTGTCTGTATCTTGATAAAGATCAAATCCTGTTGCTACTTCAGCTGTTCCTAGTGCTGCAGAATCTGCACCACCTGTTAATGATTTAGAAATCGCTGCGCTTGGGTTACCAAATGTTGTACCAGCTGCTGCTGAACCTGCATTTGACATTGTAGATAGATCTCCATCCCAATGTGCTAACCATACATATTCTGATGCACTATTAACTACATCTGCTGCATAGTTATTTGTTCCATCAGCTGCTTTAGCGTCAGAAGCCATAGATACGAATGCGAATCTTTCTAGAACAGTACCAACTGTACCTGAAATATCTCCGTCTTCGTCTACTACAACGATGTGACACTCATCAGCTGACCCACCTCTTGCAGAAGCGTATGCTGATGTTCCTGGAGCTGCGTCAAACTCTCCTTTATAAGACCAAGATGCAAAGCCTGCTGCTGTACAAATTTCGACTTTAAGTGAGTTACCTAATGCTCCAGCCCATTTACCGATCCATGCTCCAACGTTTGTATCGCCTGAGTCTGCACCGAATGCGCTTTTTACTTCATCCCAATGATCTTTGTTGTTAACGTTAGTTACAACTGTTGTGGATGATGTTGCGTTTTTTGCTGCTGATGTTATTTCGCGTACGACGAACATAGCAGAAGAATATCTTAAGAATTGTGCTGCTGACAAAAAGTCTACAGCGCCTGTTGTTGTTGGGGATCCAAACTTTTCGGCAAGCGTAGCTTCTGTATCAACCAGTGTAGCTTTCTTGGCGGGACCCCATCGAAAATTTCCTACAAAAGCGCCAGTAGTAGATTGTACATTTGGGACGAATCCCGAAAGATCTACTTCTTTTACTGTTATCGCAGGAGATTCAGAGGGACTAAATGCTGCCATTTCTCTTTTCCTTTTGAGTTAATGATAAGATGTCATGATAAGGATGTTCAATTACCGTTATTTATAATCTTTTTATTCTCAGTAATATTCCTCTACCCATGGCTTACCTTTACCGATATTCCATGGATCATCTGGTTCTGGTTCAGGAGTATCAGCTAAACCATCATCATGATAGCCCCAATCGAGGATATCGTTTTCTATCTCACTCATTCGTTGTTTAAACATCATTTCTTTCATAGATATGTCTGTCATATCCATAAACCTATCACCAAGAGTAAAGTATCCAAACATTACTAGATTCATCATTAGATCATCATGATTACCATCAGATGCTTCATATGACTGACCTTTAGCAACGAATGTAGACATCTCAATGATAGTATCTTGATCATGTATAGTAAGCTTTCTACTTTCTACTATATCTTTTATTGTAGAACAACCAAGACGTTTTACTTTCTTATTCATCATAACACCTAGTCCGTTTGCTTTCAAAGCAGACTCTAGATGTAGATTCTCATACTCTAATTCATGATACAATCCATTACATACAATTGTACCTTGATCATTATTCTCTACTACAACATAAGCTTCGTTATAATTAAAACAGTACTTATATATGATATTAGGAAACAGCAGAGGTGATATACGATTGTTCTTATATACACATACTTGCTCAAATGGAGATACAGATACGTCTATAATATTAAACGTACTATAATCTCCTCCAACACCCTTTGCAACATCAACAGTACAGATATAGTTATGATCTTTCTCAGGTTCTTTATATACTAAGAGGTTTCCACCCTCTAGTACTTTAATAGGATCTTTAGCCCTAAGCTCCATAAGGATAGAGCCGTCTATGAGTGTGTCTCCAGTGCCAAAGAAGGTATTACCAAACTCTTGATCGAATTGCAAGAGAGAAGTGTTAGCTATAGTCTGTTGTTTCCATTCGTCATCACGTCCTGGAACATCCCACCAATCAACTCTGAAAGGTATATAATCGTTTGTACCTTGTACAGCACCTTCCCAAAGCTTATGAAACATATTACCAACACCATTAGCAGTAGATGTAATTATAACTTTAGTATTAGTACCAGATGAAATAACTGGATATGTAGATGTATAGAATGTAGCAGCATCATCAACGAATGCAAACTCGTCTAAGTATAGAAGGTTAACAGACATACCTCGGATAGATGACCCTGACGTAGCTGCAGCAACGATACGAGAGTTGTTACTAAACTCTATTGATTTCTTATTGAGCGACTTACATCCTGGTTGTAGGTAGAAAGGTAGATTCTCTAACATAAGAATAACTCTACCAAGCATCTCCATAGATGTTGAGCCTTTGTTAGCTAAGATAGCAACAACCTTCTCAGGATGAAACACAGCAAACCAAAGTATGTAAGCAACAGATGATATAGATTTACCAGACTGTCTACAAGCTAGAACAATAGAGAAACGTTGATTAGTAAAGTGTTCGAACATCTTACTCTGATAGTCATAGAGCTCAAAGTTAACCAACCCTTTGTCAAGGTGAATAATTTTACAGAATTTTGATGCAAAGTAAGAAGGATCTTTCATACACTTCTTGTATTCTTCTACTTCGAATACATTGAACTGTGTAGTTACTCCGTCACGTTTTACATTAGGATTACCTAAATATGTATCATTCATCTTCGTGTTCTATTGTTTCCACATCTTTCATCAACATACGTTGCAGATCAGTAGTTGATCCGACAAAAACATTATTATTAGTTGTTGGAAGAGCAGGAACTTCTTTCTTTTCCATATCATGTTTCTTCTTATGAATATCAATAAGAGAATCACCAGCGTCTGATACATTTTTTAACATACCAGAAAGAACTTCATAAGCTCTTGGATGCTCTGTAGCACGAGCAACTTGAATCATGTCTTCTAAAGCTTCTTCACCTTTTACGAGAAGTCCATGCTTAATTCTTCGTACTAATTCAAAATCATTTTCTTTATTATCATTCGAGCTCATAGTTATATACTTCCGAGAATCCATAATCACTGTCTGCACTAACACCAGCAGGTGTAGGAGTTATTGTAATAGTTAAATAGTCACTGTCAGCAATACCAACGTTATCTATATCAATCTTAGGTATAGCTTTTGTAATAACACTCTTATCAGCAATAGGTCCGTAGAAGTTTGCTTTCATTTCGAATGTAAGAGTATATATAATAGTTCGTCTGGTTGCAACATCACCTTCAAAGTCATCAGCAAAGTCAACTGATTGTAGAGTGATAGGCACATCTTCTTTTAGATCTGGATAAGCACTGATAGGAGACATAGTAAGATTATACTGAGGAGCAAAGTAAGGCATAATCTGCTCTACTATCTGTAAAGCATCATCCTGAGTCTTAGCATATACATTTAACTGAAACGTTATGTTATATGGTACATAAGCATTAATCTTAGCTCTTTGTGCTGCTGTAGAACCTGTCTGCATAAAGTTAGATGTCTTCTGCAACTGTCTTGTTGGGTCATATGTATAAGATACAATCTCAAAAGACATTCTAGGAAGCTTAAGTGCTACTCGTTGGCCTGAAGCCAAGTCAGCTTGTTCTCTAATACGATCTAAGAACTTATTCTTAGGAGCATATGATAGAGGAACCTTCACAGTACTAATAACTGACCCTGCTGAGTTCTTTCTTAGTACATAGATATCATTAAATACCTTACCAAAGATAGCCACAGAGCGTCTTACTCGTTCATGATAGAAGTAATTACCAAACATTAGCTAGGATCTCCAAATGGGTTCGATTCACTAAAGTCTAAGAAGTCAGTTAGAGAATCAAAGTATTCGTTCTGTTCGTTAGCAGATATCTGATTATCTTCATTAAGGGCAGATACTGTAGCACCTTCAGAGGTTGTTCTATCAGCAAAGGTTCTATTGATAGATGGTAAATGGAACTTACCATCATTAGCACCAACATTAACTAGTTTTAATATATTAGTATCAGGGTTAAAATTAGCTATCTCTCCAGATAAGACTGTTCCGTCTGATAGAGTCTGATCAGCCATCTCACCAACTGTATATTTGATACCACCAGGATCAGCTATAGTAATAGTAGGAGCAACTCCATATGCACCTCCTGGATTAGTTATAGTGATAGATGTTATTGCTCCTGTACCAGATAGTACTGCAGTACCTTTACCGTCACCGCTTATCGTTACTTGAGGTACAGAAGTATATCCAAAACCTCCATCAGTGATACTGATAGTAGTAATATTACCACCTGTTAGAGTAGCAGTTGCTGTAGCTGTTGTTTTCACTGTACTCATGGTTAAATCATATGCATATGCATAATCAGTTTGAATATCATCTATAACATCTACATTTGTATCGAAGTCTTCATCATTGTATTCGAAGAGCTCACAACGTAGTTTATATGTT
>ERZ1048068.537-NODE-537-length-34245-cov-18.111875_pt1 | contig 34245 bp, 23 predicted proteins | sample MGYA00383098_ERZ1048068 | MGnify/ENA primary metagenome ERZ1048068 (study PRJEB29581, sample SAMEA5548368) | metagenome | biome: marine; feature: coastal; material: water | depth 1 m | study: Short-term variability in the microbial, nano- and picoplankton... | reverse complement strand
ATTCAACTGATCTTGTCTAGCTTGTGGTAGAGCCTTAGCATATGGCTTACCATCCTTCTTCTGCTTACGCCATTGTCCATCAGAAAATATAACAGGTACATCAGAACCACTACTTAGTTTTATACTAGATACATCACCCTCATTTATTGTTTTTTCTGTTTTAACCTCCTGCTGAGTGCTATTTCTGTTTGATCGTACTGATCCTTGAACGATTGGTTCAGACTCTGCAGCTTGTTGAGGGGCATTTCCATCAACACCTCCATTAGATTGTACTCCTCCTGTATTTCCTTGAACTTGTTCATTTCCTTTGTTTAGATTAGTAATATCATCTTGAAGACTGTTTCTGCTTGACAGTCCCTCTTTTCTTGAATTATAATTCTCTATTATAGTTTCTCTATTAGCTATAGTAGGTGGTAAATCCTCAACTACTAATGGCTGACCATCTTTAGTTTTAGATATATCATTTAGTATTTGTAATGGTGTATCCCCATTATCAAGTCTTGCCTGAACTCCTGCTCCTTGCTCAGAGATTGCCTGCTTAGCCTCTATAATAGCTTTCCTATCTTTTCCTAGCTTTCTACCTTTTTTAAATTTGATTTGTTTTCTTCCTGTATTATCTTTATACTCAACTGGAGTTTCTCTGTAATACTCTCCATCCTCATATAATTTATAATCTTCTCCATCGAAATCTATAGTATCACCTACCTCTTTCTTCTCAACTATCTCTACTGAGTTGTCAGGCTTAAAGCTGTTGTTTATAGTTGTCTCTTGAGTCTTAACAGTCTCATTAATAGTATCAACCTCCTTCTGCTTAGATGCTACTTGCTTAACTGTAGCCTCTTTCTTTACCCTAACCTCCTCTATCTGCTCAGGCGTTAGTTCAGAAGGAGTAACACCAGCCTCACCATCTGGTGTTACTTCACTCCCTTTACCTGTCTTATCGGTAGCGATACCCTGGTCACCTGTAGTAGGTGTAACGACAGCTGTCTCCGCACTCTGAGTCGGAGAACTTTTCTTTTCTACTTTTTCTACTTTTGGAGCTGAATTCTTGTATCCAAGTGTCTCCATATTACTAGTTGAATCTTCATCATTAGATACCTCCAACTTAGCATTTAATTTACCTGCTTTTATTTTTTCACCATTGTCTTCAATATAAGTGTCAAACTCATCTTTCTCTACTCTTTTACCATCTATCTTATAAACAGGTAAGCCTTCAGAAATCTCTTTCTTCTCTGCTACTAGCTCCATAAGCACATCGATTTTTAAATCTGCTTTGTCTGCTGCTTCGTTAGCTATCTTCTTACCCTTAGCACTATTTGATGTACTAGCCTTTAATGTTTGTCTAGTTTTCTCTGCTGCTAACGTAAATAAAGCCTCTGCATCCTCACCTTGTACTTCATTTTCTTCAATGTATGTCAGTACATCAGCTGCTTGTTCTAATGCTAATCTTTTATTAGATATTTCTAACCTAGCCTTTTCTTTGTCCTGAGAGTTATTTATATAAGTTTCTCCTACTTCATCAAATTTATCTAAATTAAGTGCTGAATATCCTATAAGCTCATCTGATCTTGTACTTCTTTCTAGCAACATCTTACCACCTCCCATGAAACCTGTAGCTAAAGTTGTCAGTATAAAAGTGGTCTCCAAATCCTCTGCTGTAACTCTATCACTTTCACCATAAAACAATTCATTAGTTACAGCCTCTACAGGGAAGTTAGTAAACTCCTCTGCTAATTCGCCTTTAATATCACTAGCTAGGGTTTTAGACTTCTCTACACCTCTTCTCATGAGTGACATTACACCCTCACCCTTAACATAACTTTCTACACCTCTTTGGGTAACCTCATCTGTAGCTGATTTCACAACATCAACTACAGCCTTCTTTTCAGCACCAGATATAGCTCTACTTAACTTGCTCTCAAAACTACCAAGCTTACTCTCCACGTATCCAATACTTGCTGAAGTCGCAATTGCGTAAAGAATTGCCCTGTCTGAATCACCATGCTTACGAAGACCCTCCTCATAGTATCCTCCTGCTGATACTATCATAGATCCTCCCATTACACCCAAAGTAGATCCACCTGTTAGTGCTCCTACTCCTATCATAGGTACCATATCAGACACTACCTGAGCACCTTGGAATATTATGTTCTTACCCCTGTAATCAGTAAAAGTTTCTGTTTTTTCAGGATCAAAAGCCTTTGCTATTTCTATATCAGACTTAGTTGGGAACATTACCTCACTATTATCAGATAGTCTTCTAATCTTAGTTACTACACCATTCTCTACTACAAATCTCCTATCTCCTTGATCAAATACCTCCTCTTTTAATGCTCCTTGATACGCAGATCCTGGATTCATTAATACTGATTCAACCATATCTCCAGCTCGGTCATATATTACTTCATCTTTAGCAGAATCCCTATTACCTTCACTAGCTATACCTACTCTTCCTAGACTTTCTATTTTATTAAGAGCTGCATCAAGTAATCCAGTAACAGTACCCCCAACTTTGTCAGCTGTATTAGCTCCAATTGCGCCAAAGTAACTATCTGTTGCCTGAGCATCTTTCACCATAGTCCTCACATCTTCTACACGATCTGCATCATTAGGATTAATCTTCAACCATTGATCCAAGAAGTCATTAGATTTTTGTTTCTGTACAGACTCACTATCATCAATGTTCTTAGATTCTCCAATAACATTAAACAGACCTCCAAGAATATCCTGATACCTACCCCTAGTTTCCCTCTCAAGTGATCTTTGAGTTTGAGCTATTTTATCTGACTTAAGGTATTCATTTAATTCTTGAGACTCATTACCATCTGATTGGTATTGGTTAGTTCTTATTAGATTTACTTTTTCCTTATCTTCTTGAGATAATAATTTATATTTAGACTCACTAAATGCGTTTATTCTTTCAGTATGCTTAGTTAATGCTATAAGAGTTTTTCTACTATTATCCTTTGCAGTATCTCCATCCTCTTTAGATCTCTTTAAAGTTTCTTTATGTATGTCATCATAACTAGATGGTTTTATTTCATCAGATGACATTTTTGCATATACATCCTCATCCCTTTTCTTTTCTATAGCTTTTATCTCCTTAGCTTTCCTTTTATCCCTTTTCTCCTGATTACCAGCCCATGTTGAAAAAACACCTTCACCATCAAATGGATTTAGGTATGCCATTGCAGAGGTACCAACATCATAAATAAATTCCCCAGCACCCATAAGAAATCCACCTTCCACATCTGCAATAGCCTCCTCAGATTGCTTTAACCTACTCTCTAATTCTAAAAAACCTGACTTTGGTTCATCAGCTTCAGGACCTATCTCAGTAACTATAACAGGTCTATCTTCAGATAACCCATTTTCAGAACGTACATCTCTTTCTACACTTGCTTGGGCATTCTGCTTATTCTCAGCTGCCTCTACTTCTTCAACTGTTCCTAAAGGAATCGTGCCTAAAGGTACTGCATTTTCAGGTATAGCATCCGTACCATCATCATTCATAGGTATGATATCGTACTGCTCTTCAGGTGCTGCATCATTCATAGGTACTGCATCAGTACCATCATCATTCATTGGGATAACATCATACTGCTTTTCAGGTGCATTCTGAGAAGAACCATCTTGCTGTGGCTTATTAAATTTAGTATTTAATGCTTGGTATATCTCATCTTGAGCATCCTCATTATTTTCTAGTGTACTATCATTAGTCTTACCGCTATCTAGGAAATCCATTCCACCAGTAGGTCCTTGATGATGAAGAGTATACATTAACTGCTCATCAGTTAAATTCATCTCCTTAGCCATCTTAGTCTCTCTTGCCTTTTCAAGCTTAGGTAGGTACTGCTTCTCATACATGTGGTTCATGTACAACTCTTGAGCACCTTGAGCAGCAAAGAAATCATCTTTGTTGTCAATTCCTGTTACTCTTTTTATCTCATCTTTATGAAGCTTATATCTAACTTGGTATTTACCAACAGCACCTTCTCCACCTCCTTTCTCATTGAAAGCATCGTAACCTCCTGTTCCTTCAGACTCAGCTCTACCTATTCCAGCAGTCTCTTCACGAGCAAAGATACTAGGTAAAGTGTATAACTTATTCCTAAACTGCTCGAAAGTAGCCTTCTCCTGTATCTGAGGAGACTCATCGTACAGCCTCTGCATATTCTTAGTACTTAAAGATGCGTAGTTAGCTGCCTGTTGTGGGTCAGCCTTGTCCTTAATACTATTTCCAAATAACTTATATAATTCTTCAAATTCCTCCATGCTATAAATATACTATGTATAATTTTAAAATATCCCCTATTAAATATAAATTAACTCTACTAACCTTAAATTATAAACCTCCTGTATCAAATCCTGTCTTTGCTTGTGTTGGCTTTGCTTGTGTTGGCATTTTACCAAAGAATTTCTCTGCTGTCTTTATATCAATATCCACTTCTGATTTCATAGCTCTGTATGGTATTACCTTTCTATCTTTGCCTGTTTTGTCAATTGATATTATCTTAACACCAAGCTTGGTGTTCCTAGTTAATAAGTCTGCTACCCTATCTTCGTATGATAATATAGTAGTTCCTTGTTTATATGTAGTGGAGGACTCAGCTATCATCCTCTCACCCTTATCATTAACTACAACAATACCAACATGTTGTGTTTTACCATCACCATTCAAGTCCATCAATACTATATCACCATCAACACTATCTTGTAAATCTATATCCTCGAAACCTTTTGTAGCCAGATCAGGAAAACTCCATGAACCTGTGTTAAACTTATCCAACACCTCTTGTCCTTGTGCTGTGGCATTTTTAATTGTACACACAGCTCCAGAACAATCTATCTCACCAACATCAGTTGTAATTGTTGTAATTACCCCTGATTCATCCTCTTCAGAAGTAGTGTTACCTGTTCCCTTAGCTCCAAGTTGATAAGTCTTATCTTGTATAGTAGACCAATTGGCTGCTGTAGTACTACCTGCAAGAGCTGATGTTCCTTCATAATTATTTATTCCTTGAATATTTTCACCGTTACCTACTGTTTTTGTCACTTCACCACTATAATCTATAGTTCCAAAAGTTGGTGCAGTATTATTATTATCTGCATTACTATTACCTTCCTCACCAACAGGAGCAGTATAACCACCTAGATCTATTGCAATTCCCTTACCAATTTTAGTGAAATTTAGATTTAGGTTCTCTTTAGATAGATTTAACTCATCTATGTCATCACCAGTAGCAAATGGAGTCTTATCATCAGTAAGGTAACCTCCTCTGATTAAAAAGTCTCTAGACGATGTAGAATTATAAGGTAAGTATAGTTTATCACCTCTTATCTCTGCATCCTTTAATGTCTTACCCTGAGAATCTTCTATAGTCTTTTTACCAGTAAGTTCACCATTAACCCTTTCTTGAATTACTTTAATATCTAATCCTGGTATGTCTTTACCATCTTCATCAGTAGTCTTACCAATTGTATAATTATCTACTTTTGGTTTTTTAGCAGCTTTCCTTTCTTGTGATACTTTCTCATCAGCAGCAGCTTTCTCATCAACCCTCATCTTTGTTGGGGTTGAATCCTGCTTCCTATTCCTAGCAGATTGTAGACCAAATTGCGTATTGAAGTACGTATCAGCAAATGTAGCTTCCTCACCATCCTTTATGTTATATAAAGACTTAAAGTCAGGATCATCAGCTATTACAGCAGACACGCTGTTAATATAATCATCTTTCACATCAGGAGTTATTAGATCCATATCGTTGTAAACTGACAGCCACTCGTAACCATCCTTTTCCACTCTCTTATTAGAAACGGTCTGATCAAGAAGAGAAGTTGTAATGTTTAATAAAGTCTTTTCAGTAGCTGCCGATCTATCTGCATAAAGGTTTAAATCAAATATACCTTCAGGCAGCTCATCTATCTTACCATTCTTATAATCACTAATTGGTGAATACATATTATTATATAACCTACTTTGACTAAATTCACCTGCTTTTGACTTCTTAACTCTTGAATCAATAGCTGCGAAAGAGGCATTTATCTCCCTCTGCTTTCTAATCTCTTCGTTCCCATCAATATTAGACATAAAGTCAATTTTCAACTGAGCTAAACCTGCATCTATGGCTCTCTGATTACCCTTGTTCTTACCTAATACTACGTATTGCTGATCCTTAAGCTCCTTCTCCTTTTGTCTAATAAAAGATATAAGCTCTTGGTCTCTCTTGTACTTACTATCTAACCCCAAGTTTTTAATCATGTTATCAACACTAGGTGCATAAGAAGCCATTAAAGTAGATTCTGCTCTATCCCTTTCCTTACCCTCCAACTTAGCTACTCTAGCTTTCTCCTGCTCAATTTGGAAATCTAACTGCCTATTCTTAACTGCTAAGTTATCAGCATTCTGCATAATTTGTACAGCACCACTAGTATCAATAGCTTGTGCTCTACTCTGCAAAGTTGCAACAGAACCAGGATTCACAGATTGTGGATTAAATGTATATGGTTGTGGATTAGGACTAGACACAGGACTACCTCCACCTGCATACTTAGGAAGTTCAGGGTAATCCCCCTTATTCAACTTCAATACGTTTCTTTTATTTTTACTCATTATTCTTGTTTGATTAGGTTCAATCAGAGGTGCTCCTCCTAAAGCCATACTAGCTAAAGATCTAAAGTCTTGAGCTTCTACAATACCTCTACCCATCATATTAGGCATAGTAATTTTAGGAGCTACTTTAGGTAAAGGAATTCCTTCAGTATTTGATTCTGCTTTTTCCATATTAGCAGTTACACTATTAAAGTACTCTAGCTTCTTAGGTCTCTCTTCTTTAGGACCTGCATAATGATGGTTAACATATACATTGCCATAGTCACCTTTATTAATAGCATCTATATCACCGCTAGGAGATTGTCTCAGATTAAATAGATCAACCATGTCTTGAGACTCAGGTGACATAGTAGAGAAATCCCCATCACTATTTATAATATCATCAGGTAAAGTTAATCCATTATTTTTAGCGTATTGCTTAGCTCTATTCAGAGCTGTAATAGCACTACCAGACCCACCATCTCCTCCTATTTCATATTGGTAAGCACCACGACCAGGAGCTACCTTATAACCCTTTCTTGGTTTTTGTATAGCAGTATAGTCACCATTAGATTCTGCCTTACGTACCTTACTTTGGTACTCTAAGAAATTACCTATGTTCAGCCCTCTTTCTCCGCTTACAAAGTTTAAAGCTTCTTTAAAAGTTAATGCTTTTGATTTAGCTAACTTTGATTTATTGATTTTATCTGCCATTTTATCTAATTGATTCAATTTTCAACTACCACTATATACATTCTCCGTTGTAAATTCCATCCTGATAATAAAATCCATCAGTATGACATCCAGTATAATTAGGAGTAGGTAGACCATTAATATTAGTCTGAATAGGTGCAGTACTAAAAGGACTTGCGATACTTGCAGGATTAAATAGAGTATCTTCTTGTGGGGATGGACCTGGATATGAACTTTGGAAATTCTGACGATCAGCAGCAGTTGGATTTGCAAAAGTCATATTTCTGAAATCTACACCTCTATCAAGTTTAAAACCTGAATTTTGATTAATCATGTCTTTTATAGACATACCTTGGTTATTTTGATAAATTCCGCTTATACCACTACCACTACCAAATTGAGATACATTAAAATTCTGTTGACCAACAGGAATACTGCTTGAATTAAAATCAGGCATGTTTCCAAAATCTGACCTTGGCATAGCAGTCTGAGGAGTCTGACCTGCAGGTTGTTGTGCTTTGTTCGCTCCGTAAGTCATTGCCATTTGTGAACCTAAATTTGCCATATTTTGGACTGACTGTCTCTGTGCTGCATTAACCTGACTAAGTGCAGATTGTGCTGTACCCCTATTTGCTATCTGTGCATTAGTTTGGGCACCTTGTATATTGCTATCAGTATTAAAGTATCCCATACCTAATCCACCCAATCCTGAGAGTTGTGCATTCCTAGCTGCTCTATTCTGATTAGCTACGTTTGTGTCAATACCCTTCTGTTGGTTAATTATATTTTGAATCTCTGCTGAGAATCTGTTTGATCTTTCTAAACCTTGTGTTGCGTTATTGTACTGCAACTGATTTGCATTCGCTTGTGCTTGTCCAAAATTCAATGCTCCTGCTGCAACTCCTCTTTGGAAATTACCTGTATTAGAGAATGCATCTTGAATTGGTGCAGAATTAAAGTACTGATTAGACATACCATTTATTACATCAGGAGCTATTTGTGACTGTCTCTGTAGAAGTCTTTGTATCTCAAGCTGCTGACCTTCTATCTTAGTATCTTGAGCCAACAATGCAGCCATACCTACTCCTGTACCCATTGCATTATTAGTACTTTGCTTTTCAGCTAAGTCGTCTATATCTGATTCATTTAATGCTTGTATCCTTTTTATTTCCTTCTTCTCTTTTCCTGAATTAAATAAATTAAATAATCCTGATGCTCCTTGTATTCCTCCAGCAAGTAACATTGCAGAAAGTCCAAAATCAGCTTTAGGTACATTATTTCTCTTCATTACTCTACCACCATTAGCGAATACTTGGGATGGATCTAGTTCAGGATAAGTTCCTGCACCTTCTTCAATTTCTATTTTTCCATCACCCTTTGTACTGCTCTTAGCCATTTTCTTTTTCTCCTCTTCACTCATGATAATAACACCTTGTAAATAAGGTAAACTATTTAGTCTGTTCTCATCGTTAGCTGCTAGAGTAAATGGATCACTAGAATCAACTATAGTGAATTTCTTTTTTATGTTTCTAACTACATCTGAAGGAGACTGCTCTTTCTTATCAAACATTGAAGCTAAGGTTTGTTCTAAAGGAACGCTGTTTCCACCAAATATATTGTATGGCTTTGAACCTACTTCTGTAACAATGTTAGCTGCCTCTTCTCTATTCAGTTTAAATCCAAATTGAGATGTAATGTATGAGTTCTCAGGAAGTAAATCTGTTACCTCGTTCTCATCCATCTTACTGTGCCTCATAGTGGCGTTAACAGGGAGAATATCTAAAGTTGGAAGTATTATCATCTCCTCTTTACCTTTACCTCCGCTTTCTGTTTGCACAGGGGCTAGTTCTTCTGGCTTACCACCTCCTACATATCTATTTATTCTTTCACCTACAGCTTCGTAGTTTCCTACAGGGTCATTGTTTACAGTACCTCCGTAGTGATATTTATTTACTTTGTCCATTTTAGCTGGATTTAATACTCCACTTAAATTTAATCTGCCAACTAAACCTCCATCTTTTGCTAGGAAATTAGCTGCACCATTAGTTGCATTTACTCTATACAGAGAAGGGTCTTGGAAATTCTGCTTTTGAGTTATGGCAGCTTCTGCTTTTTCCATCTCTCCTAGCTTAAGTAATCCTGCACCTGCACCTATCACAGGGGCAAGTTCATTAGCTTGAGCAGACATCTGAGTAGTACTCTTTGTCATACTGTCATAATTCGCCTTATCCATCTCCCATTTATTCATTGCGTTATCTACATTATCTTGAAAAGATTGAGAAGAGTCAGTACCATAGTAATCTGTTATCTGCTTGTTTGTAGTTAAGTCATAGGGATTAAAAGCCCCTTCAGCTAAATTAGACTCTTGAGAACTGATTTGATTTTTAATAAACTCATTTACATCAAAACCTGCTTTTGCTATTTCATTCACATCTGCATCTCCTCCTGAGTAGTAGTTCAAACTAGGTTCATAAAAATCGAAACCAAAATCATGTGTTGTGTCTGCTCCAAAATTGGAGAACCCTGCAAATATTTCTTCTAAAGTGGGCATATTATATTAATTTATAGTGTTTTATTTTATTGTTATTTGTAACTTAATGTGTTGTAAATATACAACCACTTTTACTATATTTGAGCTGTTTGTTACGCTTTTCGTAAATCTAAATTGCTTATATAGTTTCGTTGTTTTCAGTCTCGTTCACTTGAGTACTAACCTGTAATAATTTGATTTGGTTCCCCTCATTCTTATTATTATAAGTAAATCTGTAAATAATGTGATCGTCTTGGAAACCATGAGTACCTAAAAGCTTATCTCTATTACAATCAAACGCTGACTCATTAATGGCATCAATTACTTGACAACCCTTAGATATAGTCATAGCTGACTCACCACAAGACTTAATAGAGTTATTTTCTATCTCATTAAACCTGTACTTGTTCTTGCTAATTTTGTTAACTGTAATAGCAGATGCATCTTTAGATTCTAGTATATTAGTACCTTCCTCTTTGTCTCCATTGTTATCACCTCTTAGTAAAAACTTAGATGTACCTGTTCCTTCTGAGCTGTTATATATAGCTGCGAAATCAAAAAAGTCATCTATGTTCTTCACATCACCATTGCTTGTTTCAACCCTTACTACAGTATTCATATAAGTAAAGTCATACTGCATTGATGAACAAGTGAATTCTACTTCGAAAGGATGTTGTTCTCCGTAAAACTTTCCATAACTTCCATCGACATTGTGGAGGTATACCTTTCCATCTGATATAGATAAGAGGTCTCTCCTATCCCAAAAATAGGATTGAGGAATGTAGTCGTGCAGACTAATAAATCCTCCACCTTTTCTTGTGGGGTCATATGATATTGTAAAGCTACTTTCTCCATCTTGTTTCGTTATTAAAATTCTATTGTATCTAGGATCAAAACCTAAGCTATAGTGGCTTCCTCCTACTTGTTTTGCATCTTTACAGCTACTACTATTGCAGAAACTCAAGTTTTCTTTAAACATAAATTCTAGACCATTGGAAGATATTTCCATAGGCAAGCCTGAACCATTGTATTGGTATATCTTATCTGCTTCACTATCAATGAAGAAGTATCCATACTTAGTATTTATTGCAGCATTACTATAAGTAAGTCCTGCAAATCCTTCTGTTATTCCTGCTAATATGTTAAAAGGTTCTATAACTAAATCATTACCTCCAAGTATACTAACACCTGCACTTGTTTGAGTGGTTAATGTGTTATACTTAATCATCATAATTGAATCAGTAGTATGAGCAAAAAAGTTACCATTTATCTCGAACAACTTACTAAGTTTACCACTATCCGAAGGTATCTCTAAATAATTAAATGCCTTATAATTCTTGTACGAATCTTGTGGACTACCTGATACTTGCTTATTTGAGAAGTATACCTCATTAGTAGTATTTAAATCACCACAGCTATCACAATCACATGTATTGTACTGAGCTGGCATACTTTGGTAATAATTAACATAATTTATTCTACTGTGATCGTAGTTATATGCGTGGTAGTTGTCTTCAAAACCCTTTACCTTACCATCAGTTTCTCCACCTGTTGCATCAGTAGCACATCCAGGTATACCTAACATATTATCTAAGTATTGGTCGGATGCCATTATCTGCTCAGTAAAATACCAATAAGCAATAAGTATAGGTAGTGTTGCAAAAAATGTAGTAGTGGCTAGTGTACTATCTGCACTATCAAGGAATGCACCAAGACCGACCGCAGGAAGTGCCTCTACTATAGTTTTTATTAAAGCCTTTCTCAAGAATTGAGATTTACTAGGTTGCTTTATTTCATAGTAGTACCTATTTAAGTATGACTCTTCCCATGGGAATTCTCCTACACCCTTTGAATCTAATTCCATCCCTTGTAACATAGGATAGTAAACCTCTCCATGATCTTTTCCCTCTCCTACACCTACTGACCTCATCCATGGATTAACTCTACTCTCCATCCATGTAGTAATTAAAGTCTTAACAACTTTAGGGTAGTATATGTCATTGTTCATGAATCCTTGCTCTGTAGCTTCAACCCATGTTGCAGGTCTTGTGTCACCTACTAAGTGACCTCCTGCCCAATTCTTCGCATCTGTAATGTCTGAGTCTTTAGGAATCTGTTGTCTGTTATAGTCTAAACCTAAATCTTGTGTTGTCCCTGTATTAGGACTATCACAAACTGTTCTATCTCTCTCAGGAGTCTTGTATGTATTACCCACCTTGTCTGATACGTAACCTGTTCTTCTAAAGCTATATGGACCTATAAATATATCCCCACAAATACCTTGAACTGTACCACTATTATTAGTAGCTATAACACCTGTATCAATAAATCTCATACCCTCAACATTACCATATTGATTGGGTATATCTCTTATTATAGAACCATACCAAGCATGTGCGCTAATAATTGGAACTGAGTGATTGTAAACATCAGAAACAAAAGACTTATCTGTATGTGCTCCAGGTATAGAACTATCAAGCTCTACTGCAACACTTGACTCTCTATGTCTGTTACTAAACTCATAGTCAGAATTAGGGATAGGTACTACACTATCAGCAGGTAAGTAAGTTAAACCTGATATACCAATAGAATCAACTGCAGTAATATTAGTAAAGGAGTTAGCATTAATATACTGCCTAGCTCCTCTTTGATCTATTCTTCTTCCTGTTAATTGCTCTTCAGGCTTTTCACCCTCTTCGTATAATCCGTATCTGTAACCTTGACCATCAAATCTACCCTCTATCCTTACACTTGTACCTGTCAATGAGGGTCTTATCGTGTTAGCATCTAAAGAGTGAAAGTTGTATACGTTAGTACGAGTATCGTTGTCTCCTGCCCTAGAACCTTCATCGTCTATGAATCTATCATAAGCCTCAAAACTATTCAATCCATGCCTAGCATAGACCTTCGTTTTGCCATTAGCTTGTCCGAAGAATGTACTTGTAAAAATACCTTTAGCTTGAACTGTAGAATTTATAGGTTCTCTTGGAACCATTACTATTTTATAAGGTTCATTAGGACACAAAGGTTTTGATAATTGATCGTCTGTTGGAATAGGAATTCCACTCGCTCTTATACCTAGTAACACTATATCGTTCTCTAGTATAGGGTCAACATTTGGACTAGATGGACTTGGAACACCTGATACTTTAGGTATCATGAATGGTGACTGATCTGCTGTTGGAGTAACAAATATCTCCACAGGTTTATTGGCTAAAGCTCCATATAAAAATTCTCCATTACAATCCTTAGTATCAGGATATATTTCTGATGAGTATCTTATTGCACCTTTCTCTGTAGGTGGAAATACCCCACCTTGAATATTTGGTGATTCTGTTATAGTTTGACCATTCTCTGTGTATGAGTCATTCCAATCAGAAGCTGCTACTGTACTTGATCCTTGTGAAGATGAAGATGTATATTCATTAGAGTCTACATTGTTGTAAATAACATTGTCATTAGGTGTAGTCTCAAATCTCTCATTGTCACCTATAGCTTCAGTCAATCTCTTTGCTGCACCTCTTAATGTAGTAGATGTGTAATTAGTTTGATCTTTAGTCTGACTATCACCTCCCTCTAGCATATGAGATATATCATCTAGATGTCTGTATGCAATGTTACCTAATTTTGGTGCCTCAGCACTTATAGCATCCTCATCCTCATTACACCCAACGCAAGTCGCTGATGCATTTGGGTCTACATAAGGTTCAAATGATGAATCACCATTTTCATCTTCTACACAACACCCTCTATCATCTACAGTATTACAGCTGTCACATTTAGCAGACTCTACAACATTAGAAAGATCAGTAACCCAAGCATCTATGTTTACTGTAACCTCATCTTGTGTTTGATAAACATCATCGATTTGTTCAAATAATGGATCTTGTGCTGTATCCTCTAATGGTAGAGTCGGTCCTATAAGACCAGAATTTTTTCTTCTTCTAATAAATTTACCTAAAGACCTAGCTTGTGGTTCTGTAAACCCTGCAGTATTAGGTGTATTGTTTACGAATGGTTCGTTTGACCCATTGCCTGTAGTGGTTCCTGTACCTGTAGTGGTTCCTGTACTAGTACCACCATCAGATGATGAACCTTGAAAATCATCTACATCTGAACCTCCTCCTGTATATGATGGATCACCACGTGATACAGACATCAAAAATGCAGGACTATAAGTATTATCGCAATACTTATAAACAACTGCAGGTATATAACCCTCTCCCCTCTCTAGAGATGGCATATTATAATTCTTTACAGTTTCTGCACTTTTAATAATCTCTACAAATTCTAATTTAGCTTCTGATATTACTCTAGCTTGCATATTTAAGTTCTTCTCTTGTCGAACTTCATAGAGCCAAAGCCTACCATCTTTCTGAATTAATTCCCTACCTCTGATATAGGACTTTTTCTTTATTGTTACTTCTTCTAGTGGTATAACCTTTCCAGGTTGACCTGTATATATAAAGTTTATACCCTGTGTATTAAAGTGTCTAGTCTCAACCATCTCTACACTTTGCACACCTGATACAGTCTTAACTACTACTATATTTACCTTGTCATACTTACAATCTAGATTACTTATGTTTAGGTTAATAGACTGCTCAGAAAACTCTCCTGCTTTATTGTGTTTACTACCTATACTAATTTTATTTGTAACCCATGAGTAGTTTGTAGTACTACCTGCATTATCTTCTAGTTGAACTGCAAATTGATAGATGCCATTAGACATTCTATCTCCTCCATTTCTAAGAGGTGTTGCTGTCATCTTTGGAGTACACACACACTTCATTAACTTAAAGTGATCACAACTGTACCCACATGTAGCAACTCCATCTGCTCCACCTTGTATAGAATCTATTAATGATTGCTTTCTTTTTTCTGATCTAAGTTCCGCTAAATTAGCTGTAAAGTAATCACAGCCTGCACTCCAATAAATGTGAGGTTCATCACAAGGTTGCATTGTCTTAACTGTAGGGTTAATCCATTGGCAATCTGCAGAGAACTTCCAATCACATCCAAACTCTGTATCAGTAGCTATATCCTCTCTTGCAAAATTATTCTTGTGATCTAACAAGGATATAGTGCTACCACCACCACTTGTGTGAAATATAACTGTAGAATCCATTGACTCTACATATAACCCACCTACAATATTATCAAAGTCTGATAGTAATTCATTACTCTCTTCATTAACTAATCCAATTTCTTTGCTATCTCTACTCTTATGAACAGCGTTCCTTGCAAACCTATAAGAACTATTAGGTTGATTCCTCTGCAAAGAATCTTGTATCATTCCTGAAACAAAGTTATTTTTTATATTATTTAATGGCATATCTAATTATATTAATTTAGTACCCAATCATATATCTAATACTTGGGGTAACTCTTTAATAGCACTTGTACATTTTGGACAAGTATATCTTTTATTAAATCTTTTGTCATATACTTCATTAGTACCATGACAACAACTGTAACTATTTTCAGACCTGTCTTTAGGTCTATCACACTCATCTAAAAGAACTTCCATTTTCTTATCTAGAAGAAAAGCGTATCTATGCTTTTGTGTACGAGGTAACCAAACACCTTGCACCTCCTTAGTAGTACCTCTTGGGTTTACTCTACCATCGGCTGTGAAGAAGTCTGTCTTCTTGTTAGTTAAACCATAATACTTGAAATTGCAAACTTGGTAGATACTACCTACATGCCTACTGTCATCAGCTAATGTAATAACAGCTTTAACATCTTCTCTTTTTAAGAGCTTCATGCTGTTACCTAGCAGATAACTAGTTGCGTTTGTACCATTTAATATTGGTAGCATACATAGTCTAGAGAGCTCTAGAACACTTTGATCGCTATTAGATAAACCAAACCAAGACTTCATTGCTGATATGCCTTGTGGATTAGTATATGTAGCACAACCTACTAATTGACTATTTATGTATAGTCCGTATGCAAATTTTGAAAAGAACTTAGCATCCTGTAAATAATGAAACTTTCTAATAAAGTCATAAGCTACATTCTTCTCAATTTTACTAATTGTAAAAATACTTTTTGCTTTAATTTCTCTATTTCTAAAGCTCTCTATTGTGTTTTTTATTTCTTCCATGGTACAAACATAAAACAAATAATTTACAATTGCAAGTTTTTGCATCTATTTTTTAAATTATCTTAACCACTTACTTCTATGGTCAACATTCTCCATACCAAATGTTCTATATTTATCACCTGTATTTGTGTGGTGCTTATATAGAACCTCTGAAAACATAGCATAAGTTTCGTGGAATCCTAATTGGTTCATAGAACTTCGAGCCAACTCTATCGAATTCTCTCTAGCAAACTCTGCAGTTTTGTATGCGTTCTGATATTTAACCTCTAAGGTTTGATGATATTTTTTATAGAAGTGCTTGTATGACAATTGAAACTTGACAGCATCTATAGCATCAGGAATCATAGGTATCATTAAATCTCCGTATTCATCTACAGGATTTGCCATGTAAGCTAAGAGTATCTGTGTACCCTCTTCTCTTATATCTGTATTGATATATGGTAATTCTATACTGTATTTGTGATCAGACTCCATTGCACTAAGATTGTGGCAATCAGGTATATGGTGATTGATAGCGTGGAAATCTCCACCTGCATATCTCATTACCATGAATGAGTCGTTGTAAATCGATGTACCGTTAGCTCTACCAAAACTACCCTTTCTACCAAATTTACCAAAGTAATCATGGAATGGATTGTGTGCTCTCCATAGAGGATCAATATCTATCTCTATTTCTCCTGCATTACATGCACATTCTTTTGGTCCACATTTAGGACACTTTATTTTTATCTCAACATCAACACCACTTAAATGATCGTGCTGCACCCAAGTAGACACCTGCTCTATAGTAGTACAGCTATCTTTCTTGCTTTCTAATTTTTTATAAGCTATCTGACAAACAGAACTGAAGTCATCAGGTAATTCTACTTTACCTAACTTACCTACAGTTAAAAGAGTTATTTTGTGTTTAAGATTGTCAGCATATGATAACCAACTTGCTGCATCCAAAGCTTGTCTTTTTAGAATCTCTTGATCTAAAGCTTCTTCTGTCAAACCAGTATCTTGAACCCACTCATCAATTACATTTGATAAGGATATGAAATCAGTTTTATTTTGCATTTATTTTAATATTTTCAGATTTTTATCCCCAATCTGATTTTTATATTTAAACCTTAATGGCTATTATAACTTTTTTTATTTATATCCTCACTCCTGTCCATTATCTCTTCATATAGTAACTTCTTCATAGACCTTGTAGGTAAAAAATGGTAAGGACCTTGATTCCTAAAAACAGCTAGATCTTTACCCCATATAAAACAAAACCTAAATCCGAATGTATGTTGATTTGGATAGTAGGATTTTACACCATCTCTTCTAAACTTGCCCCAATCATATGTTCTTTTATTCTTTCTCCTCTTAACCTTTCTCACAAAAAAACTACCTAACTTCCAAGGCATTATAAATGTAAACTTCTCTACTACAATCTTATAAGCTATCTGCTTAAAAAAAGTTGATATAAATATTTTGTATTGCTTTTGACTAATTCTCTTAGACCTTTCCTTATCCCACTTATGATCTCTAAACCACTTGTACATATCGTGTACAGTGACTTGAAATCTTCTGCTCTTTTTATAAACAATCTTATTTATATTCTTATCCCTCCTCTCTGACATAAACTCTATTTTATCTCAAAGAACTATCATTATTTAAAATATCTGGAACAGCTCTCTGAATTAATCTTACATATGAGTCTACTGCCATCTTAACTATTACCTCTATCTCTGCTCTAGTAGTGTGAAAGTATTGATCCATAGGATCGCAAGAGTATCCGTTACAGAATTCAGTAACCTCAAGTGGGTTGTCAGCTATAACCTCCATAGATGCATTTCTCATAAACTCAGTATTAAGTATATAGAGCTTTACTCCATCACTTGTATTTCTGTATGTATAATACTTAGCCTTTCTACTAGATTTAACTCTACTCCCTCCTATATTATTAGCACGATTCCATGCTATGTATGAATAGTTATCTGAACCTATATCGTTTGTTACTGACCTAACTTTTATGAAAGTAGGAAGCTCACAAGTACTCTCCAACCAAATACAACCTGAAGGAGGAGTGGATGGGCATTGTGCCTTATCAGCCTCAACTAACTCTATACAGTTCATACTCTGAACAGATTGAGCATTGAAGGACTGATTGTTAGTCATCTTCTGCTTATAGTATCTAGCCCTAGCTTGGTTTAACAGAGAGTATATATACTGATCACTCAAAGAAGTGTCATCAGATGTCCATCCATCACGACCGCTTTCGGCTTTACGAAATTCAAATATAGTTTCTCTGATTGTCTGCATTACTTCTTTATTAATTTATTGTATATGAATCTAGATACTACCCATGCTGTAATTAAAAATAATAATAATTTCATAAATTAAATAATATAACTAAGTTCGTAATTGTCGTTGTATATCAACAACTGATTCTTTCCATTAGGATGAATTATAGAGTGAGCTTGTGCCCACGAACTCATACCATTTGAATTATAGTATTGCCAAAGTTTACAAGAAACTCCAACACATGTTACTCCGTTCTTAGATTGTGGACTATGACTATGTCCATGAATCATTTTAGTATTTAATCTAGCAAAAGAATTTATATTACCCCTAGCTCCGTTAGCTCCATAATCTCCATGTTGACCAACTTCATATCCCATTATATTAACAGAAGAACTATTCTTAACATATCTAACTCTATCATTAGGAACATTGTTAACCAAGTAGCCGAAGATGTTGCCATGTGCCTCTAAATCTTGTCTCTGTTGTATTAGAGCTAATTCTAGGTAAGATTCTGAATTATGTAAGTCCTTCTTCCAATCCCCACGATTTATTAAATGTTCTATGAAGTCATCATGATTAGATTGAACTACCACTACATCTGTATCAAAATTAACCTGAAAATGATGTGCAAATTCTAATGCTTCATTTATCTCTTCGTTTATAAGATACTTACCATCTTTTATCTTCTTCTTTCTTATATACAAATCATCCTTCTCGTGATGATTAAAACTAGATGCATCTAACAAGTCATGCATTATAACTTGCTCAGGTTTTACATCTTTCAATAAACTTGCAGTCACAGCCATAAAGTCAGTATCTAACTCTCTGTGGTGTATGTCACCTAAAACAAAAGCAGGTACGCTATCTAACTTAGATACCATTTCTCCCCTAACTTCCTTATTAATATCTGTGAATGAACCATCATCTTTTACCTTCACTGCTCTTGGAGGTAAACACTTGTTAGTCTCTGAATCTTTTTCGACAACAACAAAACCATAAGAATGGTGTATGTATCCTAAGTTACCAGATTTAGAATCTGAGTAATTCTTTCTTGATAGGAAACCTGTAGTAGTCATTAACCTAAGAGCTCCTCCTTTAAATCTAGGTAGTGTCTTAGTATGAATTCTAGGATGTGGTAATAATAAATGATTTTCTGAAGCTAATGCCTCGTAACCATTTAAAGGATTTGAAGCTGTAGGATTTATTCTAGCATCTGCTGCTATTAGAGTATCTCCGAAATACAACTTATTGTAATATAAATAAGGCTGTGCCTCGTCTACCCACCATTGCTCAGCTTTATCTTTACTGCTATTAGCTTCAACTAAAGAGGTAGGATTTCTATACCTTGATGGTATTATAACAATTTCTACACTTTTATCAAACTCTCTCTCAATATAATTGGCATAACTCTTCATGTTAAGCAACATATCTTGATTAATTTGAGTCTTATTTTGGCATGATGTTACTAAAATAATATCCGCATCTGAGCTTATTTCTCTATTTCTAGCATCTTTAAGCTGTGTTGGAAGTTTAGTATCTACCTTTTGGAGGTCTAGTTTTTTCCACCAACTACGTACAGTCCTTGGTGTAATTCCAAATTTTGTACTGAGTATATCCATTTTTTCAGAATGTGTTATATCTAAGATGTAGATAGACCTAATATACTCCTTTTGTTGAGGAGCCAACTCTTTAAATTTAATCTTCATATTTCCCTTTTATACTAGATTTATAAATACAAATATACTACCTACTATAGTACATTTGAGGTGTTTGTTACGAAATTCGTAAAACTATTTTTAATATTTTTGATTTCTATAAAATTACTATTATTATTACTAATTAATTACAAACTTAAAACAAATAATCCCTATTGTCAAATTTTTTGCAATATTTTTTTAATTTATTTTTAGTTTATTGATTAACTAACTGATAATCAGCTATTTTATCTTATTCTAAAAATGTCCAGTAATAATGTAAGTCCCCTAATATATTAGAAGGGTGTTAGTAGGTAGGTTGTAAAGATATACTTTAAAAAGGAGATAAGTGACTAAAAAGTAACCTATAGAGTCTTAAAACAAGAAAGGATGGCACTTAGTCCACCCTCTCTGTTTAAATTGTCACAGCACCATGCATTGATGCTAATATATAATTGTATTATTAAGACTTAAGTTGTAACTTAATCTTATCTATTTCAGCCATCAAGTATTCATTTACTTGATTTGTATTCATCTCTCTCTGTGTCTTTGGAATGGTGGCAGCTATTGCTATGCTCTTTTCACCTTGAGCTACAGTATCTAACATAGACACTGAGTCATATCTGTATATTCCTTCAGAGTTTTGAACCTTTGCTCTTATTTCTAACTGAGGATTAGCTGCTGTTGCAGGTAGAATAATATTTCCACTCTTCTTATTATGATTAAGGAATGTTTCCTTTTTACCATCTACCACTATGCGGAAGTCAACTAACTTGTCTCCACTAGGTAAACTCTTCTCAAAATTGTCAGAATTCCACTTTAAATTTATTCCCTCAGCTGTTGTATTTACATCAAAATCTATACGCTCATATTCAGCTTTAGAGTTTGTGATGTCAGCTTCTATTGTCTGTGTAGTATTGTTTAGATTACAACCCTCACAAGTTCTAGAGGAAGAGAGTGTTTTAAGCTCTCCCTCTAGTCTTGCAATAGTATCTTCTAAACTTTTTAATCTACTTTCTGTGCTTTTATTAAATAACATATTCTCTTATTTATTTATGGTTAGGAATATGATTATGATGCTGCACAGTTAATAACTACTCCGAATCCTCCTTGTTCGGTACATTCTGAGTTATTGTGCTCTACTGTTATAACTGTATCTGCTGGAAGTGTGTAATTAAAAGTTAAACTTCTAGGTGAATTAACTGCAACTTGCTTAACTGTTACAGTTATTCCAGATTTAACAAATCCATCTGCTAGTGCGTTTATAACGGAAGTTACATCATCTCCATCAACATACGGAAGTAGATCTAAACTACTATATCCGTTATTTGTTGCACAATCGAATCCGAATGTTCCTGCGTAAGTAGTATCAACTAATAGAACACCATTTTCATAAACAGCTAACCTATCTGCTGCATTATTGTTTATTAGTTCAAACTCTAGTTCCTTCCCTGCAGGTAATGTATCTGTAGTTACTATAGTTCCATATCCATCTTGACTATTTGTTGATGTTAGCTCTTGAACACAGCTATCTGCTTCATTACATAAACAGCTACACTTATTATAATCTACAAGAACACTATCTGTACATCCATCATTATCTGTAACTGTAAGTGTTAATTCAACAAACTCTCCTGCAGTAATAAGTGTGTTATCAAATGTATCTCCACTTTCATTAACTACTGTACCCAAGTCTCCTGTTCCTGTCCAAGCATATGTGAAAGGTGCTTGTCCACCATTTACTGTTGCTGTAAGATCTTCACAGCTAACGTTAGTTGCACCATTAACTGAGATTGAAATGTTAGTACAACATGAAACTACATCAAAAGAATCTGATACAGTTTTTTCACAAGAACCATCTGCTCTCTTAGATATTACAGAAATTGCTTTAGTACCCAAAGAAAGAGCATCATACAATAAAACATTAGATGTTCCATTTTGAACTACTGAACCATCAATTTCAAATCTGAATATCATACCATTACTATTACCTGCTACATTAGCTGTTATAGATTGATTGACTGCATTGAGACAAACTTCATCAAATACTGTCATACTCAATACATAGTCTCCTTCAATTACAGAGAATAGTACTGAATTTGATTGACATTGCGTAGTATTATCTTCTGCAACTACATAGTAAGTACCTCCTACTGAAGCTGTGTAAGTTAAGCCTGTTCCTAATAGATTTGTTAGAGCTGAATCACTATACCACTTAATGGTAGCGTTAGCTGCATTATTATAAACATTTAGGTCTACTGTACCTCCACATAAGTATTCTATTCCATCACCATCTAAAGTATTAAATGTTGGATTACTTGGAGTAACACAATCACAATTTGGCATTATTAAGTTTTCTGTATCGGCACAAGTTCCACTTGCGCTAGTTGCAATCACTTCAATATTCTTACCACTTCCTTGAGGAATTGTAGCTGAATAAATATTTGTTGCACCAGTTGCAGGTATTGCATAAGTAACTCCATCAACAACTGCTGTTACAGTTAATCCACTTTGAGAACTTACGTTTACAGTAACATCACTATTACCAACCAAAGGTGGTAAACAATCAAATGTTACATCTACAATAGTAGGTCCATCCACAATTGTTATATCTAGATCACCACTTAGTGGTGTTGAACAAAGTCCAACTGAACCGCTATCTGCTGCTATGTTATAGTTTCCTGCTGATGCGTATGTTAATAGTGCTACACCATTTCCATTAGCATCTAGATCAACTGTTAAGTCTCCACCTGCTCCTGCAGCTATTAATGTAATAGTAGAGTTTTCTGTACCTTCTAAATCAACTTGTACAGCATTAGATGTACAATATGTATTAGTAGTCGCTAAGTTCATAGCTGTCAATTCTACACTATCCACAATAACAAGATTTACAGGGTTTAGAACTGAACTAGTTCCTACCATAGTTAATGTATATGTTCCTGAAGTACTTAATCCTGAGAATGTTATTTCTCCTGCTGAATTAGTTGTTCCTGATAATGTGTTATTATTAGGATCTTTAACTTCAATATAAGTGTTTGGCTCACTAGTTACAGCTAACTCACTTACATCACCGATACATTGTGGGTTAATATCAAATACTAATGAACTATTGTCATTAATCTCAACTAATGTTATTTTAGCTGTTTTACTACATCCTGTAGAATCTGTCACAGTCAGTGTAGTTACTCCTATTCCTGCTGTAAATTGATTTCCTGATACAGTTGTTCCATTAGATACTAAAACTGTAGGTGTTCCTACAAATCCTTCTAATGTGAAATCTATTAAAGCTGTACTACCTGCAATTAAACCTTTTATAGTTTGGTTAATAGTTACACTAGCACCAGTCTCACAACAGTTATCTGTTTCAGTTACAGATTTTTCACAACCATTCTTATAAGAAACAAGGAAGTTATTAGTACCTTTCTGTAGTGAATCTATAAGTATGAATGTTGAATTACTAAAGTAATATTTCGTACGAGTAATAGAATTAAGAACCTCTACATAATCTACAGATAGGTCACTAGTATTACTTACTTTATAAGTTACTGTACCATCAGTATTACATATAGATTCAAATGTAGGACTATTTAATAATATTTCAACAGTGTGCTCTTTCTTACAGCTGCTATCGTGATTAAGTTCTAAGCTAACAGACTCTACTCCACTTGGGAATGAAGCACTCCATGAATCCCACTTTACATTAGTTGACTCATCTCTTAACTCGTTTGATGCGTTATCATAAACGAACGTAGCTTCTAAAGAACCATTCACTTTTAGTAAGTACTTAGTTTGACTCTCGTGGTTGTTTCCGTATCCGTAGTCTTTAAGATTACGATTGATAGGACATACACTAAATTGATTATCTAAACTTAGTCTAGTATTACACTCACTATATATTGCTTGAACATCTTTTTCAAATTCTATATCACAAACTACAACTTGCTCTATTACTTCTAGTTTATCACAACCACAATCAACAGAAACTTTATAGTCTTTCTTAGATATAAATTCTCCTTTTTCGTCAGGTGCTATATTTTGAACACCTCTATCTAGATCAGATATGAACTTCTTAGGACCATATAATACATCTCTATATTTACCATCAGCATCAGCTTGTATATAGAATGATCTGAATACGCTACCCTGTGTCCAAGTCATTAAAGGATTCTTAGAGCTCTTACTTTTTACAGTAGAACTTTCTACGAAACCTTCATCTGTAAGATTCATAGAATTTGAATTGTATATAGATGGAATGTAGAAACATCCTGACTCAAAATCTAATTCTTTTACTTCTAGTTTCAAGCTATAACCAATAAAGATTCTAACTCCAACTTCAGTAGTTCCAATAACAACATTTGAGAAATCTAATTCACTTTTTTGTGCAAAAGACTTAACATCTTGATATGCTACCTCTGTAGACTTAGAACCTGTAAGTACATCTTTATATGTAGCTGTTACAGTCAATGTAGCCTTACCTGCGATAGGTAGCTCATTGTTTATGTCTACATTACTAAATAGTGGAAGAGCTGCATGCTGAGCTGCTGAATTAGAAATACCTTTTCTTATATCCGCTTTAAATGAAGCTGTAGTTACATTATTAGCTGTACTAATAGAATCTACATATAAACCACTTGATAAAGCCTCACATTGACATTTCTTACTTAGTGAAAGTTCTGCCTCTAGAACACAATCTTTAACTTCAAGCTTCAAGTCATCATTACAAGAGCTTTCTCCGTTTCCTTCACATTTTGTTCCATTACATCCACATCCATCTATAACTCCACATAAGTCAGGGTTACAGTTGAAGAAGCTACATGGTACACATTCCCCTTGGAAACATCCACAGTCATCTCCTGCACAATCTTGACCATCGCTACAAGAACCTGAACATGGATTAGGTGCACATCCTAGAGCTGATGGATTTTCTGCACAATCTGCACACTTACCATCTAAACATCCACAATTTTCACCTGCACAATCAAATCCATTCTCACAGTCACCTGTACATGGTGGATTGACACATTCATCGTCTACACAAATCTTATTAGGATCAGCACAAACTATATCTTCTAAGAACCCATTTATACATACTTTACAAGGTGGAATATCAGTATCATCAGGATTACACTCATCTTCAGGTACACAAGCACCTGTTGAGTCCATCATAAATCCACTTACACATTCACACTCCTTAGTATCAACATTGTATTTTCCGTTCTCTACACAATTAGGTATACAGTCTCCTGTTAATTGGCTACATGTAGCATCAGCACAATCTTTATCTACCCATTGTCCGTTTTTACATTCTAAACATTTGTTTTGAGAATTTACAGAACCTTCCTCACATACAACACACTTCTCAAGTGTAGGGCTGTAGAAAGGCTTATCTACTGGACAACCACAAAGACCAGATCCACAGACCTTTCCTTGAGCCAATTCTTCAGCAGAACAGATTTCCGTTATAATTCCATCAACACATTCTTGACAATTACTTAGTACAGTACTTGGAGTACATAGACAGTATTTGAAAGCTTTACTAGGACAACTAGCGCAATCATCATCGCACTTGTAAAATCCTTGTATGCAAACTTCTTCATTACAGTCTTCATCAATGTGGATCTCAAACTCATTAGAGCTATTGATTTCACATGGTCTGTTCACACAACTAGGATAGTCGTGGATGAACTCTACTGTAAAGTTGTTGCAGCCAACAACCTGTTCAGGTTTAATTTTAAAAATTTTTATACTTGACATATTCTTTCCCTCGCAAGGGTTTTGTTAAATTATAAATTATAAATTGTTATATATATATTTTAAAGACTAATTACTAAAAACTTATTAGCTGAATTATTAGTATTATCAATATCTCCACCAGAATTATTAAGTATTGAGACACTTAAATTTCCATCTTGACCAGCTACTAAAGCTTCAGTAGATAATCCAATTTTACTTTCACTACCTGCAGGTATTACTACAGAACTTGTATATAATACACCACCAGATAATACTGTAGTTGTCCAATCTGAGTTATTGACTGATGTAGTTCCTGATAATATGTTTGCTGTAGTCATATTAGGATCAAATACTATATCAAATGATGAAAGTCCTGAAACAAATAAACTAATATTACCTATAGAATCATCGTTTCCAATATTTCTAACACGTACTACCTGATCCTTGAAATCACCAACATTATATGTATTACCCTGTAATGAGTATTCAACTGAAAGGTCAACATTTGGTACAGTCGGAGCGTATTGTTTATCGCAATTTAGAATCTCTTTCTTGATTTCATTTGGAACATCTAAGTCTTCTAAAGCTCTCTCTATGAAAGTTTTATAGCTTCCTATTCCAATATCACCATCTCCACTAAAACATACTTCATTTAAATTGTATGTTCCAATTTTTCCTCTTAGATAAACATCACCTTCTCTTAGCTCAAGACCTAAACCTGATCTATAAATATCATCAACCATATTAAATGTGAATTTTTTAGAATATAGTCTGTTATAATCCTCTAATGAAAGATTGCAGTCTGTCCAACGCTCAACTAATATGTTATAATCATACTCACATTCAATTGGAGTTCTTGTAAATTTTATGATATCACATTTTTGTAATTGGTCATTAATGGATAAGTTCATTTTCACCTCACATGGTATATTCTTTAATTGAATATCCAATGCTAACTCATCACAAACCTCTTGGCTTTCAACTTTAAATTTAACGCCAAAATCATAACAAAGTCCTTTACTTACCATCTGCCATTGAGGTAGAGTGACCTTAAGAGGATTATTCTTAATGAACTCTTGTTCTGCACTTCTATCTACAGTTACAACACTTTCGTCATACTCTGATTTAGGTAGAATTTCTCTTACCCTTTGTTGATGTAGATTAGCTTTGTCTACATTAGTGTCTTCACACTCTTCTTCACACTTTTCTGTACATTCTTTTGTACACTTTACATTTCTGAATTTACTAAGTAGTATTAATCTCTCACCCTTTGGATTAGCTTTATTGCTATAAGGTCTGTCAAAATACAAATTCTCTAAAATGCCAAGTCCAAACTCTGCAATTGATTTAAACATTATTTTTGATTTTATGCAAATATACAACTACATTAACTTTATTTAATGTGTTTGTTACGTTATTCGTAAAATTATATTTGGTTAATAGCATTAAGTGCAGACATCATTGGATCTAACACTTGATCTACGCCACAACTACAGTTTCCACTTCCTGGTTTTGTTAAATTTTCCATAATTATTTTTCAATTAAGTTGTTAATTTTTTTGTATATAGACAGTTTCTTAAAGCTGCTATATATACCACCTGCACTATAGTAGAATATTCCACCGAAAGCTGCAAAGTCAGCATTTATAAATGGAAATATGCTATCTAATCCTCTAGCTATTATAACTAATAGTAGATATGCAACTACTTTACTTACCAATGATTTGCTATCTTTAATATATATAGTATATATTAAGTCAAAAACTATTGCCAATGTAACTATTATTAAAAACTGTACCTCAAATCTAACTACCTTTGCTACTATACCACATAGTATACCTACTGCAATGGCTAATAAAAGGTTTGGAATGCTTACTAAGTTAAGCTGATTGTTTATTTTTTCTAATATCTTCTTCATAATTATTTAATTATTTCATTAATTCACGAATTACTATTGCACCTATTATAGTGGCTGTTACACCACCGCCTATTTGAAGGTATGTATTTTTTACTTTTTCTTTTGTTAACTCCCACTCAAGGTGGTTTATCTTATCTTCATATACACCATACATTTGAGAACAGTTGCCCTCTAAGTCTTTGTATAAATCTAACTGCTCATTTTTTACATTAATTATACGCATGTAATCTACTATTTGAGCAGACTTATCGATAATCACTTCCTTTTGTTTATTTGTTATTTGAGTAAGTTCTTCTATTCCTAAGTACTGCTGCTCTACCTCTAATCTGAGTAGTATAACCTCATCATCATTTCTGTACATTTGGTCTACTTCATGCTCAGTCAGCTCATACATACCTGTAACAGGATTTTTAAATGTAAAGCTTTGTGCAGACATATCACTAATTATTAGTAGAAGGCACCCTATTAGGAAACTTCTTAAATAAATAAATTTCTCTTTCCTCATCTGTTAATTTAGTTTTATCCTTATTTAGAAGTTTATTTTTTAATTCTGCTACATATGCTAAAGAATCAAGTATATTAGTTAACCTTTTTTCTGTAGCTTTAATAATACCCCTAGATTTATTTAATTCCTTCTCTATGTTGTAAATACTTTCTACTTTCTTGTCTACTGTAGAATTTAATTTCTTAAATTTAATCTCTACACTATCTCTGTATGTTTCGTGTAGCTCTTTTTGATCTCTTAGCTTGTCATCTTGATTAGGCTTTGATTGAGAGTATAGGTATATGCAGCATATGATAGCACCTATACTTATAATATTCCATAACCAACTAGCTAGTTTGTAAGGGATGGGTACTTTAATGTTCACATTCTCCATTGTATTCTATGCTTTTTAATGATGCTCTTTTGTCAAATATAACTAAATTTCCTTTTCTAGTATCTATATGTATATGAGAGTTATACAATCCTATACCTGAAATATCAGATTTTTTAATAATTTCTATAATATAACTTTTACTAAGTACATCATTGATAAAAGTTTCATGAGCCAATCTGTTAATAAAAGATATATCCAAAGCTCTACCAGCTAAATGTTGACTTCTTTTTGCTCCTCCTGCGGCACTGTTGCACTTTGGGTATCTATAAGAAGAATTAATTACTATAGAGCTGCCATAAATATCTCTAAGTTTTTGAGCAAATACTATTAGATTGTTATCAATTCTATGCTTATTAAGTCCTCTACATTTAGAAAAAAACTCAGATACATTAAAGTTTTCTGTTACAGGGTAATTGTCTTCTTTTTTTATTTCTAAAAAGTTGTTAGGACCAAAATTAAGACCAAAAAACATTTTTTCGTCAAATGTCCAACGCATGTTAGCTCTATAAAAAGGAGCCATCATGCTGTTTGGATTATCACTGTGTTTTAAGCCGAATATATGACCCATTTCGTGTGCAGTAATGTGACTTATATTTTTAATGTTTTGATAATATATCATTAGACTATCAGGAGTGTTTTCTCCTGGAGGCATATCGTAATTATCAAAAACTATTTTTTGTGCTCTAGATGTATCACAATTAGGGTATGAAGCTCTTGCTAAAGTTCCATCTATGCCATCCATATACTCATAGCTAATTACTAAATCTAACTTTTTTGAATCACTATCCATAGGTAACTCATATACTTGCTTGTTAGCTATTAAAGCTGTTTTTTTTATAGCTATATCTATATCTTTTTTAACAGAAAAAAAATCATCTACAGGAGAATTGTTAGAATGCTTATAGTATATGGTGTCTATAGATTTAAAATTACACATAGCTTGTCTAAAAGGCTCATCAGACTCTATAGGTGAATTGTGTATCATTGTTGCCTTTTCCATCATTTTTCTATGTGACAAAATTTGACAATCAGATTGATAAGATACGATTATAAAAATAAATAAAAATATTAAATGTCTCATTATGCAGTGTATTAACTTGTTATCTTTTCTTTCCTTTGTGTAATCCATGACTTGCGTGCTGCTTACCCTTTTTCGTTGCTGCACGTTTTTTTCTAGTAGCTGCTGCTAACTTAGCTTTTCCCTTCTTTGTGCTTTTAAGTCTATCTATAGTTTTCTTAGGTGCATAAACTTCACCTGTTTTAGAACTTTTCTTTCCTGATGGAGTTGTCCAATTTTGCTTAGTCCATCTACTTAGACTTTTTTGTTGTTTCGTCTTTGCCATTACTTAGTCTTTTTAATTCTACTTTTAGCTGACTTAGATAAGTCCTTAAAGTGAACTAGTGGTTTACTAGTCTTTGTATGTGACTTGTTGGTATGTAATTTACCATTAGGCATTTTGTGAGTGTTACCTTTCCACTCCTTTCCACTTTTTAAATAGTGCTTTTTTGTCTTTCCCATTATTTTTTAGTTTTATATCCTCCTCCGTTAGCTTTGTATCGCTTAGCTAACATTTGCGCCTTACGTGCTGACCATTGACCTGCATTTCCACCTTTACTACCTGCTTTTATGGAATTAAATAATTTTTTTCTCATAGTAGGTTTTGTATAATTACCTGAACTATTAACTGTACTCTTTTTCTTTGTTGAACTCTTTTTCGTAGGCATACCTAAATATTTATATTAAATTAATTGTATTATTACCACTTAGTTTTGTCAGCCCAATAGGCTGCAGACATTTTACCCTTCTTTATATTTGAATTGTGTCTTGCTTTAAAGCTTTTACGTTTAGCTTTCATCTTCGCTGATTCACCTGACTTTGGTTTTCCTGCTGTTTTTGCACCTTGTTGTCCAAAACGTATTGTCTTAATTTTATCTCCTTCCTTAGCTACAACTATGTGTGACTTAGTTTTATGTTTTGGAGTTCTTTTAGGTTTATTAAAACCAGCAACACCTGCTCTATCTAATCTACTATCCTTCTTCTTTGCCATTATTTTTTCTTTTTTCTAATTACTACAATTTTACCATTAACTTCTTTAACTTTCATACCAGCAGCTTCAGTTTGCTTTTTAAGTTGATTATACTTCTGTGCTGCAGTTAGTTTCTTTTTTTCCATTGCAATATTTTTTAAATTCCACCATCGTCAGTAAAAGTCCAACCATTAGCTAGTAGCGCAGTTCTTGCTGCTCCGCTTACCGATGTGGTATATGTAGATGGAATAGTTCCTAATGACCTACCAGTTAGTGAATGAGTAATTCTTTGATCGTTTAATCTGTTTAGTAAACCATCATAGTTAGTTGTAGATATGCCAGAGCCTCTAAGCCAAGGACTATATCTTGTTACTGAACTAAAATCCCAAGAACTCATATCTGGATCGGCTAATGCTGCATCAGTAAACATTACGGACATATTTGTCACACTAGACACATCCCAAGAACTAATATCTGGAATGGCTGATGTTGCATCACGAAACATATAACTCATAGTTGTCACACTAGACACATCCCAAGAACTCATATCTGGAAGTTCTGATGAATTATCTTGAAACATATAAGCCATATTAGTAACATTAGAAACATCCCAAGAACTAATATCTGGATTTGCATTGCTATTTCTAAACATAGCAGCCATGTTCGTGACATTAGATACATCCCAAGAATTAATATCTTGATTAAAAATACTATTATAAAACATCCATGACATATCAGTCACATTAGACACATCCCAATTTCCTATATCTTGATTAAAAGAAGATATCGTAGAATTCCAAGCACCCATAAACATACGATCCGTACTAGTCACATTAGATACATCCCAATTTCCTATATCTTGATTAAAAGAAACAGCGTAAGTAAACAGTCCACTTAAATTTGTGACATTAGACACATCCCAACTACTAATATCCTCATTAAAATTTGTTAATCCGTAAAACACATAACTCATGTCAATCACACTACTTACATCCCAAGAGCTAACATTTGGAACAAATAATAAACTGCTGCTCCAATGCAAAAATATTCCATACATATTAGTTACATTACTAACATCTAATAAACTTACATCTGGATTTCCATTATGATTAGCAAAGCAATTTGATAAATCTGTTGTTGTACTTTCTAAATTTGCAGCGACAGATATCAAAGAACTGCAATTCTCAAATTTCGCAGATGTTGCTCCAGTTATTCCCCAATCCAATATCTTAGTTAAAAATTGTTTTTGCGCAGTAGTTGCAGAACCCCAAGCTAAACTCGTAGCAGTTCCATAATACTTAATAATATAAGTACCAGCGTTTGCAAAAGTATGTGTCGCTTGATCTGGATTGCCAATCACATCAGATGTACCATCGTCAAAAGATAATCTGCCGTTAGTGTCACTAGACCTAATTGGAAGATAGACAGTTGTGTTTGGTGATGTAGTAGTAAACTCCATCGCAAATGAACCATCTCCAACATATGGAACTTCTACTGCTGCGTGTCTATAAGGATTACCTAAATTCATTTAATAATTTTTTGTAACATAGTTATCAATCTTACCCTTCAACCATTCAATTAATTGTATTAATTTTTCATCTGTCGGTTGACTTAAATTATTAACTCTTTTTTTACTTAATTCCCACAAACCATTACAAAGCGGAAAAATAGCATTATGTATTAATTCTATTAATTCTATAGCTTGATCATGAGTTATTTTTCCATTAATTTTTTTTCTTTCTATTTTAGCAAAAAATCTGTCAAATAAATTTGTACCATCTTGCTTTTTTTCAGATATAATTATAGCGGAAAAATCTTGATCCTCTTGCGATTCGATATATTTTTCCTTTTCTGCATCTGACATCTCCACCGCTTTGGTACTCACCTTGTATGTATTAAGATGTGGATAGTCTGGATGTGGATTATCTGTTATTTTATCCGCTTTCTGCACTAACTTATGAGTTAAGGGATCATAACTAGGATTAGGTTTATATACAACCAATAACCATTCTAAATCTGCATCTAGTCCTACAATCGGACTCATTTTCCTATTAGGGTATTTTCCCTTTTTTATAACTTCCTGAGTTGATTTTCTTATTAAAACTGCTTTCATTTTTTTATATTATTGTTCCGATTAAATAAATTTTCAAACCAGTTCCAGCAGTTGTTGATCCCACTTGGTCAATGTCTACTTTAATTTCTGCATCATCAGTCAATAATGTTGTAGTTATATTAGCTGATGTTGCTGATGTTGTACTTGTCTTTTCGCCATCATCAATAGATAATAGGTTAGTAGTAAATATAGATACTCCGTTTTGATTAACATCTAATATAATTGGACTTCCTACTGGTGCAGTTGACACACTTGCCCTCACTTCGGTTAATGTCATTCCATGAGGCATTCTCATTGTAAGTTTTTCAGTTCCAATTTCAATGTCAGTAGTTTCATCGCTAATTGCAAATGATATAACTACTAATTCATTAGATATAGATTTTCTAATGGAGCAAATCTTACTATATATCTTTCTTACTTCTTTTTTTATTTCTGACCTAATTATTTGGCTCATTTATTTTAAATTTAACTCTTATTTAAACAATACTAAGTACTACCCAAGATGTACCATTCCAATACTCTAAGTTTTCAGTATCCTCATTGAATATAATCTTACCTTTATCATAATCTACATCTGCAAGATTAGTGGCTGTTCTTTCTGCTCCTGTAAGTACAACAGCTTTTGGAATAAATGAATCAATTTTTGTTATTTCATCTTTATTAATATCCCATGTAAAACTAGGCTCCTCTGAGTTACCTCCAACTATAGTTGCTGTACTAGCTCCTCCATCAATAGTAACAACACTATTTATTATTACAGATATTGCAATTGAATTTGAATTTCCTATATTTGAATACTCAAAAGTCCAATCAGTACCATCATAGCTATTATCTGTTATAATAAGATCACCTAATGATGCATCAAGAGATAAAAGTTCTTCAGCCAATGCATCTTCAAACTCAGAGGGAGAATACACATTAATACTATTTTCTATAATATTTATATCACAATTTTTAATAATGCTAACACCATTTACTGATGTAGTTATTTTAGTTATGCTAGAATTAGGTGCACCTGGACTATTTGATGTCATAGTCTCTACTGAACCCTGCGTATAAGTTTTAGAAATATCTAAATATAATAAAGACTTATTCTTATCCTCATCTAATAAATTTAAATCTACCCAACTTCTCAGTTCTGAAATAGATGGCGATAGTTTTTCAGCAAATGCATAAGATGGAATTTCAACTTTGTTTTCAATACCAAAAGTCTTTACCCATCCTGAAATATTAGATATATATGATTCTACCATAATACCATTAGAATCAACAAGTAGAAATACAGTACCAATTTTATGTGTTGAAGAAGACCATGTTGGTAGTGAAGTACCTGAAATAGTTTCAGGGTGTACTTCTGACACAAGAGCCCAAGCAATACCATTAGAAATGTGAGAACTTATCAAATTTCCATTTTCAGCAAAAAGAATGAACTCACTACCTAAAGGATAAGCAACTGAGCTAAATGTAGGTAGAGATATTCCACCTGTAACAGTTGGGTGATTAGTTCCCATATTAGTCCACTTAGAACCTGCCACTGCATTAGAATCAAAACTCCACCTACTAATAGGGTTAACTCCATCATCTAGTATTGCTAATAAAGGAATCTGTGTTCCTTGTATAGCAGCCTCAAGATTTGGGTCTTGATCAACTATTATGTAACCTGAATTTTTAAAAGCCATCTT
>ERZ1048068.536-NODE-536-length-34247-cov-78.570397_pt1 | contig 34247 bp, 29 predicted proteins | sample MGYA00383098_ERZ1048068 | MGnify/ENA primary metagenome ERZ1048068 (study PRJEB29581, sample SAMEA5548368) | metagenome | biome: marine; feature: coastal; material: water | depth 1 m | study: Short-term variability in the microbial, nano- and picoplankton... | reverse complement strand
AAATTTATAAACAAGCGATTTTAGATAGTGGTAAAGAAATAATTTTACTACAAAAGGAGGCTGACGAAATACTTAACATGGTTGATGTGTTTAAATCAAATGATAACATTAAGGAGGTTTTGAACACTAAAAACATACAGTTTGAAGTTCCGTCTGTTGGATTTATGACAGATAACGACATTCCTTGGAAAGGTAAAGCTGATATCATTACAGATGATTTTGTTTACGACATCAAAACATGCTCTAAACTAAAAAGTTTTCGCAACAGCTCAAGGTCATATAATTACGATAGCCAAGCGTTTATATATTCAAAGCTATTTCAAAAACCTATGAAATTTCTAGTGATAGAAAAAGGAACTGGTCTTATTGGAATATTTGAAACTTCTGACGAAGCTTATGATAATGGATATTATAAAGTTGAAGCAGCGGAAACTCAATTTTTAAAGTATTTTGTAAACAAGGAGGCAGACCTTAAAAACTTTACTAAGTATGGGGAAATTTAATAAAATTGCAGATCGTGATGAGTTTGCACAAATTATAGCCATCATCATAGGAATAATATTTTTAATCAAGTTTAATTTAATATAAATAGTATGTCAAGTTTAATTTCAGCTTCGATCAAAGCTTCTGAACTAAAGAAAATTGATCCAAACAAAGTAATCAAAGGTAAAAAGGATAATTACATTCCTATTTTGATTTCAGTAAATGACGATTCTCAGTATGGGAAAAATGTATCAATCAGTATCCAACAAGAAAAAGAGGAAAGAGAGAGCAAGGCTCCAAAACATTATCTTGGTAATGGGTCTGTAATTTGGACTGATGGAACAATTAAAAAAGGAGTTAAAGAAGATGAGGGCAATAACTCTCAGCCTTTTGCAACAACAGGGTCTTCAGACGCGAATACAGGTGCGTTAGACAGTGATTTACCCTTTTAACTAACAACTAGCCTTCTGAAAGCTTTTGCGAGTAGGAAGGCTATTTAAAAACAACGTTATGAGTGATAATTTTAAAACATTAAAAAGAATAGCAGACATTGTAGCAAGTCATTATGATGTTCATGTTATGTCTATGTTCCCTAACAGTAGATATCAAGTAGATGCTGATAGAAGACAAGTTTTTCATTATATGGCTACAAGACACACCCGAGCTAGTTTGCAGGAAATTGGAGATTTCTCAAAAGCTATGGGTAGAAAAAAAAGTCACAATCATGCAACAGTATTACATTCAGTAAAAAATGTAAAAGACTATATGCATGTAGATAAGGCTTATAGAATGGAAATAAAAGAATTAGAAAACAAAATATACAAAGCAGTAAGTTTAATTAACGAATCTTCTAAAGTAAGAGATATGCAAGTTCAGTCTATTATTGACAGAGTTTTTGGAGAAGACAATATTGAATACTTAGAGTTAGTTCATTTGTTAATCGAAAAGATTTACGAAAACAAAAACATGGAAGAATTATCGCATTTAATTTTTCTGCAACACAAAATGAACAATGAAAGGATTTATAAAGCTTCACAGGTCGATTCTAGATTGGGAATGGTATAAAGACGCCAACACCAAACATTTATTCATACATTTACTTTTAAACGCTTGTTACGACAACTGTAGGTTTATGGGAAAATCTGTAAAAAGAGGAGAGTACATAACCTCTTTAACCAGGCTTTCCAATGACCTAAGTATACCTGTAAGACAGCTCAGAACCTCATTAAAAAGATTAATGAAAACTGGGGAAATCGACACGCAAACGACAAACAAGTACACAAAGATAACTGTCTTAAACTATGATAGTTACCAAGTTGATGAGGTAAAGAAGAAGAAAAAATCGACACGCAAACGACAAACAGATGACACGCAAACGACAGAGATAATTAAGAATATAAGAAATAAAGAAAATAATAAAACAATGATAGAGCAATGTAAAAAAGATACTATGTGGAAAGAAACAACTGCTATGCATTTTTCTTTATCTATATCTAAAATTGATTCTGCTCTTGATAAGTTTGAAGAAGTTCTTACTATCACTGATGAAAATAAATCTACAATGAGAGATTTAAAAAGTCATTTTGTAAATTGGATGAGATACAACTCTAATAAAATTTCTACAAGTAATGGAGATTGCAGGTGGAAATGGAAAGGTCAAGCAATTAAAAGCGGGACTAAAGAAGAAATGGAGATAGATAAAAATAAGTTTGATCAGAAAGGGTTTGACTTTACAATATTATAATTATGGTGGAAACAGAATTTGAAATAGATGTATTTAATCAATACAAATTACCAACTAATAAAAAGAAATCAACATGCCCAGTATGTTCTTCTTCAAGAAAAAAGAAAACACAAGAGTGTTTAATGTTAGATTGGAAGAGGGGACTAGGTACTTGTCAGCATTGCGGAGAAGTATTACAGCTTCATACCTATAAATTACAAAAAAACAGCAATTCAATTGAGTATGTAAAACCTCAGCAAGTTGTTCAAAACAAAACAAGTAACAATGTTATAGATTGGTTTGTAAAAAGAGGTATATCAGAAAAAACAGTGTTAGATTTAAAGATTACTAATGGAATTGAGTACATGCCACAAGTAGGCTCAAAAGTAAATGCTATATTTTTTAATTACTATGTTTTAGGAAAGCTAATTAATATTAAATATAGAGATGCAAAAAAGAATTTTAAAATGTATAAGGGAGCGCAAAAAACGTTCTACAATATTGATTCAATAATAAGTAGAGATGAATGCGTAATTACAGAAGGAGAGATAGATGCAATGTCTTATCATGAGTGCGGTATCAAGAACACAATAAGTGTTCCCAATGGTTTTAATTCTAGTGGTCAAATCAATTTAGATTACCTAACTGATTTTTATTTTTACTTTGAAGATAAGAAAAAAATATACTTAGCACTGGACGCCGACGAGGCTGGAGAAAATGGTAAAAAAGAATTTATCAGAAGATTTGGCTCAGATAAATGTTTTTTAGTAAACTTTAAAGATTGTAAAGACGCTAACGAATACTTAATTAAGTATGGGAAAAAAGCCTTAAAGCAAACCATAGATGATGCAGTGCCATGCCCTATAGAAAATGTCATAAGGGCTAACGACATGGCTTCTGACTTAGATTCTTTTTATAAGAATGGGGTTGAGAATGGTTATAAAATTGGATTAAGAAGTTTTGATGGTATATTTTCAACATATACAAAGCAATTTATAGTCGTGACTGGGTTTCCATCTAGCGGTAAATCAGATTTTGTTGACCAAATGTGTGTTGGATATAATATGATGTATGATTGGAAGATAGCATATGCTTCAACAGAAAATTACCCTCAATACCTACACGTTGATAAACTTGTAAGGAAATACTATGGAAGAACTCCCGAGTATGAAGATACAAAAGAGTTGTCCTGGAGAAAGTGTGTTGATCATGTCAATAAGAATTTTTTCTTTATAAACTATGATGACGGCTATGACTTAGAAAGAGTTTTACAAAAAGGAGAGGAGCTTGTAAAGAGAATGGGTATAAGGTGCTTAGTAATAGACCCATACAATAAAGTTAAAGATAAATCATCTATTAAACTTGGTATTAATGATTACACAAACGCCTACTTAAACAAGATAGATAATTTCTGTAAGAAAAACGATGTAATTGTAATACTTGTAGCACACCCTACAAAGCCACAAACAGATAAAGGAAAGGTTTTTGAGCCTACGTTTTATGATGTGAAAGGTGGAGGAGAGTTTTATGACATGAGTCCTCATGGTTTGCTTGTTCATAGAGATTACGAGCAAGGAACCGTCAAGGTCAAGGTTTTAAAAGTAAAGTTTTCAAATCTTGGAGAGAACCAAGCCGATGTGAATTACTTTTGGAATGTAAACAATGGTAGATACACTGAAATGGTTGATGGAGGCCCAAGATGGGATAATACAAATTGGATATCTTCAGCAAAAACACCCTTTCAAAAGAACAAAGAATTAGATATAGAATTTAATAAAATAGACATATGAAAACATTATTAGCAATATTAGTTACGGCAACAATTTATCATGCAGACCCAAAACAATGTAATGCAGATTACTTAACAACCGCATCAATGAAAACAATTAATTCACAATCACCTGGTTCACATAGATGGATTGCTGTTTCTAGAGATTTAGAGAAGCATGGCTTTGTGTTCGGAGCAAAAGTTATGGTAACAAACGCAGGAAATATGAATGGTGTGTGGACTGTAGAAGATAGAATGAATAAAAGATGGGTGAAAAGAATAGATTTCTTAGTAGACTATGACATGAAAGGCGGTAAGTGGGAGAACGTAGAAATATCATTGATAAATGAGTGAAGATATAAATGTAAGCATGGGAATATGCTTAAAGGAAAATATAAAAATTTATCCGATCATATACGATAAAAACAATTTTAAAATTGAAATCAATTATGATGGTAGGATAAAAAAAGGAAAGGATCTTTATCGTAATACAACGGATCAAAAAAAAATGCAAAAAAAAATAATAGAATTATATCATGAAATCGCAGAAAAAATACAAAATAGGAAATAAAACATTTTTATACAACGAGTCTGACCTTATTAACTTGCATGAAACATTTTGCTTGATGACCGATGAAGAGTTTATGGAAAACATATTAGATATACTTCATTTTTCAATATATGTTTGTTTTGTAAAAGACTTAAAGACAAAAGAAATACTGTCTGACGAAGGTATATTGCATCAATTGTCTCATTTAACACAAGAAAAGACTAAAAAATACGTAAATGTTAAAGAAATCAGAAAAAATTTTGATTTTCTCTTGGATATTCAAGAAGGATTTTATACATTTCCTCAAACAAATTAGGAAATGCTTCACTCTTTTACTGAAAAAGATTTATTTTGGAAGTTATTAGACTCAAAACTAGACATGGTTAAGGAGTTTAACAAGTCTTTTAAAATAGAACAAAACAATAATCCATCTCTTATATCTAAAGAAAAATACGACTTAAAGTATAAGTTGTTGTTGGAGGAGTTAAATGAATACAAAGAAGCGTGTGAAAATGAGAATTTAGTAGAAATAGCTGATGCTATTGTAGATATGATGTACGTTCTATACGGATTTATTACACAACACGGATTAAGTGATGTGTTTTATGATCTTTTTGAGGAAGTGCATAAATCAAATATGAGTAAGCTAGAAAGAGGAAGGCCTCTATTTAGATCCGATGGTAAAGTAATCAAAGGATCTGAATATTTTAAACCTAACTTAAAAAATATATTAGATGGAGAAGGTAACTAAATTAATTGACAAAGTTTTATCATATAAAACATGGTCTGATAAAAGAAAAATAGATACCCTGCTTGAGCATGATTGTTCTATGTACACACAACTAGGAACAGACTCAACAAAAAAAGAAGTGTTGGAAACAAAAAAGAAATCTAGAGCTATATACAGAGCTATTGGTAAAATCGATAAAAAACAAGGAGAAGGTTATTTGTGGCAAATGGATAAATAGGTGTTAAAACAAAGAGAAACATACCTTATTAAAACTTTTAATAAGTTGCACGACAAATTAAACGACGTGTTTGAAGGGGTTTCTGACGGCGATTTTGAAGACTCTAGAAACAGTATCAATTCATTAATATATGACTTGAAAGAGTTGAAAAAAAACACTGAGCCATGAGCAAAAAACGAGTAAGACTAAACAAAGAAGAAGCAATAGCGTTAGGATTAAAAGTGAAAACTCCGGAACAAGGAAGAAATACTTTTAGAGCCTACATAGATATTGAGTCTCAACAAAAGCTCAATCAAGTAAGACACCAAGGTGTATACGAATACTGCAAAGAGAGAGGAATAGATTTCAATAGTGTTAGCCAATACTGGGATAAAACAAAAGAATATTCCGTACAAGTAAGACCTACAATAGTTTCATACAACGATATCTCTAGACAGATAATCGATGAGATGAAAATTTATTCTCCTAGCTATCCTAATATAAAAAGAAAAAAAACTAAAGACCCTCATCTTTTAGTTATAGATCCTGCTGATGTTCATATAGGAAAGCTATCTACTTCTTTTGAAACAGGAGAAGAGTATGATTCTGAAATAGCTATACAAAGAGTTAGGGACGGAGTTCAAGGTATTCTGGATAAGACCTCTGGTTTTGAAATAGATAAATTTCTATTAATTATTGGAAATGACATTTTACACATAGACACCCCAAAAAGACAAACAACATCGGGAACTCCTCAAGACACAGACGGAATGTGGTATGAGAGCTTTTTAAAAGCAAAAGCTATCTATGTAGAGGTTATCGAAAAATTGGTAGGCATTGCTGATGTTCATGTAACTTACAATCCCAGTAATCACGACTATACAAACGGATTCTTTTTAGCCGACGTAATAAGCACTTGGTTTAGAAACTGTAAACATGTATCATTTGATTCAAGTATAAGTCATAGAAAATATTACAAGTACGGCTCTAATTTAATAGGCACAACTCATGGAGATGGTGCTAAAAACAACGACCTACCTCTACTTATGGCTGTAGAAGCCAAAAAATGGTGGTCGGAATCACAACATAGATATGTTTACACGCATCATGTACATCATAAAAATGCTAAAGACTATGCGGGTGTAACTGTAGAAAGTTTAAGAAGTCCGTCTGGAACAGATAGTTGGCATCATAGAAATGGATACCAGCATGCGCCAAAAGCAATAGAGGGTTTTTTACATCATCCAGAATTTGGTCAAATAGCAAGATTAACACATATATTTTAAAATGGAAGAAGGTTGGTATTTATTTTCGTTAAACTTTAGATGGCCTCACGAGGGAATGATAGTTGGATATGAAGTGTGGGAGCCTAATGAACATGAGCAATACTGGTCGCTAAGACTTCATTTGCTGTTGGTAACTATTAACTACGAGTTTGGGGAAGATGGAACTCAAAGAGAATAATTTAGTATATTTGCGTATCTCCCGTAACAGTTTTATTTACTGTTATGTTTTGTTTTCACAAAAAGCCCTCAAATTGTTGAGGGTTTTTTATTTAAATTTGTTATATGAGAGAGATGAATAAAATTTTTATAAACAAAGAGCCTTCAGACACCCATTTAGAATACATAAAGGAACTATATGAAGACTTAGATATTAAAGAACACCTAGTTGATTCATTTATTTATGTAAACATTATAAAAGAAGATGAGGTAGAAATACTTGCGTTTAAAGATAACCATGTGTTTATAGCCTCAAAAGAACTTAACGTAAATAATAAAATGGCAATAGAATACATCATAAGAAGAGAGGAAATCTCTCAAAAATTTAATGAGATGTGTTACTGGGAAAGCATAAACGATATTAAAAAGTTTGCTATTGTAGTAGGAGAAAGCCTAACTCTTAAAAAAAGAAAAAAAGAATACGCAAAAAAATCAATATACTCAAAGAGTTATGTATCAGCAGTGGTTCAATTACTCAATGAAGGATTTGAAGATTATTTATATTTAGAAAACGTAGACGATGAGATTTAAAAAAGGAAAACAAATAACCAGATCAAAGAAAGTTAAAATTGACGGAATACAATTTCAATCCAAGCTTGAGTCTCATATGTATTTGTTGTTAAAAGCAAATAAAATAGATAATGGATATGAGTCTACTAAGTTCACAATCATTGATGGATTTATGTTTGACGCATGTTCTTATGAAAAAACACCTGCAAAAAAATACTTGCATGATAGAGGTAATAAAAAAATACTACCAATTACATACACTCCTGACTTTGTAGATACTCAAAACCCACCAAGATATATTATAGAGTGTAAAGGGAATCCAAATGAAAGATTCCCTATGGTCTGGAAGCTATTTAAAAGGTATTTACACCTTAATAAAATTAAAGCCGATCTATTTGTGCCTAGAAACCAAAAAGATTGCCAAGAGGTTATTAAAATAATACAAGAAAAATACTATTAATCTTCTTCTTGTAGAGGCCCTTGCATTCCCATTATTCTTTGCATTCTTTGATCAGGAGTAGATCGTGTAAAATACTTTTCAATTGTTCTCTCTAGCCTGTCTGCGTATTTGTCTAAATCAGCTCTTGGAGCAACTGGACTCATTAAGGCATGACACCTTAATTGAAATAGAAAGTCTACTTCATTAGCTAATTGTTGTCTCATTTCATCAGTAGGAGCAGTTAAATAAACTTCCTTGTTTTTATAATCCCCTTGATTTATTACAAATGTTCCTTTATATCGCAACCTGAAAGCAGAAACACCTCTACTTATAGTTTCATAACTTATACCTAACATACCTCCTTTTTTAAGAAAAAATTCAAGAGCAGTGTCTGTATCAAAAGGTTCTTGTGTTAAATCTCTACTACTAAACTCTCTAGCTATATCCTCTCCGTATACTTTATTTACTGACCAAGCTAACATATCGTTCATAAATCCAAGTTTTGGAGATGGGTCAAGTGTTTGAATTGCGTCTTGTATTGTTTGACCTACTACACCATAAGTGTCGCCAGAGGAAAACTTTTTGTCGTAATTTAAAGCATACGTTTCAAATCCTTTTCTAGCATTTTGCAACTCCACAAACCCTGCTTGAGCCGCATTGAGCTCTTCTAAAGATGTTGCCTCATTAGCAACCGCTGTTAGAGAGCTAAGATTTTTATCTGATTTAATTGGTAGCCCTGTTTGTATAAAACCATCCATTCCACCACTCTCAAAAATATCATCTTCATCTATCGCCATACCTAACAATCCAGACAAGCCTTTTAAAGTAGCTAAACTGCCAGCATATTTTATAGCGTTAAAAGAAATAATTTCATTCATTTTACCTTTAACAGCCCTTCTAGCGTCTTGTTTTTGCAGTTCTGAAATACTAGGGTCTTGTAGTATAGCTATTTGATTAGAAAAATCAGCTTTTGCATTCATTATAAACTTTTGAAAAGGCATCGCTATTCTCATTGCATTCTTTCCTGTTTCACTATCGTATATTTGTGATTCTCCTGTAGCATCACTTTGTCGCATTGTTCTATCTATAAGTTGATCTGCGTATCTTATAGCTTCTAAATCAGGATTAGCATTTTCTTTTTCCCAAAACTCACTAAGATCAGTAACGGTTTCTCCTTTAGATATTCTATAATCTAAATAATGAGCTTCAAAAGCAATATTTGCTGCAGCTTTATCTGAGTTAGCTAACATAAAATTTAAAGACATTTCATTAGAACTATTAATAAATTCTAAAACTCTATCTAAAGTCAATCTAGCACCAGCAGCCTTTAACATCCTACCGTCTTCATCCGACATATTAAGTGTGTTTACGTAATATTCAGCGGGCATAGATTGATTTGGATCAATAGCTAATTGGGAACTTAAGGCGTTTCTTAATCCTGTTCTTGATTTACTATATATGTTACCGAGCTTTCCTTTACTGTCAAAGAAATCCATTGTTCCTGCAGACGTAAAATTTACAACCTTGTTCCAAACTTTTCCAACTTTATTGTTCATGTTAAAAGAACCTGCTAAACCTCCAAAAAAACTAACACCTCTTTTCTTCATAAAATCTTTAGCTTGTTTGTTTTTTAGAAGTGGATATGAACCAGTAGTAGCACTCATAAACTGGCTCATAGGTTGAGTTATTCTAGCTAAGGAAATTGCACTATTAATTCCAAACCAAGCATTTGCAAGTTTTCTCCCCGTATCTTTAATTGAATTATCTCCGATATCTTTTACCTCAAGGTTAGAGTTCCTAACCTCTTTGTTCCACATTTTTGATCTGTTTTTAAAATTTGAAATTAAAGCGTCTTTAATAATACCGTCCTCAAAACTTTCTAAAAATGTTTTGTTGTTTAGTAAATTATCTAAAGTTTCATAGCTTTTTTTACTAGCAATTTCCATTTCCATACCATTCAATTGAGCGTATGCATTATCCCAATAAAAAGCAGGGTTTAGCCTTAAGTGAGTACCTAAACTTGGTGGTCTAGTTACTTTTTTACCGCTATTAACAGGTATTCCGTCTTTGTTTGCTGGGCCAAAATAATCATTAAAAGCTATTCCATCAGAAGCCTTAGACATAAATATAGGTGTATAAGAGCCCTCCTCAAAAACAACAGCTTCGTGGCTTTCGTAGTCATTAATTCTTTGAATAGCTTTTTTCCCAGGCATCGATTCTGAAAGCCTGTTAATAGCGTTTAAATTAAACGGCAACGCCTTTGATGAGACATCTTCAAAAGAAGTGGCATCAGAAACACCTAACTTATCAATTACATCTTTATATTTTTTGTATTTAGCAATAGCAGACACCTTGTCTCCGTTAGCTATTTGAAGGGGATTGTAAGACGCTTCTGCATCTTTTTTTCTTTCAGCAAGCTCTTCAAGTATTAGTTTTTTTGCTCTAGCAAACTCAACATCTTGACCATCCATTGTTTTCGCCCCTGTCTTTCTTTTAAGCATGCTTAATATAGACATTTCATAAGAAGAGTCTACAGATTCTCTAGGGTCTGTTTTATAAGTTGTTCCGTTTGCTTTATTGTATGCAATTACTTCAGCTTCATATAAGCTAGTATGTTGTGTTTTTATTTGACCTGCTTTTTGTTGTGCTTCTGCACTAGACCTCATTCCTTCTTGAATTAAATTATGTAACGGAGCCCCTATTTGAGTGTCTCTTATTAAAGTCAACCCTTCCATAGTCATGGTGTTTAACTTTGTTTTAGCCATTATACCTTGAGCTAAACTATTATATAATTTTATACCTTTCTCAGTTAAAGATCCGTCTTCTTTTAAAACACCTTTAAGGTTTGAACCAACTTTAATTTTACCAAAAGAATTAGATCTTATTTGTATAGCTATATCTTGAGCGTCTAATATCGCTTCTATTTTACCATATGAAACTTTTCTTCCCGCTTTAACGTCATCGAAAAAGTTTTTTAGGGTCTCGTATTGTTTTGGGTGTAAATCCTGCGTTAAATCAGAGTCTGTATTTAAGTACTCTATTCTGCTTACTATATCGCCAGTTCTTTCTTGATTAATTTGTTTTTGAGTCTTCTCTAATTTTGTTGTCGCAACAACAACATCTCCTTCTTTTGTAACTTTAATCTCAGAGTCTTTGCTTCCGTCAACATCTTCCACTGGTTTTGTAACCGTTAAATCAAGTTCCGGAGCGCTTAACATGTCTTTTACAGTCAAGATGTCATTTGATAAATTCCAGTCATTTAATTCTTGCCTATCGACCTCAATTAAAAAATCTTTTGAATTATTTAAGCCTATATCTTGAGCTGCATTAGCGTTTTGCCTTGCTTCGACTATACCGTCAGCAACAGCTTGTGTGTGTAGTTTAGCGGCACGATCAAACACAGCGGGATCATCACTATTTAAAGTAAAATTATTTTCTCCTTTTTCAGTCTTTTCCTTACCCATAACCTCCATAGCTTTAGTTATGTATTCAGATTTTACTTGCGCATCTGCGAAATAAAAAGACATATCGCTTGGGTATTTTGAAAGAATTTCTCTTGCGTCCTTTTTTAAATTAACTATATTTTTTTCACTTTTCTTTTTTACATTATTTGAAGTTTCATCTGAAGATATATTACGGTCTTGCTGCTCTATTTGTCTTATAATATCTAGAAATTTAGATTTTTCACTTACATTCATTCTTTTAACGAGGTCATTTTTCATGTCCTCAAACTTATTTACTTGGTTGTCAGCCTGTAGTTGTAAGTCTTTTAAATCCTGATATCCATTAACGTTTTCTAAATCAATTAACCCTTGCTCTGCTTTCTTTTCAAGTTGATTTACCTGAGCATCAATATTAAGTTTATTAACAATAGCTTCATTTTCCGCAGGTAAATTAATGTTGTTTTTTATCTGTTGCTCTCCTGCTTTTTTAATTCTTGAGTTTTGAGACGCCTTCACAATCATACCTGTACTTGCTCCACTAAAAACAGAAACAATAGAAGTTTCAGCTACCATTTTTTTAGCTTTATCAAAATCCCAAACATCTAAACCAAATGCAATGTCAACATAATAATTAGTTAAAGCAATAAGATTTTCCTCTGGTAGCTCTGCAAGAACAGCTTTTTTATCAATACCCATAAATGCAGAAACTTTTCCAGCTATGGTTTGTCTAACATTATTAGCATATTGATCTGCTATTTTTTTTGCGTTTTCAGCTGTTTTTGGGCCTTTAAAATTAGACGCAGATTTTACCCCTTTAAAGTATCTATATGTAAACAAGGAGGTTATTCCAACCTCAATTCCAGCTTTAGATAATGAATTTAATCTAGACATAAAACCTGATTGATTTAACATCTCTTGCTCTTCTGGACTAAGAGAAAAACCCATTTCTTTCTTTTCGTTTATTTCGTTTACTCTTTGGTTTTGATACACCCTGTCTCCTCCGTAACTACCTAACCCTGTAGCGGTTAATCCTACAGCTGGGTTTAACATAAAAAGACCAGTGTAAACCATAGAGTTTGCTGCTGCTGTAGATGTTTTATAAACCGCTTCTCCAAAGCTACTAGAATCCAAAATATCTCCCTCGTAAACAGGTTGATATTCGTTTTTAACATATTTAACAAGTTCTGGATCTAACAACCTACCCATATTAGCAATTCCTGGAAGACCAATGTTTCCGTACATTATCATTTGAGCTTCAGCTTTAGAGACCCCCATTGCCACTAAACTGTCATATCCAATATATGAAACATTAGAGGCTAATTCCCAGGCAGACAATCCAACTGCAGTCAATCCTCCTTCTACAGTTTCTTGCGCTTGATTTAGCCAGTCGGTAAATCCATTATCATAACCTAAAACACCCTCATTATCATAAGCTTCTTGCGTTCTAATCAAATCTTTTATCTGAGCCACCTGATCTGCTAAAACTCCAGCAGTTTTTGGGTCTCCAATTTCTATTTTGATTTTTCCTGCACGAATCTCTTTTATCTTTTGATAATCATACATCATTGAACTAATTTCGTTAACCGTAGATGGCGCTCCATTAATTAATATTTGATCCATGGGTAAATCACCTGGAAGCAAACCTGCTTGTCTAATTTCTGAAATAGAAACAGGATTGTTTACGTCAATTTTTTTGTATGCTCCTGAAGTTCTTAATGCGTTTCCTATATTGGCCGAAGCTACTTCTTTTTTTAAATTAAAAGATCTAGAGATATCGCTTATTTTTTTTAAAGCTTTTTTTCTGTCTCTACTTTTTACCTCTTGATTAATTTTAGCAGAAGGATCAAGGTTAGGAAATGTAATCATTTTAGGCTTTTTAAGCGCAGTGTTGTCTTTAGCTTTTGTATTTGCCTGCTCATACTCATCATCCCTGTATTGATTTAGTTTGTGTTTACTTAGTCCAGCATCAGCCCTACCTACATCTGACTTCCATAATTCATACTTAAAAGACCCGTCTATGTTGAAATAGTCCCCTATAGACTTCTTTTGTCCAGGGAGCATTCCTATAATAAAAGAAATGTCTTCATTATCAGGAGTTAAAGAGTGCATTATGTTATTATTAATAGCTTCAGGAATTCCTTCAGAATCTGTTTTTAAAAACACATCATGCATAAATGAAAGATTATCATTCACACTTCCTTGAATAAAATCTATTATCTCAGAATGTCTTTGTGATTGCAATTCTTCAGGATCTTGCCCTGGATTAACTACTTTTAATATTCCTTTATAAACGTCACTAAACATGGATACAGACATTGTTTCCTTGTCTGGCCTTGTTATAGTGATTCCAGGTGTTTCAGACTCATCTGATCCATCCGTAACCGTTATTCCATATTGTCCTAATTGACTATTCAAAGTGAGTGCAGCGTCTGAGCTGCTCATAGATAGAATATTTCTAGGTATGTTTTTTACGTTCTCTTGATAAACTTTATCGGCATTAAAAAAGCCTTCGTATTCCGAAGAAAAACCCCCATCGTCCAAACTTGAGTCCGAATCCGTACTCTGAGTTGAGGTCGTTTGTGGATTTTTTTTTTCAGGGTTTATGATTGTAGAATTTTGTAATATTTCATCAACTGGATCAATATCAATCTCCCATGAACTATACAAAGTATTTAAATCTTTTTCTTCAGGAACATCTAATGCATTGTATCTATAATGACGATGAATTAAATTTTTTATATTTTTGTTTTCAGCAAATAATGTAGCATTTGAGTCACTTATTTCTCCTCCATTTGAGTTGTAAAGGTCTATAACCCATTGCTTAGCTTTTGATTTATCAAGTTTCTTTTTAGGAGGATCTGTTGGGTCTTTTTTTTCTGCCTTAATAGATTTTTGTAGTTGATTATCAACCTTTTTTTCATTAACATCCTGTTCAGTAGACTGAGTTTGCTGAACTAAAAGATCTGTATTTTCTGTATTCACAATCATTATTTATATTATTATAAATTTATGGTAATGGTTTGTATTTTCTTTTGTCAGCAGGAGTGTTTATCCAATTTTGAGCCATATGTAAAGCTTCTTTTACATTAGTATAATTTTCATCAAACCCTAAATGATAAAAAGCTTCTGTCATTCCCTTATCTCCTGTTTCTTTGTCCCAGAAAGCACGATAAAGATTTGTTGCCTGCTCATCCGACAAAGGCATAGTAATTCCCTCCGCAAGAAACTCACCACTTCCTTCTATTGTTGTTTGTATTGGGGTTTTTACTTCATCACCCTTTTTGTTTTTTGTTATTTTTACGCCCTCTTGACTTGTTGATTTCTTTCCGTAACTCGCGTTACCAGATAAAAATATTACAGGATTACCGTTAGTTGCTTGAGCAGTATACATTCCTGTTATATCTACTAAAGTATTATTAGTAAAAGTAGTAATATTTAAAGATTCTTTTAAAGATTTTTGCACTCCTCCTAAATTAACCCCTCCTTGAGTTTCCTGTTCATAACTAGGAGTTGATAATCCTGAAACAGCTGATGGTAATGCTTGATTGCTTGCTAACAACTTACCGTTTTGTGCCATTGATGCGACAGCGTTATTGTATGTATCTTGTGACACAGATCCAGCTACTCTATTTGCGGTAATTTGACCCATCTGTAGTCTAGAGGTAAAACTCGAAGAGTCTTGTCTTAATGCTTTACCGCCAGAAGTATAATAACTAGGCCTAGCTTGTTGAATTTCATCTTTTCTTTTATTTGCTGTAGAAGCTCTTGCTCTATCTTTATAAACCTCAGTATCCACATTTAAAGAAGCCATTAATTGATTTCTATAATGAGCTTTCACTAACTTAATAGTGCTTTCTGTCAAAACAGTATTTCCTTGCTCATCAACATCAAGCATTAAAGGATCGTCTTCAAATTTAATCGCAGAACCCTTAGCTGTTGAAGAATCATAATCAAAATATATAGAAGAAGGAAATTTTCTCTCTATTTGGTCATCTGTTAAAGGTATTCCTGTGGCGCCATCTCCAAAAGGAGTTCTTGCTCCTAAAACATCAAAAGCATAAGCCGCCATCCAATCCATACCTTTAGATGTTATTTCTTGCTCTATAGCTCTCTGCACATATTCAACATCTTTAGGGTCAGAAATTCTGCTCATCATCTGAGTGCCATTCACAGTTGTTTGCATTGGCTGAAATATAGACTGCTGTAACCCGTTTGCTCCTGTAAAAGTAAATCCTGTGTCTCCAATGTTTTTTTTGAAAGCAGCAACTTCTTTTTTGTCGTCTACTTTAAAGTATTTTTTCTTGCTTGGATTTATATGATCTCTTAAAGGCTTTAATATTGTTTTTGTTTTTACTTCATTACTTCCTTTTTCAAGGTACTGGTAAGTAAACTCCATATGTTGTTTGTTACCTATAAGAACAGGCTTGTAATAGCTTTGTAAGTCTATTTGCTTGGCTGATTGCTTTGGAACAGCAGCAGACCCTTTTTTCATAATACTGCCAGCTACCGCTGGTTTTCCATCAACATCAACAGCTCCTCCATCAATATCGGCCTGTGTTGCAACTACATCAGGAACCGCAGGTATTGCGTCTCTTGCAGGTATGTAAGTTGGCCCACTAGAGTAAGCTCCGTTAGAAATATCTTTAAACCAGGTTCGATCAAACTCAGCTAAAGTTAATCCAGAATACCCTTCTTTTTCTTGCTCTGCTATTATTGCATCTCTTTGTTCTTTTATTATGGTAGGTAATTGACCTATCATTTTCATCTCTCCTGTTATTGCTGCAGATTGCGCAACCACTTCGCTTCTAGAAATCTCTCCATTTCTATTAGCTTGTTGTAGTTCCATTAATTTAGTTCTCGCATCAGAACCAGCTTTAGCCCAATACGAATCCATGTCCTGAATACCTGTAGCTACAAAATCCGTTGCTTCACCCAATGCTTTTGATTGAACTCTTCTCTCTTCCCTAACCTTGTCTCTTACTTTCTGTACCTGTGCCTGACCAGCTAAAAACAATTCTCCAATAGATCCGTTTTCGCTTTGTACTGGTTTAACTAAATAACCTCCTCCGTATGCCATTTTTATGAATTACTTGTGTCTTTTTTTACTTTTTTTTTTTCATTCCGAACTGAAACATTCCCATTGGATCAAACCCATTCTCTGCATTTGCAGTTTCTTGTCCAATACCAGCACTCATAAGAGTTTTAGAAAAGTTTGTTATTGCTGATGATTTTTGTTGTTCTCCAGCAGCAATTTGAGCTTGTAGGCTTTGAACTTTATTAAAATCCCTTTTCTCTTGCATGCCTCTTCTCATTTGTTCGTCTTGAACTCTAATTTTATCAGCCTCAAACATTTGCTTGCCCATGTTCCCATAAAGAGTTTGTTCTTGAGCTCCTGTTGTCTCTTCTCCAGCAGTAAGCATTGCTAACATATTTCCCGCGTCTCCGCCTGACATAGCAACATCTGCAAATCGTTCTTTATTCTGTTGTATCTTATTTAAAGCGTCTTCTTCTAGTTTTAAAGAAGGAGCTAAAGCATCTGCTGCCCCAGTCTCTAAACCTTGCCATTGAAACTGATCTAATTTTCTTCTGCCATCTGCAGCTGCTTTGGATCCTCCAAGAAAATTCACAATAGAACCAGCTGCTCCACCCACTAATCCTAATGTTGTTAATAAAGCCATTTTTTATTCTTTTTTAGTTATACAAATATACGAAATTTACATATAGCTCTTCATTACCTCACTGTTTACAGAATAAAGCTCCACAAAACCAGTAAATTGATTTACAAGTTTAATTGTAGAATGATATCCTCTTAATCCAAATGATTCTGAGCTAGGGTTTTTTGCAACGAAACAAAAATCATTCACAGACGGTGTATTTGTTGATATTGTTGTTGTTATAGTATTTCCGTCTATAGAGTCAATACCGCCTATTACCAAAGAAGTTCCGTTATTAAAATACAACGCATCTCCTCCTACTCCATCTACATTATTTGCTGTTATTTGATTTGGTATATCACTTGTAAATCTATAATTATTAGTGCTAGGAATAGATTGTAAATTTCCTAATCCAATAATAGATAGTTCATTAAAATCTAAAACACTAGAAGAATGTCTCCTAATGTATCCATATTTAATACCCTCTTTATCTTCAAACTTTAAATTAGATGAGCTTCCTATTTTACCAGACTCTAACTCTGAATTTAATGTCGCGTACCAGTTTGTGTTATTAGACTCTAGTCCAATAGTTTTAAAAAGCTTAACCGTAGAGGGTTCTTTATTAACAGATACAGTGACGCTACACCCATAATTAGTTCCATAAAAATTGGTTCTAGTTTCGTTATCTTCATGAATATAAACATTACCGTTTTTAAAGGTATAAAAGCGATTACCTAGACGCTCCATCCACTCAGGTTCATATGAGTGAAAAGACGTCCAGCCTTTATTTATTTCATCATATGTTATTGTTACTTGGTTTGTATCTACTGTGCTCATTAATCATCTATTATTCTAGGCCAATCTAGAGTGTTGTTAGGATCAAATCCTAAATTATCTAAAGCCTTGGTTACGTGGTATAAGTAATAATACTCCCATTTATCAAACCTTCCTGTAAGCGGAGCTGGTTTAAACGGGGCTTGAGAGTCATCAGGCGTTCCTGATCCAATCGTGTCTTCTATGTCATACTCGAAAGTGAATGTACCTCCAGAGGTGCTTAAATCGCTTAATCCATTAGTTCCGCTATATTGCCCAGTTCCTGTCTCGACAGCAGTCATTAAATCTTTAAAGTCTCCAGAACCGTCTACTTGAAAAACTATACCTCTGTAAAAAGTAGAGTTTGTTGAATTTAATGTAGACACTCTAGATCTTAAGTTTGCTACATCTGTATTGTAAGTAGTTGTTCTTGTGTCCTGTATACTCCAAGTGCCTCCGTGGTAAACAGTACTCGCTTCATCTTGGAAAATCATAAATATAACATTTTCAGCATCGCTAGGAAATGAATTTAAACTTCCTGTGGATATGTAATCTTTTAGATCTGGATCAGTTAAAGCGGCTAAAGTCCTTTCATTAGTCCAGTTATATGTTTGATCTCTTAATATAACATGAGAATCATAAGCATTACTTCCGTTTGTAGAAGCGTCAGTGTTTCCGTTTCCTGCAGTCTCTCCTGTAGCGTATAAGTCTTGTAATACAGATTTTAATGAATTGTTTCTCATTTGCTGTAAGGCATTCTCAGAGTTATCCATAGAACCACTGCTATCAAAATAAATATAGATATAAGTGTTTTCGTTAATAGATAAGGCTTCTGTTGCTAAAGTTGCTGTTGCAACGCAATCACCTCCTCTTGAGACTTGATATGTAATACTATCATTTAAACCTTGACCCGCTGTGTGGGTATATTGAATAGATGTTGATGGGGTTCCCGAAACAACTACTGCTGTTCCATTTGTAGGAGGATCAACAATAGTTAAAGTATATGGACTGGGAACCGTGTCATTTGCTATAACATTTACAGTTACAGTGCCTCCATTAGTAATTCCCGTTATACTGTCATCAACTAAAACAGGTAAAGCGTCTTTATAATTCCACACTAAATAAATATTATCGTCAGCAGAGCTTTCTGTAAAAGTAAATGTAATAGAATTCTCTTCTTGCGTAGAGGTTTCTGTATTTGTTACCGTAGGATACGTTGCTTGTGCGACTACCTGAGATGCCGTTAAATTAGTTGCTGCAGACACTAAATAACCTAATGTATTACAACTATTAAAGTCTCCTGTGTGATACCCTATCTGCTTAAATGAAGATATTGTCACAGAGTCAGTTGTTGCTGGAACGTATGCTGTTCCTGCCACATCTTCAAAGAAAGTAAATTTAGTTAATTCACTTGCATCAAAAACATCTTCGTCTTCATAAAAAGAATTTGAGTTTACTTTAAATCTATTTGTTATAGATTGATTAGCTTCGTCTTGATCATTTACAACAACAAGGTAAACTTTTCTTGTTTGTGCAACAGGACAAGTATGTGTTATTGAAACGTTTTGACTAACCGTAGAACTTATAGTAACCACCGCTATGTTTGTTACATCTAAATCAGAATTGGAAACATCTATATTAATACTTCCTGATGTGCCAGAACCAGTAAATGTAGAGCCTCCATAAGCAACAGAAATAGAAACACTAGAGCCTGCTGAAAATTGCAAGACCGCTGTACCCGCATAAGAACCTACACTCAAGTTGTAGTTGGTTGATATATTCGCATAAACATATTGGTTAAGAATAGACGCACAATCGTATTCAGGCGTGTTCACAATCATTTCTGACTGATTCATTGATAAAACATATTGATGGTTTCTTGGGTCTATTCCTCCTATATTAAACTTGTTTTTAAATCCATATAAAGTGTTTTTAAAATAAGACTTCATTCCGTAATAAGATATAGGTGTTAACCCATCTTGTCCAAGCCTTAGTACCGTGCCTCTTGCGGCGTCTGTGAAATACATGTTTCCACCATAATTTGCGAAACTTTCTGGATTTATAGAAATGCCGTATTCTCCACTATATGCAACATCTTGTCCAAGAACTTTTTCAACAGTTGTTAGAGAAGCGCTGCCATCAGAAGAATGAACCAAACTTTTACCATATAAAACTTTAGAAACTCGATCTTCTTGAAATACAATTAAATCTGTTTCTCTAGCAAACAACTTTTGAATGGATCCGTATTTAGCATCCATTTTTTTAGTTATTCCCCTTCTATTGTTAAACTCATTTAATGAGTTGTATGTACTGTTTTCGTTGTAAGCTCCTGAATAAGTCAGTGTTGTGGTGTTGTATATTTTTTTATATCCATCAAGCAGCGAAAGGTTGGGTCTTAAATCAATATTATATATTGGAGCCAATCTTTCATCTCTAACTTGAATACTTTCTACTCCGTTACCAAAAGAAAAACAATTTCCTGTTGTTAAATTTACTATTGCTGATTGAGAATTTGTTTGATCTTGACCATTACCTTCATGAAATCCGTTTACAACATCAAAAGTCTGCTCTGTTTCATAATAGATGTCACTATCTAAATCCATAGGATCTGTTTCAAAAACCAATAATCCATTAACAAGCAGCAACTTTACTTCTACATCAATATAACCCCTCTCTAAAGCTCTTGTAAATTCTGTAGTTCTAACATTTAATAAATGCCTGGTAGCTGTTCCGCTTCCTGTTTTAGTAAACGTAAGCTGAAATTGATTGTCAGGGTCGTCATAATATGGTTGACCTTGTGGTTTTTCCCATGATGTTTCAGCAATTATAAATTTTTCTAAAGCAGACACAAGAGCGTCGCCAGAATAATTAGCCCCAACAGCATAAGATCTTTCAAAAAACTTAGAATCATTGTTATCAGAATCAGCACCCTCCCAGGCATCAAATCTAAAACTAACAGTTGATCCAGTGTTTATATCTAAATTAACATAGTTAGAACCTTCTTTTACTTGAGATATTCCATATTCAGATTCTTTAGGTATAGTCGCGTTAGCATATCCATTTCTTCCTAATCCCCATTTTATTTTACCACTGTTTTCATATGTAGCAAAATTATTAGGATTGAAATTCATTGAAAAACCAACTGGTTTTATTTTCATGTAAACACCTGCTATCTCTTTAATAGGTTCATCTGCAGCGTCTACATTGTTTTCTATCCACCCTTCATTAGAAGCGTTCTCTGTAGACTGATCTATATCTAAAGCGTTCTTTGTTTCATATGCAAGAACCTTTACTTTAACTTCTTTTATCAAAGGCCCATTATCATCAGATTTTACAATTAAGTTTGTCCCAGCTTCAACTTTATGAATGTTATTACCAGTCATTAAAACCCAACGATAAACACCATCTTCATAAAATATCGTACTGTAAACATTATAAAATTTATCTCTATTAGATTTTATAAAGAATTTATATCTATCAGCCCAATACGGAGCAAGATGATTTATAGTTATTTTAGCTCTGTTCAAATCAACAGAATTTTCTACAGGAACAAATATCTCCGAAGAATTATATCCAGAAGTATTAGAAGCTGGTATAATAGAAGAATACCTGCCGTCTTTATCTAAATAAACCAATCCAAATTCATAACTTCTATTACTTTTTAAAGACAAATTTGAATTTGTTTCTCTAACATAAAAAGATGATTCTGTTGTAAATTTAAAAGGCTCCTCTATATTTGTAAAGTCTACATCATTTGTGTCTCCTGGCGTATTATCCACTTTATGAATTATAGAAGGAGCTAATAATGTTATCGTGTTTGTTGTAGCTGATTCTAAAGAAAAAGAACCATAAGTGATATCTACGTTATCAGGAGGTGTTGTTGTTGTAACTAGAGTTGAAAAATTGTTTGATAAAGCAGTTAAAAGCTCCTCAAAGTCGTTTGAAGATGAAAATTCTTGTGCATTATTATAACTTTCTGTCAATTCAACTGCATTGTCTCCTACAAAGTCTCCGTTAAAATACACATTTGGAGCTGTACCCGCTTCGTCAGACTCTAAAGCTAATCCTAAAAAAACAGAATATCCTTTGTTTAAATCAAAATTAGAAAAATCTAAAGTAAATAAAGTTTGGTTTGAGTTCAAAGAAGATGTTCCTTCGTATCCGTCTTGAGATAAAGACACCTTTTCAGCAGTATAATCTATTTTTATTTTTTCATCTTCTCCTTCTATTCTAACTAAGTCATATTGCTTAGTTATATTCCCGTATACAACTCTGTTTTGTATAAAGTCTTGAGCTTTAGCTGTTAAGGGAACGTCGTCATATATCCGACCTAATTCATCATCAGGCAGAGCTCTGTATATTTTTTTATTACTAAAAGAGTAGGTTTTTTCTGTTTCATTTTGATACCCTTTTTCTTTCTTATTTAAGTTTTCTACTACAAAAATTAAGTTAGAGTTAGGGTTTTTAAAGCATATCTGTATATCTGTAACTCTTTTGTCTCCAGTATTAAAACCTATTCTATACGCGTTAAATAAATTAAGCATAGATAGATTCTCCATTGTGTTGTAATCTAATCTAAACTTTGTAGATGGTGTAAATTGATAGTCTGTAAATGAAGATAACGCAGAATACTCTCCGTCTAAATATTTATACCTGTAAGAAAAAGCAAAATACTGTTCCTTTACAGCATTCTCTGTAACTTGAGCCGTGCTATAAGGAGTTACTGTAGGTGCTTTTTTAGGTGGTTTTTTGTATAAGTTTATATCTTCTTCTATGAAGTTATTTACCCCATACGTTTTAGCTCTTTGTATATTAATACACCTAGGAGGATTGTATCCGTCTGTCCACAATAAAAGATTTTGGTTAGTAGATGTGTTGTAAACAACATTGGCTCCCGTAACCTTATAATATTCATTGAAATTTAAAACTTGATCGTTTGCACTTCTTGTGTCTTGAAGTAAAACAGACATAGTTGCTGTCTCTGAATTATATTCGTATACAAAAGAATGATTTAAGGAGTTTACAACAAACCAATATATTTTTTCTCCTACCTCATCTGAAACAGATCCTATACACATAGGGTTATTTGTTTCAGAGATAAAAGTTAATTTAGTGTTTCCTCTTTCATTTTCAACTGCACCAGCATCAGAACCAGCTGTATTAACAACTCTAACATTTAAAGCGTCAATATACTCTCCGTCAGGAACAAGTCTCTCATCAAAATCCTTGTTCATTTTTCCTTTTGAAAAGGTGTTTTGTATTTTCATATTACTTTATCCACTTATCACGACCTCTCAATATTTGAGTTAATTCGTTTAGTTTTATTGAATTTAATCTAATCTTAGCATTTCTTAGTGAAGCTGATGATTGTTTAGAAGCTCTTCTAACAATATACTCTTGTACTCCAAACTTTGATTTTAATATTGTTGATTGCAAGTAGTCATACATAAAAGTTTCAGCTAACTTATGAACTTTTATTTCACTATCAGACAACCCATAAACTCCATCAGAAACATATTGTATAATAATATTTTCTTCTTGAAGATTAGAGCTAAATAAAATCATACCTAAGTTTTTATCTATAAGATAACTTCCGTTGCTGTTTGCTGTAGAAGTGTCCATTCCAAATCTTTTTCCTTTAGATAGCTTCCCTGTGCTTCCTAGACCATCTGGCCTCTTGTTTCTCCAATTAGTTTCTATTACTGGAGTACCAGTTAATGCATTTCCGTTAGAATCTAGTAAAATGTTTTTTTGAGCACTATTATCTTGTAAATAAGATTTAGTTATTTTTGAATTAAAATTCTGAACTATGTCATGTGTTGAGCCATCTGAACCTACATATGAAACTTTCACAAGACTCACAAAATCATGTGGTAAATGCATTTGTAGTGTTTCAGGAACTTGAGCTTCAAAGCCTAAAATCTCTCTTAATGCATCGTAATGAATTTCCTGTAACCCTCTTTTTGCGTGAAAAACTACTTCATTTCGATCAACTTTATTAATCACCTTATCATCACCAACATAGCTTAATAAAAAATTATTTATAATATCCTCCAATAAAAGATATTGATATGTTCCCCAATTATCATTAGTTGGAGTATTCCCGTCGTTTTGATAATATTGAGATTGCGTTAAGTCTTGTCCAATTATAGGCATAATCTATGAGTTTTGTTTTTGATATTCGATACCTTCCATTGCTGTAGTTGCCTGCACAACATCATTTTCCCTAATACTCAGTCCTGCTAATTTACATATTTTTATAACAAGAGATGCTTCATCTGAAGAAGGTATTTCAAAATTAGTTGAAGAATCTGAGTTATAGACAGGATCACTGTTTATTGTGTTGTATCCCCAAACAGGATCTATAGGTTTTCTTACATAATTACACATTAAAGGTGGTTCTGCACCTTGTGGAGTTTGTGCTGTATAATAAATACTAAGAGGTCTCACAAAAAGATTTAACCCGTTTCTTTTATACATAGGATAAGTTATAGAAGGAGCTGTTAAGTTACTGCTATTCAACATATCGAATTTAGAAGTAGGAACCCCTTGAGCTACTTTACCTTTATAAGTTATGTTTATTAATTTATATAGGTTTTCAGGTAAAGTAAAATAATCTTCTTCTCCTCCTGGAGAGTTGTATGATGTCCCGTCATAATAATTTAAAACAGAGCTGACCGTAAATATGTCAATTTTGTTTTGAATTTGAGACACGGTATCTCCATACCCTATTGCTTTTTTTCTAGAGTTTTGTAGTAGTACTGCTTTTGAATAATCAGAAAAATACTGTTCAAATATTTCTAATTGGGCTTGCTTTGCAAAATAATTATACTCTAAAGGAGCAATGTACCCTCTATTGTCTTTATTTAATAAAAATAAGACTGTGTTTCTTACACTGTTAATCATGGGATATATTTTTTACAAAAGTACAAAAAAAAAGAGGTCGCAAATTGCAACCTCCTTCTCTCCTTTAACAGTAATTGGTTAGTTTTATAAACTATTTGTGATTTTTTGTAAAACATCTAAACCTTCATCTGTTTTGAAAAACAAAGCTAATCCACTATATACGTTTTCTCCGTAAGGAACAACGATAACTTTTTGGCTTTTCTTGTCTCCCCATACAACTGTTCTATTGTCAGATTTAACATGAAGTATACCCATCTCTACAGCTCTAACTGCAAGGTTTCGAAGTTTTAAATTTTCATCATTTAAAAGATCCATGAATTCTTCTGGATTATTTCCCGCCCAGATTATCATATCTCTTTTTAATTCTGATGAGGTCATTAAAGATATATTACTTTTACCCTTTAAAACAACTCTTGCGATTGCTTCTAGGTCATTAATATCTAAGTCTTTAGCTGCTATTTGAGCATCTAATTTACTAGCCATTGTTTCAACTTGTTCGCTTGCGTCTTTTTCTTTGTCAAACTCTTCGAATTTAACACCAAACGCAGGATGTATCATTAAAAACTTTTGTAAATTCATTTGTGATGAATCAACAACTAATTTACCATCTTGAAAAATTATTGGCTGTAATGTAGCTAATCCATCTTGTTCATCAACAAAAGGAGTAACTTGATTCGTGGCCCATCTCAAAGCTCTGTTTAATCCACTATCATTAAATGTAAGTGGTTTTGATGCCGTGTGTTTTACAGCGATCATATGTCTTATTGGTGTTCTATTGCTTGTTAAAATGAAAACCCTAGTTTTTGGTTGCATATTAGGGAAAAGACCAGAATAGCCTTTTTTCGTAGTTTTTGTTGCCATTATATTAAAAATTAAATTAAATTAAAAAAAAGAGGGCATCCATAAGACACCCTCTTTAAAGGTATTATTGCATCAATATGAAATTGTTTGCTCCCATAACACAAAGTGCTCTTTCTGATAAGAAATGTACTTCCATGTTATCTTTATCTGTAGTAGATGCTCCACCAGCAGATCCAGTTACCCAAGACTTATACTTTCTGTCCTCAGTAGCAGACTGACGGTAACGAACATGTAAGAATGGTCGTTTAGCGTTTTGTCCTAATACCTGGTCATAGATAGTAGTTGTCCCAGCAGGAACCATGATTCCGTCAATACCACCAATGTTACCTCTTGTAGTAGCATCGTTTAAGTATTTCCAGTCAGACTTATAAAAGTCATATCCAATTCTAAATCCAGTAAATCCTAGATTTAAAGCCATATCCTCGTCGTTATCAAATAAACCATAAGAACTTGTAGAAGCTCCAGAGTTGTTTTGATCAGCTAATACTCTGTCAATTTTGAAAGAAGTATCTCTGTTTACGAAAAGTACATTTTCTTGAATTGCACCTTCTTTATCAAGAACTTTAGCAAAAGCCTCAAGGTCATCTCTGTCTGTGATATCTCCTGAAGAAGTGTTTCCTCCATTTTCGATTTCATAGAAAAGACCTTTTGTACCTTTGTAACCTGCAGCTAAAGCAGCAGATCCAGCAGCAGCTGGTTCTCCTTCTACCATTGAAGTTTCAAGGTAGTCTTCGAATCTTAATCTTGTTTCGTGCTCAGATTTTAGATACCATAAGTATCCAGAAGCTCCGTTTTCAGTAGTTACTTCTACCCATCCAACGTGTGCTAATTCAGAACCACTAACTTCATACTTGTCTTTGATGATGATAGGGTTGTTTTCTTTAGCTTCAAAATCAGCTTGCAAAGATCCAACCATTCCGTTAGTTCCTTTTTTAAATTCAGAACCGAATACAAAGATTTTTACAGCGTCATTTGCAGAAAAAGATCCTGTACCTGTCACCATATCAGCTAATGAATAAGGTGCTACCTCAACAGAGTCAGCCGCACTTGCGTCTGTAACTAAAGCTTTTACTTGTATAGATCCAGCAGCATTAGATACGATAATCGTTTGATTTGTTCTAAAGTTGTGTCCTGTAACTGCTACAGTGTTTCCATCAGTAATTGTTCCTGATCCTTGTACATGTAATCTTCCTTGCTCAGTCCATTTGATTAAATCAGAACTAGATGGAAGTTCAGCTCCTACCATTCTTAAAAAAGAAGCGATAGATCTGTTTCCGTATTTTTCAAATTCTTTCTCATACAAGTCAGGCATGAATTGTTGTGCGAAAGTATAGTCAGCATTGCTAAGGTAGTTTGAGTTTTGTAACCCCTTAGATGGTGCTGGCGTAAGAGAAGTAGAACCTCCTAAGGTTCCGTTTCCTCCAAATGTTATAGTTTGTGCCATTTTTTAGTTTTTTAAATAATTTAACGTTTTTTGATTTTTAATCCAGAACTAAAATTTCCAGAGTCTTGTAAGACCTTGAATTTAGTTCCTGTTGTCGAAGAATCAACTTTGCTTCTAACGTCCATATTAATATTCTTCCCGTCTTTAACAACTTCATTTACGGCGTCAGATTTACCTTGGTCGTAAAAGAATTTTGCATACTTTTCAGGATTCATAGCTATATCCATAGCTCTATGGTAATCAGCAGCGCTTTTCAAAGAGCCTTTCTCATCAATGTGTTTTGAAATAAAATTGTTAAGGTTACTGTTTTTCTCCATAACATCTTTAGAGTCTTTAGGTTGATAAACAAGACTTTTTTCTCCTACATTGAATTCAAAACCTTTGAAATCGTCATTGAATAGTTTTCTTGTTTTTTCGTCAAAGACAGCACGTTGATTATCTTGAATCTCTTTGTTTTTTTTAGATTCTTCTTGGTACTTATTATAATTACTAAACGCCTCTTTATATTCATCAGGTACATTCTCATTGCTTGACTCAAGCGGAGACTTGTATTTTTCCTTTAAATCATTAAAATACTGTTTAGCTTTAAATAATTCTTTTTTCTTTTCAAGTTCTTTAACCTTCTTTTCAGAGTCTGTATGAATAGATTCTTTATATTCAAACTTTTGTTCTATTAAAAAAGACACATCCTCATCATTGAGACCTGGATTTGTTTCTTTATAATACTGAACAAGGAGATCACTTTGATTAGCTTCATCAAAATCTTGTTGTAGCTTCATGTAATCTTTTAACCCTCTATTAGTATCTTTCTTATATTCTAGATACTTTTCAATCTCTTCAGGAAGTTTATTAACTTGTTTTTTATCCTTATTTGAAAGAACGTCTTCTAAAGAATTAATATCTAACTCATATTTATCTGTTAAATACGCGCTTAATATTTCCTCTTTAGTTTGTTTTTTATCTTGAACTTCTGGCTTTTCTTCATCTTTTGACTTAGTTTCTGCCTTTGGTTCATCACCCTCTTTTGATGTTTCTTCAGTTTTTGGTTTACCCTCATCCTTTGAAGTTTCTTCAGCTTCTGGAGGTTTAGATAAATCTACTTTAAAATCTACATCACTAGATTGGTCTTTATTAGCAGAGTCACCCTTTTGGGTAAGGTCTACCTTTGTTGTTTCATCACTCATATTTAATTAAATTATATTTTACTTTACAAAAGTAAGATAAATTACAACATGTTTTGTTGGTTCATCTTTTCCATCATTCCCTGCATTGGATCTTGTGGCGCTTGTTGTGGCATTTGCCCTCCCATTGGAGGCATTTCTCCTAATGGAGGCCCTTGTACTTGCTGTTGATTCTCTCCTTCAAAATCTGTTGGAGGTAAGTCTTTTTTTCTTTGACTAATCATTCTGCTTTGTTGTGACGCCTGTTTCTCTGTTCTTTTATCTTTTCTATCTTCTTTATTACCGTCTCTGCTAGCAAAACCTTCAATCTCTAGCTTTTTTAATTCCATAGCATGCTGAAACTTCATAGCCTCTAATTCTTTTTCTAACTTAGCTTTAACCTCTAGTTTTTGTAAATCCATCTGATTAGTCATCTGAAGTAATTGAGCCTCTGACTTACTCTTAACAGTGTTTTCTTGAGTTCTAGCTTGAGCAGCAGCTTGAGCAGATTGAGTATTTGCATCTGACTGCATTTTGGTTCTTTTTTCTTCTAAAGCTAAATCATTTTCTTGTTTTCTTGCCTTTCTAACTTTTAAAAGCATATTAGCTAATTGCAGATTTTTAACCATTCTGATATCTATAATATCATCTAATTCTATTTTACCCGATTGTAATGCTAATTGTATGTTCTGCTCTAACAAAGACTTTTCTTCTTCATCAGGCTCTAATTCAATAAACACACCAAAATCATGTAAATGTAAATTCTTTATTTCTTTTATAATTTCAAAATTATTTTTACCAATCATTTTAGCAAAATCATCACTAAAAGAAGAGTATTCTAATATATCAGATATTCTATATGACAATGCTGTACATAAATTTTTTGTAATATTTATACCTGATTGCACGACATGCCTTGTAGCCGTATTGCTATTTAACGCCGCTAATTTTTGAACACCTACTAAAGAGTATTTATCTGGAGAACTTCCGTCTCTGGCCTCGTTTATACCTGTAGAAGCTCTAATCATTCCTAGCTGGTAATTATACATGTTAATTAAGCTGGATATTTTTGCGTTTGACCCACTACTTGTTAGTTCTTGTATTGGTACTCTTGCATTATTAAATTCTCCATCCTCAGTATAACTTCTACCAATAACACTACCTGTTTGAAAATACATAGATAATGCTTCAGAAGGATTATAAGAAGCTCCGTTCCCAAGGTCAACGCTATTTAACCCGTCAGCATCAATAAAAACACCATCTGGAATCATTTTAGACACTACTTGCTGTAGTTTCAAATGAACCAATTGTATTTGATCTGCAAAAGGAATCATTCTCTTAACTAAAGAATCTATTTTACCTTTAGCCATTTTAGGAGCAGAAAGTAAATAAGGAGAAATGGTTTTTTGAAAAGAAGATTTTGGTCTAACCATATTCTTCATTAATTCCCATTTTATCAATTTATTAGTTCCTAAAACCATAACACCCTCATACCAAACATCTATTCTTCTAGACGCTTTTTCAAATCTTTCATTTTCTTCTGGATTAAAAGAAGAGTCTTTTTTAATTGATCTTTGACCTCCTGTGTCTGTTTTTTTTATTTTGTAAACAACTTCTTTATCTGTTTTATAACAGAAATATAATAAAGAAACATTAGACTTATCTAATCCGCTTTGAGTAGATTGGTTTAAAGTTGTTTTATACCCATCAAACCTACTTGCCATTTTAGACATCTCTTCTAATTCGCTTTGAGATAGGTTGGGGTTTATTTTTTTTAATTCAGTAATATGAACGTTTTTTACTTCACCATAATAATAACAATCTTTAAAATTAGGATCTTCTGTTGGTGAGTAAATTAAATTAACGGGGTCAACATATTCTATCTTAACTCCATCGTGAATATCAAAACTATGTTTAATAGCAGAAACCCCTAAAACAACATTGTCTTCAGTGGTTCTATAAGAAAGCTCTTCATAGTCATTTAACTCTAACAAGCTATTAATAGCAGCTTCTTCTGCTATTTCTATTCCTTGTTTATATTTTAACTTCATATAAAGACCTAACTCCTCTGTTGTTCTTGGAAGTTCGTCTTCTGAAAAGTTAAATACATCAACTCCTGTTTGTTCTTTAAGTTCTTTTAATGGCTTGTATGCAACCATATCAGCCTCCATCTCTTGCCTAAAGTTCTCCCTTATATCACTTGAGTATGCGTCAATAGCCTCAACCTTTACGTCATACAGTCTATTAGATATTCCATTAACAACTATATCCACATATTTTGGGATAATAGCAACTGGAGTCCAATCTAAGTTTAAATAAGATAGATCTCCGTTAACGGATAATTCGTTTTTATATTTTTCAACTGGCTGTTCTGCCCTGGCATAAAGCCTTCTTGTTAAGTACTCAGACCTCATCTCCCCATACAAGGAAGTTCCATGATCTCTTGAAAACCATTCTGATTCAATTGCCTGACCTACACGAAGACCGTACTCCAATGTTTCTTTCTCTTGATCCGAAGCAAATTGATTAGGAAAACCAACTCCAGAAGTAAACTTTGGGTTATTTATCATATCTATGTAATAATTTCACTAACAAAACCTTTGTTACTGTATTTTGCAAAGTTAATATTTATTTGATTACGTTTTTTTACTTCTCTATTCTTGTTACTCTGATTTGCCATTATAGCGAACCCTGAACTAACAGTCGCATCAAACTTTGTTCTATTATTAATATCATAGTTCGACCAATCTAATAATGTTCTATTAAAAAACATATTACCACATGATCCAAAATCAACATCTTCTTGATTATTTATAATACCAACATTATTCTCTATATAACTTTCTATAGCTTCAGCATGTACAGATATTACAGCAGAAGATGAAGGAATTCCTCCTAATTCTTTTTCTGACTTTGATAAAATATTTTTATGCTTATCTGGTCTATTTAAAGAAAAAGATCGATAACCCCTTTCTTTTAAATAATATAACAGACGAGGTTTGTTGTTTTCTACTAATATTGGCATGCCATAAAAATGTAAAGCCATTAAAACATCTTCGTAAAATATTTCAGCCGTTGGTGGTCTTGATATATATTCTAAAAAAAACATATTAGTTGGGCCATCATCCATATGAAACTTAGTCATTCCGTGTAGCGCTCCTTTTGAGCCTCCACCGCCTACCGTTCCAGAAATATCATATGAGTCACATCCAAAAGAACCCATGTGTATATTTCCTGGAGATCTTTTAGATCCTTTCACAATCACGTTATTAACTAGAGCAGTGTTTGGAATCCAAGAATTAAAAAACCTACCCTTATTGTCTGGAGCCCAAACAACTTCAGTATCTCTTTCTCCATTCTTCCAATAAAAATTACCTCTCATTATATTGCTTTTTATAGCAAAAGAATCATTGTAATCTATTTGCTCATATAATCTAGTAAGGTTGAATAATGTGTTTTTTGATTCATCCCGAAAAGCATGTGATTCTGTTTTAGGAAATTGCCTATAAAATTCATTTAAAGCGTCTGGATCATTTTTTAACCCTTCAACCTCATTCTCCCAACTATCTAAAACTCCAGTCTCTATTATATCCCCATAAGAATCTTTGACTTGCTTTGTAGGTGTGTTAAATACAGGAAATCCATATTCATCTATATACCCTTCAAAGTTCCACTCCATTGGTATAAACAAACTGTAAAGACCAGACTGTGTTTGTCCATTTTTATTTCTTTGTGTAGCGTCTGAGTTTTCGTATAGTTTTTTAAAGTTTTCTCCACCTTTATCTAATGCATTAGACGTTGAACCCATCATGCATTTACCTATAACTCTTGAACCTAATCTTAATGTTGTTTTTGTAACCCTCCAGTTGTTGAGGATGTTTTCTGGTTTTTCCCATTTACCCGCTTCATCGTGGACGAGGAGGGAAAGTTTCTCTCCATCATAGGAGTTATCCCCCGTGTTTTTCCAGTCGATGGTCGTGTCCAAGCCTTCCATTTCTTGAGGTCTATCTTTTGAATCGAATCTCTTTCTGGTGAATTTTGATGCGGGAACCCTATAGGCAAGTTCTGTCTTCGGTCTATCCATACCGTCCTGTATTGGTCTGAAAAAGAATGGATAATTGATTGAAATTGGTACCACTTTATCTGTGAACATCTTCTTCGCATCGGCTCCAGATTTGGACAGTATCCCGTACCGTGAATCGGAAGATATGGTTGCCAAATTAACCGTCTCTGCGGATGCCATAAACGAAAAACCTGAACGTCTATTCTTGAGATAGCACATTCCATAACATCGCTTGTCTGCTTTACAAGCCTCCCAGAATATGAAGAATAATCTGTTTGCTTCCCTAAACTCTGGGTTCCCAATATCAATTTTGGTCCACTGCAAGTACATGTAGTGAGTGCCAGTAATATAAGTGCTAACACCTTTATTTTTAAACCAATAACCTTCTTCACGTCTTTTAAATTCACCATCTATATATTTATGCCATTTTAATTTAAAATCATCTGGTAGATCTCTCCAATCAAAGATACTCTTTATTGCCTTTAGTTCTTTTGGATAATCTTTTCTGTTCCATTTTTTTGACTTTTCAACATCTAATGGTTTTGGTAATGCAATAATCAGGCCTTGAATAGAATAAATGTCGCCTATTTCTCCTGTTTTACTTATAACAATAAAATCATACTCTTTATTATACCCATATGACCACAATTTTTTTTTATTGCGCTCTTTTAAAACCTTTTCAGGTATAATGTTTTTTACTACAGAGTATAAGGTTTGTTTATACATTACTTAGATCTTCTTTCAGCAAAACCGCTAAAACTTTCTTTTTCGTCTTTAATAGGCTTGTTCTCGATATAGCTTTTCTCTTGTTCTATTCTAGATAATATTTCAAACGCATCGAATATTGCTAGCTTTTTTGTTGCTGCTGCGTTTTTTAATCTATCTGCTGAGATGTCGTCTTCTCCTCCCGTAACTATTTTTTCTTTTGCTACATTTATTAATTCATCTACAGCCTCATGCCCCGCTTCAATTATTCTTTTCTTTATCTCATTTAAATCTTTCATCTATACTTATAAATTTAGTTTAAAATAGTACACACATCTTTAGTATTCATTCTGTAAAGGGTTTCGTTATTTACAACAAATTTATACTCACTGTCTTTACTGAAGTTTATTTTTGTATTCTCATTAACCCCCATATTTCTTAAAGAGTTGTTTGAGTATACGACAATGCCAGTGTTTTCCTCTAAACCTTCTTCGTGAAGATATTTGTTTTCTAGAGAAACTGGTTTAACAAAACAAAACTCATCAACAGAGCTCCATTTTTTTCCATCATGATATAGGTAAAATTGACTTGGGTCTATAAAATAGATATTGTCTTTAAAGAAGTTGGGAGACTTTCTTGGCCTCCCTTTCATATCATAATATATTCTAAAAACATTATGATGTACTACAATAATATCGCCTTTCTTTATATCTCCTTCGTAATAATTAGGGACACCAATAACCTCAGCGAATCTATTTACATTTTCGTGATTTTCTACAGTAGAATTAATTATAACTGTTTCTCCTGCAATCTCTATTGTATTTTTGTATTCGCTTCCTTTTGGCTTTATCAAAAAGAAGAAAGGTGATTTCATTAAAAGTTTATGTTATACTCTACGCAAACAGGAACATTTTTATTAAATGATTTCCAAGGAACAACTTCGTCTTTGCTTTTTATATAAATAACAAAGGATTCTTGGTCTATATTATATTCTATTAAAAATATAGTATAATTACCACTCAAGACATCTTGCCCTACAATATAATGCATTGCACTAGACTTATAGTCTGTTCCTATAGATATCTTACGTATTTGCATACTACTTAGACTCTTCTTCTTTAATATCTTCGTACTCCCCTGTAGAAATGTTTACAGTAACTTTACCGTATTCTTTTTCAAGTTCGTCTTGAATGACTCTAAGTTGGTTTTGTAATTCCACACCATTATGAACTAATGTGTGTTTTTGAGTTTCTAAATTACCAATTTGTAATTGATT
>ERZ1048068.534-NODE-534-length-34298-cov-7.331659_pt1 | contig 34298 bp, 23 predicted proteins | sample MGYA00383098_ERZ1048068 | MGnify/ENA primary metagenome ERZ1048068 (study PRJEB29581, sample SAMEA5548368) | metagenome | biome: marine; feature: coastal; material: water | depth 1 m | study: Short-term variability in the microbial, nano- and picoplankton dynamics... | reverse complement strand
TCATCACCAGAATGTGATTTTTCGAGTTGTTTCAATATTTTTTTTGAGCGTTGTAGTACCGCCTGTGGCATTCCAGCCATTTTTGCCACATGAATTCCAAAACTGTGCTGACTACCTCCAGCAACTAAGGTTCTTAAAAACAATACATTGTCTTTCAATTCTTTAACCGCAACATTATAATTTTTGATGCGTGAAAACGATTCAGTCATTTCATTCAACTCGTGGTAGTGGGTGGCAAAAAGTGTTTTGGCGCGCGAAGGATGTTCATGTAAATATTCACTAATCGCCCAAGCTATAGAGATCCCATCATAGGTGCTTGTTCCTCGTCCAATTTCGTCTAACAACACTAAACTTCGCTCTGAAATATTATTCAAAATTGAAGCAGTTTCATTCATTTCTACCATAAAGGTGGATTCACCCATCGAAATATTATCACTCGCGCCCACTCGCGTAAAAAGTTTATCAACCACGCCAACTCTTGCTTTTTCAGCAGGAACAAAACTCCCTATTTGTGCCAATAAAACAATCAAAGCAGTTTGACGTAAAATTGCAGATTTACCTGACATATTTGGCCCTGTAATCATGATGATTTGCTGGGTTTCACGGTCTAAAAAGACGTCATTGGCCACATAAGTTTCACCCAAAGCAAGTTGCCGTTCTATGACAGGGTGACGGCCCTTTTTGATGTCTAAATCAAAAGTGTCATCAAGTTCTGGTTGGGTATATTGATGCTGTTTGGCCAAATGTGCAAAAGCACTCAAACAATCCAATTGAGCCACCAAAAACGCATTTTGCTGAACCTCTTTGATATAATCATGCATCCAACTGATTAACTCTGAAAATATGCGTTGCTCAATAGTCAAAATTTGATCTTCTGCACCTAATATTTTCTGTTCGTATTCTTTAAGTTCTTCCGTAATATAACGCTCGGCATTGACCAAGGTTTGCTTCCGAATCCAGTGCTCTGGCACCTTGTCTTTGTGTGTGTTTCGAACTTCAATATAATACCCAAAAACATTATTTGAAGCAATTTTTAATGAAGGAATTCCCGTAGCTTCACTTTCACGCGCCAACATTTGATCCAAATAATCTTTGCCAGAAAAAGCAATAGCACGCAAAGACGCTAATTCTTCAGATGCAGAAGAAGTAATACTATTCCCCTTTAAAATATTTACGGGCGCATCTTCATTAAGAGTACTTTCAATTTTTGTACGAAGAGCACCACAATCCTGAATCTGCTCCCCTAAACTTTTCAAAGTTGAATGACCACTCTCCAAGGCAAGTGTTTTAATTGGTAGGATTTGCTGTAGAGAATTTTTAAGTTGCACCACTTCACGGGGATTAACTTTACCCGTGGCAACCTTAGAAACCAAACGCTCCAAATCACCAATTCCTTTGATGCCCGATTGCAATGCCGACAATGCAGATTCACTTTGATAAAAATAGTCAACCACATCGTGACGGGCTTTAATTTTTTCTACGGATTTTAGTGGGAGTGCCAACCAACGCTTGAGTAATCGGCCACCCATTGGCGACAAGGTTTTGTCAATGATTTGAATGAGTGTGACTGCATTGTGATTGGTTGAATGGTAGAGCTCTAAATTGCGAATGGTGAATTTATCCATCCAAACAAAATCGTCTTCCAAAATACGTTCTATAGAAGTAATGTGCTGTAGTTTGTGGTGCTGCGTTTCGCCTAAATAATGTAGAATAGACCCAGAGGCAACTATTCCATTGTACAGTGCATCAACCCCAAATCCTTTCAGAGTTTTGGTCTGAAAATGTTTGCACAAAGATTCATTTGCATAATCGTCTTGAAACACCCAGTCTTCTAAATAAAATACATTAAAATCATCCCCAAAAGTTTTTGAAAATTGGGTTCTTTTTTGCTTTTCAATGAGGACTTCGCTGGGGTTGAAATTCTGAAGTAGTTTAGCAACATACGCCTCACTGCCCTGTGCAGTTAAAAACTCACCAGTAGAGACATCCAAAAATGAAACCCCTATCAAATTTCCAAAATAAACAGCAGCTAAAAAGTTGTTGGTTTTAGAATTTAACACCTCATCATTCAAAGACACGCCAGGTGTAATGAGCTCTGTGACCCCACGCTTGACAATTGTTTTAGTTTTCTTTGGATCTTCCAACTGATCGCAAATAGCAACACGAGCTCCTGCTTTTACCAATTTTGGCAAATAGGTGTTCAGAGAATGGTGAGGGAATCCCGCAAGCTCTGTTTCACTTTGACTTCCAGCACCACGTTTGGTGAGGATAATGTCCAATATTTTGGCCGCTTTTACGGCATCACTCCCAAAAGTTTCATAAAAATCTCCTACGCGAAACAGCAATAGTGCATCGGGGTACTTTGCCTTAATGGCATTGTACTGTTTCATAAGTGGAGTTTCCTTTTTTACTTTTTTGGCCAATGAATTTTTATTTTAAAAACGTACTTTTGTCGGTACATAAAGATGCTAATGTAACCAATTTTAGTCTTTTTTAAAACCTTACAACAGAGAATTACGCTCATGCGAAAATTGAAAAATAGCGAATTGAATCGATTAAGTGTTGAAGCTTTCAAAAGCATAGAAAAAACACCACTTATTGTTGTTCTAGACAATGTGCGTAGTCTGAATAATATTGGAAGTGTTTTTCGAAGTGCCGACGCCTTTCGTATAGCACATATTTACCTTTGCGGAATTACGGCTACTCCACCGCACAAAGACATTCAAAAAACAGCTCTGGGAAGTACCGATGCCGTCGATTGGTCCTATGCTGAGCACACCTTAGACGTGGTGAAAAATCTTCAAGAACAAAACATAAAAGTTATGGCCATTGAACAAGCCGAAAACGCAATCATGCTGCAAGATTTTACCCCTCAAAACAAAACAATTCATGCGGTAGTTTTTGGTCATGAGGTAAAGGGAGTAGCACAAGAAGTCATAAATCGGTGCGACGGTGTGATTGAAATACCTCAATTTGGCACCAAACATTCTTTAAATATTTCCGTAAGTTGTGGTGTAGTGCTTTGGGATTTGTTTTCAAAAATGAATTAACCCTGAATTTGCTCCAGTAGCCATAAGTAATCGTGACGATTTTCTATAAAGTCGCGTTCTGAGATGTCAATAATTTTGACCTTAGATTGAGGGTTATTTTTCATAAAATCTAAATACCCCAAATGTATTTTGTCTAGGTAATCAGAGGCCAAATTCTTCTCATACTCACGCCCTCGCTTTTTGATATTTTGCTGCAGTTTGTTGGTGTTTTGATGCAAATACACATACAAATCTGGCCGCTTGATGTCCTTATAAACTTGAAAAAATAATTTTCTGTACAATAAAAACTCATCTTCCACTAAAGTGATTTTTGAGAAAATTAGTGATTTGAATACATCATAATCGGCAATGATAAAATCCTTAAACAAATCTAATTGAGCTAAATCGTCGGAAATTTGCTGGTATCGATCGGCCAAAAAAGACATTTCCAAAGTAAATGCATAACGCTCGGCATCTTCATAAAACTTTGGCAAAAAAGGATTATCAGCAAAACGTTCAAAAATAGACTTTGCATTGAAATCTTGTGCCATCATATGGGTCAAACTTGTTTTCCCAGCACCAATATTTCCTTCAATAGCGATAAAATTATAGGTCGAAAAATCAAACGCTTGAAGAGGGTTTTTTAACGTGAACTCAACTTTTGAAATTGGGCCTTCGTCCGGACACCGTTCTAGTAATTTGGATGTGGTGCTTTTCAGTTTTGGGTGCACAAAATCAGGGGCAAGTTCAGCCATGGGGTGCAACACAAAAAGACGTTGCTCTAATCGTGGATGCGGCACACTAAGAAGCTCATTCTCAATAATTTGATCTTCAAAAAATAAAATATCCAAATCTATTGTTCGAGCATGATACTGTCCATCGTCATGGCGCTTTCTGCCCAAACGTTCTTCAATTTGAAGAAGTTTTGAAAGCACCAATTCTGCAGTCAAACAAGTCCGTACTTCAAGGCAAGCATTCAAAAAGGTATCGCCTTCAAAGCCCATGGCCGGACTTTCATAACAGTGAGAAAACTTCAATATACTACCCACTTCATAATGTATAGCGTCTACCGCTGATTGAAGGTGTGAAAGTCGATTTCCAACATTGCTGCCAAGTCCAATAAATATGTGCCTTTGTTCATTCATAAGAAAAAGCAATTTAAGTAAAAGAAAAATTAATATTATATCTTTACTAAAGTATTTATTGACAAGGAATGACATTGAAAGACAAAGCTTTAGCGCGACGACTTTATTTAATTTTAGGAATATTATTCATCACGTCTTTGGTGGTGTCGAACCTGATTTTTAAAAAATTCTTTTATTATTATCCATTTGATATTTCCATTTTGGGGGTAGACTTGTTCGAGATTTCTGTAGGAATCCTTCCTTATCCGATCACTTTTTTGATTACCGATCTGATTAGTGAGATTTACGGTAAGAAAAAGGCCAACGAAGTGGTAGTTGGTGGAATTTTTGCATCATTTTTTGCTATGGGTATTATTTATGTAGCCAATGCCGCACCAGCTACCGACTGGTCACCTGTTTCTGATGAATTGTTCTCTACTGTTTTTGGGAGTACTGCGATTGCTGTTTTGGCCAGTATGATGGCCTATTTACTAGCTCAATTTGTAGATATTCAAATTTATCACTTTTGGAAACGTCTAACCAAAGGAAAACACCTTTGGCTACGCAACAATTGTTCTACCTTTTTGTCGCAATTTATCGATACGGCCACAGTACTATTACTGTTGTGTTCTTTTGGTGAGATCGATTGGCGTTTGTTTGGTGGATTGCTGCTTGCAGGATTTTTATTTAAAGTCCTGATTGCTGCGCTCGACACCCCATTTTTGTATTTAGGTGTTTATTGGTTTAGAAAGCGCTTTGAGTTAGGCGTAAATCAAGAAATTGAATTGGATTAATGGTACACATCTAAGCCAATTACAAGACCTTCGTTGCTGCGGATGTTGAACACTGTTTCGTCTTCAAAAATTAGATATTGGCCTTTTATCCCTACAAGAATACCTTCATATTCAGGAATTTTAGTAAGGTTCAAACTTTTTGGTTTTTCAGGATATTGTTCAACGGGAAACAACAAATTCAACGGTTGGTTATTCGCCAAAAAATAGGGCTTTACTTCTTCTGGCAAATACGGTTCAAGTTGATGACGCCAAGCCAATAAATCCTCATGGGATGAATTTCCTTTCAACATCTCGCGCCAATTGGTTTTGTCGCTTATATGTTTTTTAAGTGCAACCTCAGCAATTCCTGCTAAATAACGATTAGGGACTTCCAAAATTTCTAAAGCCATTTGAGCCCCTTGATCAATCCAACGCGTTGGTACCTGTGTTTTTCGAGTAACTCCCACTTTTACATTACTCGAGTTGGCCAAATACACTATATGAGGTTGTAGTTGTACCTTTTTTTCAAATTCCAAATCACGTTCCTCTATTCCTAAATGAGCTTTACTTTTTTCTGGATGCATAATCCAATCGGCGGTTTGTGGTAATTCAAAAAAACAAGATTTACAAAACCCTTGCCTGAATGTGACCTCTGCGCTACCACAACTTAAACACTGATAGCCAATAAATTTTAATTTCAGCTTTTTCTGCATCAATTGATTGGGCTGAACAAGGGCATCACCAAGAGTTAAATAATAATTTATGGGTGTAGATAGTTCGGATTGCATTTTTGTGAGTACTCCTTGGAAAAGCATAAAGAAATTTTGTTACATTTAACCTTGTAAATATAGATAATTTTTATGCCAATCCCATTAGTCAATTCTGTTGCTTCATGGTTTTTAAAGAAACGATTTCATCAAATCGATTTGTTTCTCAAATACCCCTATGAAGTTCAAAACGAGCTTCTCATCAACCTCTTAGAATTATCTAAAAATACTGAGATTGGCCAAAAATATGACTTTAAATCTATCAATTCCTATCGTGAATTTGCACGTCGCGTACCGGTTTCGACTTATGAAAGTTACCATGATTTGATTGAACGTTCCCGAAAAGGAGAGCAGAATATTTTTTGGTCAAAACCTATTAAATGGTTTGCGAAATCTAGTGGTACTACAAATGCAAAAAGTAAATTCATCCCTGTCAGTAACGCTTCATTAGAAGACTGCCATTATGCTGCGGGAAAAGATTTATTGTGTATGTACTTAAACAATAATCCAAATTCTGAACTGTTCAATGGAAAAAATTTACGCCTTGGAGGGAGTAAAGAATTGTACGAAGAAAATGGTACTGTTTTTGGAGATCTTTCAGCAATTTTGATTGATAATATGCCTTTTTGGGCAGAATTCAGTAGTACGCCAAGCAACAAAGTATCTTTAATGAGTGATTGGGAGAAGAAAATGCAAGCCATTGTGGACGAATCAATAAAAGAAAATGTTACAAGTTTGGCCGGTGTTCCTTCATGGATGTTGGTATTATTAAACAATGTTCTTGAAACAACAGGATACTCCAATTTACTGGAAATATGGCCCAACTTGGAGGTTTATTTCCATGGTGGTGTTAGCTTTATGCCTTACAAGGAACAATATAAAAAAATTATTCCATCATCATCCTTTAAATATTATGAAACTTATAATGCTTCAGAGGGATTTTTTGCTATTCAAGATCAAAACCACTCTGATGAATTGTTATTGATGTTGGATTATGGTATTTTTTACGAATTCATCCCAATGGATACTTATGGAACTGCAAAAGAAAAAGTAATTCCATTGTTCGAAGTAGAAAAAGGAAAAAACTATGCGATGATTATTACTACAAATGCTGGGCTATGGCGTTATCAAATTGGGGATACCGTTCGCTTTACGTGTATCGACCCCTACCGCATCAAGGTTACAGGACGCACAAAACATTTTATCAATGTATTTGGGGAAGAATTAATCATTGAAAACACAGATCAAGCCCTAAAAAGTGTATCACAAAAAATAGGTTGTGAAATTAGCGATTATACCGTTGCCCCCATTTTTATGGAAGGTAAAAATAAAGGGGCGCATGAATGGCTTATAGAATTCAAAACAACGCCAAAAGACCTCCATTATTTTACAGAACTTTTGGACAATGCACTTAAAGCATTAAACTCTGATTATGAAGCCAAACGCTACAACAACATGACGCTGAATTTACCAAAAATTAATGTTGCCAGACAGGGCCTTTTTCACGACTGGCTAAAAACTAAAAATAAATTGGGTGGGCAACACAAAATACCTCGACTTTCCAATTTCAGAACTTTCTTGGAAGAGTTGTTGAAGCTTTCTTAAAATGGCATATAAATTGCTACAAATTAGATAGATAATTCAAATCATAATATTATGCTTTCCAAATTACTCCTTGTTTCTACTATTATTTTAAACAGCTGTACAAATCAAAAAATGCACTTGGCAGAACATCAAACAGAGCACGTTTCCATTAAATATCAGGCCTTTTCAAGAGGGTTCTTTCAAGAAATTTTGCTTTCAGAAAAGAATATCATTTTTTATGATAATAGAGATTACAAAAACGCTAAAACATATAAAATCTCTAAAAAAGAATGGGAAGAATTTATGCGGCTATTATCAGCTATAGATGTTAAAGAGCTTCCAAAACTAAAAGCACCAACCGCCAAACGACTGTATGATGGCGTGCCACATGCTACTTTAACCATTGAGAAAAAGGGGGAAACGACCACATCCAGTTCTTTTGACCACGGCCACCCCCCAAAGCAAATTAAAGCTTTGGTAGAAAAAGTATTATCCTTTAAAAAATTAGATGAAAAATAAGATTCTTATGTGATAAATAAAAAAGGTAGTGGTTAAAACCACTACCTTTTTAAGTGTTTAATGAATATTTTAGAATTAAAATAGTAATCGAATTAAAAATTCATGACTTCCTCCGCTGACTTTAATGATATCACTTCGTGTTGACGTTTCATAAGCATAGCCAACACTCATCCAATCTAACATATCTAACATTAACAGCCCAGCAAATGCTTTATCTGTTCGGAACGAGAATCCAACTTCCAATTCGTCAACTAGTCTAGCTGCAGCTGTGAAATCTACTGTCAAGGGAGATCCTTCAGTATAAATAGCCATTATTGATGGTTTTAGTTCTATCCCTTTAAAATTGAAATTATATCCACTACTGATATAAGTGTGCATCTTAGTTTTGGAGTAAATCACCAAATCAGTATCATTTTTAATCAATGCTCTAGAATTAAATAATTTTGGTATAGAAAACGAAAAGAAAAAATCTTTTTTCTTAACATAAGCGCCAATACCAAAATTGGGTCTAAAGTGCGAATCTACTTCCCACAATGCAGGGTCTGTTACTACATTGTAGCCCTTTAATTCATATGGTCTAAGTCGGTATGAACTTCCCCCCGCTTTGATCCCTAAAAAAAGGTTCGTTGTCTCATTTAATTGAAGTCTATAAGAGAGGTCAATAAAGACATCTAATTCATTTTCAATAAAAACCTTGTCATTGATAACAGACACCCCTAGACCCAAACGGTCATTTAGGGGGCCTGTAAAATTAAAGGTATGGACTTCTGGAGCGCCATCTACCCCACGCCAGAAACTTCTGACGTGAGAGGTAAATTCGATAAACTCTGAATTCGCTCCTGCATAAGCAGGATTAACGGCATTCATCGTATAACGGTAGAGCGAATAATTGGTTTCTTGCTGCGCAGATGCTGTGCACAAAAATAATATCATCGCTACTGTTAATGTTCTAAATATATATTTCATGTTTTCTCTGTATTAAAATTAATTTTGAGTGATATAAATCCATCCTGTACGTACGTCTGAACGGTCTCCATGAAGATCAATATGATAGAAATAGGACCCTGATGGAAGTGATTCGCCTCTAAAGCTTCCATTCCATGGTGTGTAATATCCTTTAGATTCATAAACTTTATTTCCCCATCGGTTATAGACTGAAATGACAACATCAGGATATTTATGGATATTAAGGATATGCCATGTATCATTAACACCATCATCATTAGGAGATATCACGTCGTTTAAATCCAAGCCCTCACAGGCGTCTCCTTTATTATTATTGTTGATATCCTCTTGGTTGGCGTTAGCAACATATGGACAGCTATCTACATCGTTAAGCACACCATCGTTGTCAATATTATCGTCACAGACATCCCCCATGCCATCATTGTCAACATCAGATTGGTCTGGATTAGCAACAAGTAGACAATTATCATCAGTATTTAGTACACCGTCTCCATCAATATCATTGTCACAGACATCTCCAACACCATCTCCGTCTGCATCCAATTGATCTGGATTGAAAGTTATGATACAATTGTCGTCATCGTTTTGAATACCATCTCCATCATAATCATTTGGGTCTGGATAACCACAAATATCCAAGGTGACTGAATTGACTGTTCCATCATCCAAAAGATATGCATCTACAATAACGAATTGCCATGTTCCATTACTTAGTGCTTTTGTGTTAGCAAAATTTAAATCTGACAAAACACCAGGGGCAGGATTATAGGAGCCTTGAAAAGGTGCTACACCATCGACAATAGATATAGTAGCTTGATCGTCAAATACAGTATTTATGTAATCGTCTCCATCTCCTCCATTACCCGCAGACAGATATACAAATGTTTGATCAGGACTTATTATGCCAAAGTGTAAGTCTGAAACCCAGGGATGCGTTATATTCACAGTTACATTTACATCTTCAACTTCTATTCCTAGAGGGACTTCTATTGCAATGTATGTTTCCGCTCCATATGGATCAATATCAGTAGGCGTTGTGTAACTATACGTTCCACAAATGAGCGTACAAGCATCGCCTACCCCATCACCTTCAGAATCAATTTGATCTGGATTTGGTCTAGTAGGACAGTTGTCATCATCGTTAAGTATACCGTCTCCATCAATATCATCATCACAAACATCACCTAGTCCATCGCCATCAATGTCTGATTGATCAGCATTAGGAATATTGACACAGTTGTCCCCAGAATCTAGGATCCCATCACCATCGGTATCTGGTGAAAATTGACCTGCAACACAAAAGTCCAACTTAAACTCATTGATAAATCCTCCGTCTCCAGACCATATATCCTCAACTCTCAAAACCCAATCCCCTTGTACAGATTCGCCATTAAAAGCCGATAGCGCTTCTTCTGGCTGAAAGGTTCCGTTAAACGGTGCTGCTCCAGTGGTAATTGATGTGGCTGCATCATCGTCAAAAACTGTTACGGAGTAATTATCTCCACTTCCCCCATTGTTTGAAGTAAGCACCACCACAGTGCCCGAAGGACTTTGAAGTGAAATGGTTAAATCTGAAACCCAACTATGTGTAATATCTACAGTCACATTGACGTCCAATACCGCTATATCATCAACCATAGTGATGGTAGACGTGTATGTTGCTCCAGCACCATCAGAAATTTCTATTGGGGTATCCTTGGCCGTAAATCCTTGACAATCAATCGTTGCTGTGGTAAATTTTCTTGAAGTATAAGCCCCGTTGATGCATAAGTTTTTGGAACGTACCCGCCACCAATAGTCTGTATTTCCTGTAAGTTGAGTCGTTACGGCATACGAATTAGTAGCAACGGTTGCGCTTTCTACAATGGTAGTAAATCCAGCATCAGAAGCCACTTCAATGTCGTATTCCGAAGCATTAGAATCAGCACTCCAAGATAAAGTGGGTAACAGGCCTACTCCAACAGCATTATCTGCAGGTGCAGTAAGTGTTGTAGCAGCCATAGTTCCACTAAAGACGTTGAGAGTTACATCAACCGTTTTACTCAACGATGGTGCTGTCGCATTTACGGCTAGGGTATAACTTCCTATAGCTACAGCGCCTAAGCCCGATACGGTCATTTGAACAGCTGTGCCATCGGCTGTTGCCGAGGTTGGATTGAATGTTACTGTTGCCCCTGCTGGTACATTAGTTGCAGTAAAGTTGGTGGTTTCTGAAAACCCTAAAAACGTATTGTATGTAAAATCGAATACGGCATCATTTGGTTGACAAACATCTAAAGGAGTGTTTGATGCATTGAGTACAAACTCAGTAGTTTGAATTTCAAAATTTGTACTGTTCAGTGCCAAAAATATATTCCCAGCACCCTCTACCTTAATTCTCGCAGTAGTTGTAGTTACGTTGGGCAATACCACATTTTGGGCGCCGTCATTTGGAACATTTGTTGCCAATGAATGTGGAAACGTCATACCGCCATCTTCCGAAAGAAAAATATTAACATTAGGGGTGTTTACTGCTCCGCCATCAGTTCCAGCAACATCCCAAGTCACCGCCTCACTACTCCCTGCATAAGCAATATGCCCTGCAGTATTTTGAGATGTCACCGTAAAAGGTCCTGAAGCCCCATCAACGGTTACTTTCATGCTGTCCGAACTACTTTGAGGTGTTTGCCCAGTACCCCCAGTTATGTTTCTATCGCGTACAATCAATCCAAAATTTAAATCCCTAGCCACATCACTTACGGTTTCCCAGGACGTATTGCCAGGTGTTACCGTTGGATTCGTTTCTGTAAGTTGTCCTGCAATAATTCTTTCTATGGTTGGCATGTATCTATTTGGAGAAGTACTTGGTGGTCTAGATCTAAAATTTGCTCCAGATGTGTTCGTGGGTCCAAAGTTGGTGTTTGTGATGTTTCCATCATCTATTTGTTCCCAAGTATAGTATAGTGTATCTCCTGTGTCAGCATCGGTTGCACTTCCTTTAAGTTCAAATGCTGTTCCTTTTGGTATGGTATAATCGCTACCAGCATCAGCTACTGGAGGGTTATTTGTTATGGCAGATCCTACCCAACACGTTCTGCTTATCAAATTAGTGAGAATTTGATCTATGCTGACATAATGAAAATATGGGTCTGCATGATTCTGAACATTATTAGCCCCAGTAATCCCAGCATAACTCATAATAGTGGTTCCACTACCAGGTTCTACGTTCATTCCAGTACCTTCAGTACTCATAGAAAAGGTATGATTGGCACCAAATTGATGGCCCATCTCGTGCGGTACTAAATCAATATCAAAAAAGTCTGAGGGTTGATTGCCAGTAAACGGCGCCGAAGAAAATGCACTTCCTTTTTGTCCATCAACACAGACACACCCAATACATCCCGCATTACCATTCCCTTGGTCTCTATGAAAAAGATGTCCAATATCGTAATTGGCTTCGCCAATTTCTGCTGTAAGTGTATTTTGAAGCTCACTATTTAAATTACCTCCGTATGGATCAGTCGCTGCATCGGTATAAAGTATGCTTGTTCCACTGACCAAAGTCATGGTAATGGCCATATCGACTTCAAAGATTTCATTAGCGCGATTCAGGGTAGAAACAACTTGAGCCAAAGCATCGTCTTGTACTGTTCCGTTAGTATCATCACCATCATCCCAAGTGTTGGTGTATTCAGCAGAACCAGAAATAGCAACCCTAAACGTTCTTAGTGTTTGATCATCAGCAGCTCTTAGTGCTTCTGACGTATTGGTTTTTTGTATGAGTTCATCTTTTGTTGAACATATAAATGCATCTTCTTTTTTATTCCTGTGATCGTCTCTTTCGTAAACAGAGTATAAAGAAGATCTTCTTTTCCCTTGAGGCTTAATCATTACCATTGGTCTATCAAGAGATGAAATCATGGCATTAAATCCAAGAGGGGTTACGCTAAAACGAATTCTTGAACTGCTGCCATCCTCACTAAAACCAACATAAGTCTTAATGTTTGGGTAACGTTGTGATAACTCTTCTGAAAGTACAGGAGCTTCATAGACTCTGTATTTTTCTAATGCTCCATGAGCATTAGGGAATGAAACCACAACATTAGATTTAAGGCCTTGTAAGCCTCGTGCTGGTGTGCTTGCCAATTGCTGTTTTAGAACAGCAATATCAAGTGTAAAAGTTTTTGAATGATGGTGTTCTGGTGTAAACTTGCTTTGATTGCTCAAAAACCCATGTTGGGCTTTCACCTCGGTCCAGGCGTTGTTCTGTCCATAGACTGAACTAAACAAACAAAAGACCATCAAAAACGAACATAACGTAAATCGTATTTTTTTTGTCATAATGTAGTATTTGATATTGTTAATTATTAATCAATTTTATGTACAGCAATAAATGCCATAAAAACTTCTGCCTTTAATTACACAAGGAACTCCCTTGAGTGAAAGCGAAATATTCTTATTAAAAAATTAAATGATTAATTGTGGTTGGTTTATTATCTTGTTTGGTTCAAGACATCCCCTATAATTTATGTTCTAAATAAATCTATTCTACATGATGGTTGTCATCATTAACCCTAAAAAAACCTTAGTGTAAAATTTTGGATTTATTAGCATTAAAAATAATAACACATCACAAAAATTGAAGTGCATTTAAAACATTATAAAGAGTTTAAGAAATAAAGTTTAAGTTGTTCATGTAATGTAGTTTTGAGTTTATTAGTCCAATAAATATAGGAGAGGATATTATGGAAATATTATTATTTAACATTTCTTTAACATTTTAGACTTAAATTGTTTAAAGCATTAAAATAGTTAGTAAACAAAACACATGAAAGGACTAAAAAAGTGGAAGAAAAATGGCAGGAAATCTATTGCTTTAGAGTCAAAGCCGTGAAAGATTAAGAGACCGCTTTGAGTTGTTTCAATCGTGTTCGGCTCAGGTGCTTTTGAACGTATGCTTTGTCCACCACAAGTTGAGTTTCATTACTTCCTGGAAGGTTAAACATTGCATCCGTCAAAACTTCTTCACAAAGCGAGCGCAAACCACGAGCACCAAGTTTGTATTCCACTGCTTTTTGGACGATAAAATCCAATGCTTCGCCTTTAAAACTTAGTGCAATATTGTCCATATCAAACAACTTAATGTATTGCTTAGTAAGCGCATTTTTAGGTTCAGTAAGAATTGCTCTAAGCGTGGCTTCATCCAAGGGGTTCATATGAGTAAGTACTGGTAATCGCCCAATGATTTCAGGAATTAAACCAAAATCTTTAAGGTCTTTTGGTGTAATGTATTGCAAAAGGTTTTGTGTGTCAATTTTTTCGCCCTCTTGTACAGATTTATAGCCAATCGCTGCCATATTGAGACGCTTAGAAATATGACGCTCAATACCGTCAAACGCACCACCTGCAATGAATAAAATATTTTCCGTATTGACTTCAACAAATTTTTGATCTGGATGTTTTCTTCCTCCTTTTGGTGGGACATTGACCACTGTTCCTTCTAGGAGTTTCAAAAGCGCTTGTTGCACTCCCTCACCAGACACATCTCTTGTGATGGATGGATTATCACTTTTTCGAGCAATTTTATCAATTTCGTCGATAAAAACAATACCACGTTCTGCTTTTTCTTGGTTGTAATCAGCTGCTTGTAAGAGTCGCGTGAGCATACTTTCAACATCCTCTCCGACGTAGCCCGCTTCGGTCATGACTGTTGCGTCTACAATAGCCAAAGGGACATTTAGCATTTTGGCAATAGTTTTGGCCATTAGGGTTTTTCCTGTCCCAGTTTGACCTACCATGATGATGTTACTTTTTTGGATTTCGATGTCGTCTTCAGAACTAGGTTGTAGTAAACGTTTGTAATGATTGTAAACAGCTACAGCCATTACCTTTTTGGTTTGATCTTGACCAATGACATAACCATCCAAAAATGCTTTAATCTCTTGAGGTTTTTTAAGCATAAGATCAGACGTCAAGGCCTTATCTTGATGCTTGGATTCTTCAGCAACAATTCCGTGAGCTTGTTCTATGCATCGATCACAAATATGTGCATCGAGACCAGCAATAAGCAGATTTGTATCTGCTTTTTGCTTCCCACAAAATGAACATTCTAATTCTTCTTGAGCCATAAAGTCGTGGCGTTTTGGGTTTTACTAATTATGCTTTTCTTGATAAAATTTCATCTATCATTCCATATTGTAGTGCTTTATCGGCTTTCATCCAATAATCGCGATCACTATCGGCATAGTCTTTGTCATAGTCTTGTCCAGAATGCTTAGAAATAATATTGTAAAGTTCTTCTTTTAAGGTTAAAATTTCACGTGCAGTAATTTCAATGTCACTTGCTTGACCTTGAGCACCTCCCAAAGGTTGATGAATCATGACACGTGAATGGGTCAATCCGCTGCGTTTCCCTTTTTCTCCTGCACATAACAAAACAGCCCCCATAGAAGCTGCCATTCCAGTACAAATTGTAGCTACATCAGGCTTGATGAGTTGCATAGTGTCATAAATCCCCAATCCAGCATAGACACTACCGCCTGGCGAATTGATGTAAATCTGAATGTCTTTTGAGGCATCTGTACTTTCCAAAAACAACAGTTGAGCTTGAATAATATTTGCTACTTGATCGTTGATGGCTGTGCCTAGGAAAATAATGCGATCCATCATAAGACGTGAAAACACATCAAAAATAGCGATATTCATTTGACGTTCTTCTATAATATTTGGGGTAAGTCCCATAGGAGTCATGCTGCTCACAATTTTATCATAATAGGTGCTGCTGATGCCCTGATCTTTGGTCGCAAATTTTTTAAATTCCTTTCCGTAATCCATAGTTGTATCTGTTTTGAGAATGTAAATATACTATTATTTTCGAAGGATAGTTTGTTTTTTAAGTACAAAAAAACACTTCCGTAGAAGTGTTTTATATCTAATTTAGGTTTGAAAATTACTTCCCATAAACTTCTTTTACAAAAGCATCATAATTCAATTCTTTTGATTTTAGTTTCGCATTTTCTTTGTAAAATGTGAGCAATTTTTGACTTGTTAATTGCTCAGACATTCGCTTTACCTCATCTTGATTGGACAATACGCGTGCCACAATATCTTCTACTTCTTTATCGGAGGGGTTCAGTTGTCCAAATTGAGCCATTTGCCCTTTAATCATCTCAGCCGCGTAAGCTTTCAATTCCTCAAAATTTACTTGAAGATTGTTGTCTACTATAAGCTTGCTTTCGATGAGTTGATAGCGCATACTTTTTTCAGATTTTTCGTACTCTTCTTTAGCTTGAGCTTCATCCATAGGTTCTTCGCCAACAGTCTGTAACCACTTTTGTAGAAACTCAGCAGGTAAATCAAATTTTGTATGATCGACCAAGTACTCGGTGACGTCATTTAATAACTTCTGATCAGATTGCTGCACAAATTGTTTTTCAGCATCTGCTTTAATTTTCTCTTTGAGCTCTGTCACAGTTTTTACAACGTCTTTCCCAAAAAGCTTATCAAATAATTCTTGATCCAAATCTGCAAGCCCTCGTTCATTGACTTCATTAATTGTAAATGTTAGTTGTACATCTAAACCATGAGCAGCATCGTGATCAACTTTTAAATAAGTCATCAAATCATGAGTGTCCTTAAAAAGTCCTTTTGTTTTTACGGTGATGATATCTCCTACTTTGGCACCAATAAATTTCTTAAGATTGGCCTTACCCTTAAGCTTATCCAATGTGATGGTGGTGGTCGATTCTATCCCAGCTTCATCATTAAAAAATACACCTGTAACCTCATCGCCTTCAGTGACTTCAGTTTTAGAAATCAACTGACCATATTGTTTCTGTATATTTTTGATTTGATCATCAACCATTTTATTGTCGGCAACAATAGTGTACTGCGTAATGGCTTTACGCCCTTTTAGTTTGATGTCAAACTCTGGGCTCAATCCAATTTCGAATTCAAAAGAAAAGGCATCAGCATCCCAATCAATATTGTCTTGTGCTTTTGGTAGTGGATTTCCTAACACATCAAGCTTTTCGTCATTGAGGTATTTCCCTAAAGATTCTTGAAGCAATTTATTTACCTCATCGACCAATACGGCTTTGCCATATTGTTTTTTTACCAAGCCCATTGGGACTTGCCCTTTTCTAAATCCTGGAATGTTTGCAGATTTTCTGTAGTCCGTAAGAATTTTCTCTACTTTTTCAGCATAATCTGTTTTTTCAATATCGATTTTTACTACCGCATTTAAGGCATCTTTGTTTTCTCTTGTAATATTCATTGTAATGAATTAAAAATTGGGTGGCAAAAGTACAACAATTTTAGTGGAGTACAAATATTTTAATGGATTGAAAATCAGCTTAAAAAGTTGGCTACTGCTGCAAAAAATGCTTCAGGGTTTTCTGCATGAAGCCAATGCCCTGCATTGGTAATAGTTTGAACTGAAGCATTTGGGAATTGCGTTGAAATTTGCTGCTCATCGTTAGGGCCAATATATTCAGATCGATCTCCGCGGATAAAAAGTGTAGGGGCCTCTACTTTCAAATGTACTGGAAGTGCTTCTCCAACTTCTGAAACATTATTCTTTAACGCTTCCAAATTGATGCGCAAGGCCAATTGACCTGGTGTACTCCAGTATAAATTTTTTAATAAAAATTGTCTTATCCCAAGTTCAGCTATATGATCAGATAATTTCTCGTCGGCTTGTTTTCTCGTTTTTATGTGTGAAAAATTTAGTGAAGAAAGCCCCTCTAAAATAGCATCGTGATGTACTGGATAAAAGCGTGGCGCAATATCAGCCACAATAAGTTGATGAACTAAATTTGGATAAAGTGCCGCAAAAAGCATCGCTGTTTTTCCGCCCATAGAATGACCCAATAATACACTTTTTTCAATTGCATGTTCACTGCAATATTCATGCAAATCATTTGCCAAAAGTTCATAGTCAAATTCATTGCTATGAAAACTTCGTCCATGATTTCTTTGATCAACAAGATGAATTTGATAACCTAATCCTGAAAAGCGTAAGCCCAGAGTTTTCCAATTGTCACCCATACCCAAAAATCCATGTAAGATGATAAAAGGCATCCCTTCTCCAAATATTTTGGCATGTAACTTCATTACTTCAATCGTGCTAAATACATGTTGATGACATTTTCTATGCCTAAGTAAAGACTCTCAGATATTAACGCATGTCCTATTGATACTTCCAATAAATTTGGAACATTCTGTTTAAAGAATTTGATATTGTCTAGTGATAAATCATGGCCTGCATTTATACCCATAGCTAGGTCATCTGCAAGAATTGCACAATCGGCATAAGGTTTTACTGCATCAAAATTTTCAAGCGTATATTGTTGAGCAAAATTTTCGGTGTAGAGTTCTATTCTATCTGTTCCAGTTGCTTTTGCTGCCTCAACTTGACGCACATCTGGATCTAAAAAAATTGAAGTTCGAATCCCATTATTTTTAAATTCCTTAATGATTTCTGAGAGAAATGAATGGTGCTTGATACAATCCCAACCCGCATTACTGGTGATGGCATCTGTTGCATCTGGAACAAGCGTCACTTGGGTAGGTTTTATGGATGTCACTAATTCGACAAACTTCGAGATTGGATTTCCTTCTATATTGTACTCCGTATAAACTACGGATTTCAAGTCATAAGCATCTTGATAGCGAATATGGCGCTCGTCTGGTCGCGGATGAATTGTAATCCCTTGAGCACCAAACTCTTGTGCATCTTTGGCAAATTGAACCACATTGGGCACATCGCCACCTCTTGCGTTTCTCAATGTTGCTATTTTATTTATGTTTACACTTAACTTTGTCATAACAAGATTTATTTCATTGCAAAAATACAAAGTCCATCGCTTAAAGTATATTATTTTTGATTAATTTGCATCTACGTACAAAACAAATTATGCCACTAGATCAATACATTATAAACGACCTTAGACCTTTTGATGTAGACACTGAGATAAAAGAACTTCAAGAAGTGTTTAATCAGCTGACCTATTCGCATATCCCTATCGAAAAGGAAGGCCAGTACATTGGGTGCTTGTCTGAAACGGATGTATATTGCTTCGATGGGGGTGAAAAGATAAAAGATGTTCTTTACGCTATTGAACGTTTTTTTGTGCGCCAATCTTCAATATGGTTAGATGTTTTAGATACATTTGCCGTCAACGATTCGAACCTTATGCCCGTGTTGGATGAACACAACAATTATTTGGGGTATTATCTATTAATTGATGTTATTTCGCTCTTTAGAAACACCCCTTTCTTCTCGGAAGCTGGAGGAATTATTGTCATAGAAAAAGCTTACAATGATTATTCATTTAGTGAAGTCTGTCAAATTGTAGAGTCTAATAATGTAAAAGTATTAGGGGTTTTCGTTTCGAGAATTAAAAATGATATGGCTCAAATCACCATAAAAATTGAAAACTCTGGTCTGAGTGCTATATTTGAAACCTTTAGAAGATATGGCTACACCATAATTTCTGGCCATGAAGACGATAGTTTTCTCAAAACACTTAAAGATCGATCAGCATACCTAGATCGTTATTTAAATTTGTAATTTTGCAACTATGAAAATAGCAATCTACGGACCAGAATTTAATGAACGATCGCACTCGGCGATTGTTCAGCTTTCCGATTATTTGAACAAAAAATCATGTGCTGTTTTTGTTGAAGATAATTTCTATGATTCGATTCTTAAACAATCTACAATAGAAATCGACAGCTATGGCTTTGAGACATTCAAAACCTTAAACTCTACTTTCGATCTACTCATAAGTGTTGGTGGCGATGGCACTATACTTAGAGCAATCACTCACGTCAAGGATTTAGGCATTCCAATTGTAGGAATCAATACAGGGCGACTTGGCTTTTTGGCCACCATTAAAAGAGACAATATTGTAGATGCTTTGGATCAAATTTTTGAAGGAAAATACCGTATTTCCAAACGCTCCGTATTGTCTGTAAATACGGATCGTGAAGAAACCAATTTTGATTTAGATTTTGCTTTGAATGAGATTACTGTCAGCCGAAAAAATACCACATCCATGATCAGTATTGAAACTTGGTTAGATGATGAATACTTGACATCCTACTGGGCAGACGGACTTATTATTTCGACGCCTACAGGATCTACAGGATATTCTTTAAGTTGTGGCGGACCAGTCATTATGCCAGAATCCGACAGCTTGGTTCTTACCCCGATTGCTCCCCACAACCTAAATGCACGTCCACTTGTTATTTCTGCTCAACGCGAAATTAGACTGAAAGTTAGCGGTCGTGAAAACGAATACTTGGTGTCTTTAGATTCTAGGATTAATTCTTTAAAGAGCACTGTTGGAATTACCATCAAAAAAGCACCTTATGCCATAAGAATGATTGAACTTGAAGACGGAACTTTCATTGAAACGCTTCGCAAAAAACTACTTTGGGGTGCCGACCAAAGAAACTAAACAATATTCTCGTATTTTTTTAGTTTAACCTAATCAGAACGTAGCAGTTTTGAAGCGATTTCAATTTTGTTATATTTGCACTCATTTGACAATCCATGAGAACAGTTTATTTCACACTAATTTTTATACTAAGTATCCCTTTGGGCAATGCTCAGATTTATGAAGTTGGTGTTTTTGGAGGCGGATCAAACGTCATTGGCGATGTAGGTTCAACGACATTTGTAGCCCCAAAAAAAGTTGCTTTTGGCGGAATTGTACGATGGAACAGAAGCCCAAGACATTCATACAGGGCAAGTGTAGTTTATACGACGCTATTTGGTAACGATTATGGCTCGAGCGATCCTAAACGAAAAGCTCGTGGCTACAATTTCAATGCCCAATCATTAGAAATTTCTGCAGGAATGGAGTTTACATTTTTAGATTTTGACTTGCACAGGAGAAGTTTCAATTTTAGCCCTTATATTTACACCGGTGTGAGTATGCTCAACCACCCTAATTTTTATTACAACGGGAACAGGCTCATTTCGGAAAAAACAAGAAGCAATGCGTACGGTATTCCTATTGCTCTTGGACTCAAAGCCACGCTTACAGAGCATTTGATTTTTGGAATAGAAATTGGAGCACGTTATACTTTTTCTGATGAATTGGACGGCAACGTTCCAGATACGAAAGAACTAAAAAGATTTCGCTTTGGAAACCTTAACAATACAGATTGGTATGTGTTTAGTGGATTTACACTAACTTACACTTTTGGTATAAACCCCTGCTTTTGTGATTATTAGATGAATCAAAATATTGACATACAAAACCGCCCCTTGCCGAAGCATATTGCCATCATAATGGACGGCAACGGCCGTTGGGCGAAATCCAGAGGTAAAATCCGTGCTTTCGGACACGAAAATGGAACAAAAGCAGTACGAACAACCGTAGAAAATTGTGCAAAATTGGGCATCGAACACCTTACACTTTATGCCTTCTCCACCGAAAACTGGAAACGCCCAAAACTAGAAGTAAAGACCCTTATGCGGCTGTTGATTTCTTCACTTAAAAAAGAAATGAACACACTTCAAAAAAACAATATTAGATTAAATGCAATTGGAAACATTGACACCCTTCCTAAAAAAGTTCACAACGAACTAATGCATGTAATTGAGGCCACAAAATCAAATTCTAGAATGACATTAAACCTTGCATTAAGCTATGGTTCTAGAGATGAATTAACTCATGTGGTAAGAAAAATTGGAGAAAAAATTAAAAATAATATAATTTCTACTGAAAAAATTGATGAATCGGTAATAAATCAGCATCTTTACACCCGAAATTTACCAGACGTTGATTTACTCATAAGAACCAGTGGTGAACAACGCCTAAGTAATTTCCTTTTGTGGCAAATTGCTTACGCCGAACTATATTTCACGGATATATTTTGGCCAGACTTTTGTGAAGAAGATCTGCACAAGGCCATTGCCAGTTACCAAAAAAGAGAACGAAGATTTGGAAAAACAAGTGAACAGCTTAACTAAACGCACCTACAGATTACTTAATACAATTGCTTGCATAATGATTTTCATGAGCAATACTGCTCATGGACAGGCATTGGATATGTCTAAAAGAAAGGATTATACCATCGCCGACATTAGTGTCAAAGGAGAGACAGTGTATGGCGCGGAAACCATTGTAACCTACTCTGGGCTCATCAAAGGAGAAACCGTCACCATACCAGGAGGAACAAAAATTAGCGACGGCATCAAGAAGTTATGGGATTCAAATCTGTTTTCAAACATTGATGTATACATCTCAAAAATTGAAGGCAATCAGGTTTACCTAGAAATTCAATTGGATGACTTGCCTGAACTCAAAGAGGTGAAAATATCTGGAATTAAAAAAGGAAAGATCGATGAAATCATTGCTGAAAACAAGCTTACGCCTGGGACCAAAGTCACCGAAAATTTAATCACTACAACAAAATACTACTTAGAAAACAAATACCGAAAAGAAGGATTTCTGAATGCAAAAACATTAATCAGTACTACCAAGGTTATTGATTCTGTAGAAAAATCGCGTGTCAATATGCAAATACGCATCGACAAAGGTGAAAAGGTTAAAATCAAAAAAATTATATTCTCTGGCAACGAAAAAATAAGCAGTAAACGTCTGCGTAAAGCCATGAAGAATACCAAACAAAAAAACCTTGTTAACTTTCTTAAGCGCTCAAAATACATCCAAGCCGATTACAAAGAAGATCTTACAAGTGTTGTAGATAAACTCAAAGAAAAAGGGTTTCGAGATGCACGTATTATTTCCGATTCATTAATCATTAATAACGATAAAACAGTTACCCTAAATATCAACATTGAAGAAGGCGAAAAATACACCTACGGGAATATCAACTTTTTGGGGAATACCATCTATTCTGATGAACAGTTAAACCAAGTTTTAAAAATCAAAAAAGGGGACACTTACAATGGTGTAGAGCTCGAAAAACGAATTGTAGACAGCAGCGATCCAGATGCTTTTGACCTCACAAACTTATACCAAAACAATGGGTATTTGTTCTCGACCATCACACCTGTCGAAGTTAGTGCTGATGGAAATGTGATTGATATGGAAATTAGGGTTATAGAGGGCAAACCTGCTTATTTCAAAAATGTTTCAGTCAAAGGGAACAATAAAACTAACGACCACGTTGTATACCGTGAATTGCGTACACGCCCTGGTCAATTGTACAGCAAAAGTAACGTGGTAAGAACCTTACGTGAACTTGGTCAATTGGGCTTTTTTGATGCGCAAGAGATTTCTCCAGATTTAAAAAATGTAAACCCTAACGACGGAACACTCGACGTAGAATATAGTGTGGTTGAAAAAGGATCAAGTCAAATTGAACTTCAAGGAGGCTATGGTGGTGGTGGATTTATTGGTACACTTGGTTTGTCGTTCAATAATTTTGCTGTAAAAGATCTCTTCAATAAAGAAGCATATACCCCTGTCCCCATGGGTGATGGTCAAAGTCTTTCGTTAAGATTACAGGCAAGCCGCTTTTTTGAAACTTATAGTTTTTCGTTTTCCGAGCCGTGGTTAGGAGGTAAAAAACCTGTTCAATTTTCTACCTCAATTTCGCAAACCAAGCAATACCTTTTCGATAGAGCTACAAGATCAGCAGATAAGGATAGAAGTTTTAATATTACAGGACTGAGTTTTGGAATTGCCAAAAAACTTACTGTTCCAGATGATTATTTTGTACTTTCTCAAAATTTAAGCTACCAATATTATGACCTCAACAACTACAATACGGGGCTATTTACATTTGGTGACGGAAGCGCAAATAACCTTGCATATACTATTGGTTTGAGCAGAAATAACACCTTTAACGACCCTATTTATCCAGAAGGAGGATCAAATTTTAGCTTATCGGCAAAAGCCACATTTCCCTACTCTGCTGTAAATGGAGTGGATTATACCGCTCTGAAAAATGAGCGCCAAGAAAAAGTAGACCGCATCCGAGAATTAAGTACTTCCACGGATGACAATGATATTGTAGAACGAACTGCTGCAAGCGATCGTATTAGTGAAATTGATCAAGAACGTTTCAAGTGGTTAGAATTTTATAAAATTAAATTTACAGGAGATTGGTTCACCAGAATTAAAGGCAAATTGGTGCTAAGGCCAAGATTTGAATTTGGCTTTTTAGGGGCATATAACAATGACCGGGGAGTTATTCCTTTTGAACGCTTCTTTTTGGGTGGAGATGGTATGGTTACCTATAGATTGGATGGCCGTGAGGCAATTGCCCTTCGTGGTTATCCAAATCAAACTTTATCAAGCCAAGACGGAGGGAGTATTTATAATAAATTCTCTTTAGAGCTGAGACACCCTATAACATTAAAAGGACAAACAAAGATTTTCGCATTAGCGTTTTTGGAAGGCGGATCTTCATACAATGATTTTAAAGACTTTAACCCATTCAACATCAAACGTTCTGCAGGACTAGGTATTCGCTTATTTATGCCTGCATTTGGACTTTTGGGTATCGATTTTGGACATGGGTTTGATCCTATTCCAGGCGAGACAAAAAAAAATGGATGGGAAACTCATTTCATTCTTGGACAACAATTTTAATTATTGGCATGATAATTTCATTGAATGTTCTTGAATTAAAATAAATTAAAATTAATTTCGTTAATTTGGAAACCTTAAGTCTAAATTCCGAAATCAAAACGATATGACGTATTTAAAAAAAAATATCCTCTCCTTAAGAGCTCTAAAAACCATTACTGTAGTACTTTTGCTGGCTTTAACCAGTATGTACACACACGCTCAACGTAGTGTTCGTATTGGTTATATTGATACAGAATATATTTTAGAAAATATTACCGAGTACCAAACTGCTCAAAGCCAATTGGAAGCCAAAGTTCAACAATGGAAAACAGAAGTAGAACAACGCCTTGCAGTTTTAGAAACTCAAAAAACACAACTTAATAACGAACGTGTTTTACTAACCAATGAGCTTATTGAAGAACGAGAAGAAGATCTTCAAATTATCGAAAATGAAATTTTAGATTATCAACAAAAACGATTTGGACCAAATGGTGATTTGATGATTCAAAAAAAACAACTTATTCAACCCATTCAAGATCAAATATTTGCAGCAGTTCAAGAAATTGCTACAACCAAAAAATTTGACTTTATTTTTGATAAATCTGCAGATGTTGTCATGTTGTACTCCGCAGACCGATACGACATAAGCGAACAAGTTCTGCGGACTATAAACAGAAGTGCAAAACGCGAGCAAGTAAAAAATAAAAAAGAACGCAAAGCTGCTGAAGAAGAAGAAAATATTGTTGAAGTAGATACAGACAAAGACGAGCGTCAGAAATTGATTGACGAGCGCAATGCAAAACGCAAAGAAGCATTAGCTAAAAGAAAAGAAGAACTAGAAGCAAAACGCGCAGCTCGAAAAAAAGAAATTGAAGAAAAAAAACAGAGAGCAAAAGAAGCTAGAGAAAAAGCCCGTGCTGAAAAGTTAAACAAGATTCAAACAAAAGAGGACAAAAATCCTGAGGGCGAAACTAACGAAACTGAAGGAAAGAAAAACCTTAAAAGTGATAACAAAAAAGATGAAGTCACAAACGATAGAGAAGCACGAAAAAAAGCTTTGGAAGAAAAGAAAAAACGTATTTTAGCGGAGCGAAAAGCAAAACTAGAAGCACAAAAACGCAGACGCGATAGTATCAAAAACAATAGAAAGTAAATTTTAATATAACTAGAAAAATGAAACATTTAAAAAACCTACTCTTAACAGCAACACTTATCATAGCATTTAGCTTTAACGCTCAAGCACAATCCAAAGTTGCACACATCAATACACAGGAATTAGTTGAATCTATGCCTGACATGAAAAGTGCAAAATCTGAATTAGAAAAATTGGCTAAAACCTACGAAACAGATATTCAAGCCATGGCTACTGAGTTGCAAAATAAGATTACGCAATACGATGCAGAATCTTCCACAAAAACTGATGAAGAAAATGGAAAACGTCTTCAAGAAGTACAGAGTATGGAACAAAGTATACGCCAGTACCAAGCTCAAGCACAGCAGGATTTGCAGAAAAAAGAATTGGACCTTTTGAGACCTATCACTGAAAAAGCCAAAAATGCAATTCTGAAAGTTGGAAACGCACAAGGTTTTGATTACATTCTTGATTCTTCTCAAGGTCAAGGAGTCATCATGGCCAATGGGAAAGATCTTCTTGCAGATGTAAAAGCAGAGCTAGGGTTCTAAGACTTTATAAAATACTTTTTGAAAAGCTGCTCCAATGTGAGCAGCTTTTTTATTTTTGTACATATGAGCACAAAACCCATAGGTATTTTTGATTCTGGAGCTGGAGGGCTTTCTATTTGGAAAGAAATTAACGCACTTTTACCCTCAGAATCTACGCTATATATTTCAGATGCAAAATATGCGCCTTATGGCACAAAAGGGAAAGAAGCAATTCTAAAACGCTCCATAATAAATACGGAGTTATTGCTTAGCATGGGAGCGAAAATCGTTGTCGTCGCTTGTAATACAGCAACCACTAATGCTATTGCTTACTTACGCAAAAATTATCAAGTCCCATTTATAGGGATTGAACCTGCTATAAAACCAGCAGCATTTAATACAAAAACAAATGCCATTGGGATTTTAGCCACAAAAGGAACCCTAAGTAGTGCATTGTTTCATGAAACTTCGCAACGTTATACCAAAGATCTTAAAGTAGTAGAACAAGAAGGTAACGGTATTGTAGAACTTATAGAAGCAGGAGCTCTAAATTCGATGGAGATGAAACAATTGCTCCAAAAATACATAACCCCAATGCTTGATGCCAATATCGATTGTTTGGTACTGGGGTGTACACACTATCATTTTTTAAATCCTATACTCAAGAAAATTTTACCCGAAGAAATTACAATTATAGAGTCTGGCCTAGCAATCGCAAGACAAACAGCATCTGTACTTCAAAAGAATAATCTTTTAAACACAAAAACATCTTCTGCTGAGCATTCTTTTTTTACTAATGGATCGCGAGAAGTTATGGCCAATTTGATGCGTTGGAAAAAAACAAGTATCCAAAAATTAGACTAATTTCTAATTTACACTAGGGCAATTACAATCATACTTCTCTTTTCGACATCCGAAATTGAATCCTAAGGTGAGTTGATGATATCCGCCATTGCCCAAAACAATTGAATTGGCTTGATAAGAATAAGTATAAGCAAACATGAAATTATTGTATTCTATCCCAAGAAGTGGTGTAAAATATTGAAGTTTTTGGCTACTTATAGTATTTCCGTCAATGAATTCTGCGCCATCAAAACTTCTTCTGTATGAAACTCCAGCATAAATAGAACCAAAGTCAAAATCACGGTATGCTTTAAAATTTGCGTCAATAAATGATTCTTTCGTGGCGTCTTTATAAGCATATAAAATTGAAGGTTCAAAACTCCAGTCGCTACCAAATTTTGAGAATACATTACCAGCAGAAAAAAGATACGTTGTTAAATTATCATAACTAACACCTTGCTCATTGATGTTCACACCTTCGTTTTTAAGTAAATTTTTAATGGTTGCGTGGGCATAGAAATTAATCAAATGATACGAGAATCCAAAGTCAACATTGAAGTCAGTTGCACTTTGTTCTATTCCTGCAATGATAGGGTCGAACTCGACGAAAGCAGTCTCATCCAACTTGTACTGCATCATTCCAGCACTTAATCCAAAAGACAGCATATTTAAATCGATCGTATTTCTAGAGAACATCAAATGGTGTGCATAAGTCAAATAAGCTCCTGTTTGAGAGTGATACCCATTTTTGTCATTAAAGGCAATAGCCCCAATTCCAGATTGTGAATCTCCAATTCGCCCATTGATACTCAAGGTTTGTAAACTTGGTGCATTATCCTGACCAAACCATTGTTGTCTCCCAGTCAAACGTATTTTATTACAATTGGCTACCCCAGCCATTGATGGGTGTATCAAATAGTAATTATCGGTCAAATAATCTGAATATATCGGTATTCCTTCTTGGGCTTGAAGTCCATGAATAGAGAAACATAGGACGAGCAAAAAGGTGATTTTTTTGGTTAATTTCATTTAGTTCTATCTTTTCAAAGTAAAATGCGCTTTAAACTGATTTAAGGCTTTAGAAGATTGAGAATAGTATTCTACCAAAAACCAATAATCGCTGGTTGGCATTGGCTGACCATTAAAAGTACCATTCCAACCCTCACCCGAAGGCCTTATTTCTTTAAGCAATTTACCATATCTGTCAAATATATAAATTTTTGCGTTAGCTTGATGCCTTAAGCTGCTAATATTCCATGTGTCGTGGTATCCATCTCCATTTGGAGTGAAATATTTTGGGTAATCAATAATGTTAATTTTTAGTGTTTCAATTGCACAACCAAATCGATCACGAACACTAATGGTATGCATTCCGTAATGTACATTAGATAAAATATGATCCTTTTGCCAGGGACCTTCGTCAAGAGCATATTCATAGTCTCCTCTTCCTTTGACATCTACTTGCACTTCATTTGGGCTTGTAAAGTCAGGGTGTAAAATTTTTGTGGTGATAGACTCTGGCGGGAATGATTCAATTACAATTGTACTTGCAGAAATCCTACATAAGGTTGTTTTATTGGTAGCAACAACAGTATAATTTCCTGCTTTTACAGGATTAAACTTTGGATTTGTCTCCCCTAGAAGAATGACTGCATTGGGGTCGTTTTGAACCTCGGTTTCTGTTCCCGCATACCATTGAAAACTATAATCTTTAGTGCCTAAAGTTGTATCAATTGGCGGAATGGTCAAAGCTGTGTTCCCTTTCGGATGTACGAGTTGATTTGCTGCATCAAAACATATTAAATAACGGTCATCAATATCAATCTCTGGAACTTGATTAACAATGATTTCCAAAGGAAGAACCTGAAAACAGTCGTTGGCTTTGGGTTTCACACGCACATAAACTGTTTGATTAAATTTCTTAGTATTGATGAAATTGGTGGGCGTTTTTATATTATTTGTATTTCCTTGATCAGCATCATTTTTGGATTCGTAATATGTAAACTCATACTTTGTTGCATCCAATTTATTTAAGATTTCTGATTCTCTAATGGTCAAATCAAAAGCATCAAAACCATCATTGTCAACTTCACATTCTTCTATAGCAGTAGGTGAAGTGTTGAAGTTATCATATAAAATAATTTCCAAATCCAATTCGACTAATTTAGTACACTTATTTTGACCTTCCGCCAAAATATAAACAGTTTTGTATTGTTGGCTTGAAGTATATTGAGTTGGATTTACAATTGGGGTGTTGTTATTCACATCAACCATAGTGTCGAAATAATTCAATTGTATGGTAGTGTCCCCACTCGTAATTTGTGCTTCTCTTTGTGTCAAATCAAATATGGAATTGAAACTAGTTCCACATTCTTTAATAGGGTCAGGTTTGCTTACATGAGGGTTTGAGTTCACCTGCAAATCAAAACTAATATCGGTACGTACACATTCTCCTTGATCTAGTTGTTGATTATTATTCGGGTCATAATGTACTCGAACAAATACAGTTTGTGGATTTGAAATATTGGTATAAGTTTGTGGATTTGGTATGGGGACATTGTTTATAGCATCTTGCTCATTTAAATGGTAAGTAATGTGGAGTTTTTCTGTTTGATTGCCTTGAACTGCCGATGATATAGTTCCCAAATCGAAACTAGCTGTATTGGTATCACTACATAAAACATAATTGGGAATCGTTTGTTTTTGTGGCAGTGGACTTACTTTCAATGTGATGTGGTGACCGAGTCCAAGACAAGCATTTAAATCATCACTATCTACACGGACATAAATGTTTTGAGTTCCTGGAGCATTTATATTTCTGTGGTTTGCGATGTCTGGAATAGGGTTCAGCTCTGCAAGTGCATCGGCCTCTGTTTCATAGTAAGTAACCGTTAAATTTTGCCCTTGTGGAAGTTGTGCCATCACTTGTGCCGTCGCATCACTAAAATCAAATGCCGCTACGCCGTTGGTGTCATCATTATCTACTAGTTTATCATCGCATACTTCATAATTCAGATGAAATGTATTGCTTAATTGTGTTGCGCCAACAAGCAATTTTACTTTTGCGGTTCGGTGACATCCTTTATTGGTTTCTATTCGAGCATAGACCACATCATTGGTTACTGTCTGGTTTGTATATGCTGTAACATTGGCTATTGGACTTACATCAGCTTCAGCATCCGTTAGTGTCTCGTAAAATGTAAAAACTTCTTGTGCATGATTTTGGGAAATCAAAATATTAGCTTGAGTTAAATTAAATGAAATAAACCCATCAGTATCTGTGTCACATTGTTTTAAGGTTACTTCTGAAATTACTACAGGCAATGGATTCACCTTAAGCACAAGTGGTTTCGTATCATAACAATTGGCATTGTTGCTATTCTCTATTCGTGCATAAACCGTTTGAGGATCAGACGTGTTTTGAAGTGTCGTGTTGAGCTCTGTCCCTGCTGTGCCTGCATCGGCCTCCGCCTGTGTATTGTAATAGGTAATCTTAAAATCCGATGAAGGTTGTGTCCCCAAAAGCTCTGGATTTTTAGTGGTCAAATCAAAGGTAGTAATGCCATTGGTGTCATCACCGTCAGAAGTGTCATCGCACAACTCATAATCACTTAGCGTGTTGGCTACCGCTTGTCTTTGCACCTCAATGTCAAAACTTGTGACTCTATAACAACTTTGGGTTGTATCCGCAATACGCAACCATATGGTCTCGTGTTGAAGTGTGTTGGAATAAGGGATTGCTAAGGGAGACAAATTCCCTTCAGCGTCTGTTTGACTTTTATGATACGTGATGATGAAATCAGCCGCAGTCTGACTGCCTAAAACCAACGCCTCATTTGCGGTAAAATCAAAGGGTACAATCAAATCATCGTCCGTATCACACATTAAAATATCTTCTGGAGATTGATCAATGATTGGGGGAATAGCAAATTCGACAACCACCTCGTCTGTGGCTGTACACCCACCAGTTCCTGAACTCGCTGTAAATTTATAGGTGCCATCCATAGTCACATCTAAAGTTGAATAGTAAGCTCCAGGAATAATAACTCCATCTTTATACCATGTGAATGTAAGCCCTGTATTATTCAGTTGTGCGTCTAAAGTTATGGGCGTGCCAACACATCCTGGATTTCCATTGGCTATGGTTTGGTCTGGCCCTAAATCCCCACCTATATTAAAACTCCCTGCTTCTAAAAATATAGCAGAATCCAACGCTTCGTCATTTTGGTCGGCAACCACTAATTTTATTTCATATACCAACCCTGGTGTTACAGTAGATTTTGCAGTCAACACTTTTGTATGGCCTCCATAATTTGTTGTGTTAGGATTATAACCATCAAAGTATTGTGGGTTCCTCTTGCAAGCTTGAGCATCGTTAATATTGGCAACACTGACCGGTGTGCCATCAGGTAAAACAGCTAAGTTTGTATAATTTGGGGTGCCCACTTCTCGTAACAAAAACGCAAAACTATCGGCATAAGTGCATTCAGTGTGCCCATCATACTCCTCAGAAGCCATAATGTAGCGAAAACTAATTTCATTGACTTGTGGTATAAATTGAAATTTAAAATAAGTCGCATCAAAAGTATTTCCTACACCTAATGCATTTTCTAAATCTGTATCGCCTGGAATTTGATTACTATGGCTTATTAAGTTACCATTACTTAAATTCCCTGCTGGATAAGCAGCTCCTGTAGTGAGTACAATCCCCTGATCAAAAGGAAATGAACTTCCAGCTGGCTTCTTAAAATAGCCGTAACTTTTTGTTGTTAAATTTGAGGGGGTGCCTTTTACTTGATCTGTAAAATTACTTACTTCACTGCAAGTACTTGCGATTAGAATATCTTTGACTAGCTGTTCCGGAGCATAAGAAGACTCCGCATCAGCGCTGCTGTTTACGTCAATAATCTGCCCATAACTTAAAAAAGGAAATAGCCACAACACTGTAAGAAAACGTAGGTGTTTCATAATTTGGGATTATGAGATCATCCATCAAATGTAGTAATAAAACGATAAAAATTAAAATTTATTACCGCTTCAAGCTAAAGTGTGCTTTGAGTTGTTTGGGTTGTCCTGTCTTGAGGTCGTTGTACTCCAGGGTAAACCAATAGTCACTTGTTGGCATCGGCTGCCCATTATACGTCCCATCCCAACCATCTCCTGCTGGACTGATCTGCTTCAATAACTTCCCATATCGATCAAATATATAAATCTTTGACCCTAACTGACCAGACAATGCAGCAAGATTCCACGTATCGTGATAACCATCTCCATTGGGCGTGAAATATTTTGGATAATCTACAATATAAATTTCAGTAGCCGTTGTTCCACATCCATTCACATCGCGAACATAAACCGTATGCTCCCCAGGATCTACCCCAATAAACGTCCCGCTATCTAACCACGGACCTTGATCTAAACTAAACTCATAAACCCCTGTCCCTACTGCACTAGCTATGACCACATGCGTATCCGCAAAATCCTCCGTCACTACATCTACCGTAACCGCTGGAGCTCCACTCTCACTTACCGTGAAAATCTCCAATGGTGATGAACAGCCCGTTGAATTATAATTCACCTCTAAACTATAAATACCCCCTTCATCTATCGTATACGTTGAATCACTACTGAGTACACTTCCAAATTGATCTCGCCAGGTAAAGTTGTACGCCGTAGCCGAAAGACCTGGATCGATAACAATATAATCTAAACCTCCCCCGGTTGTGTCTTCACAAATCACATAATTGTCGTCTAAATCAACCACTGGCAAGGGATCTACCACCAAATCTATCGTCCTGGTCGCATAACAACGCGTTAATGCATTCTCTAAACGAATGTGGATGGTCTGCATGTCTGGTGTAGTTGTAGTAATAGTGTCCCCCAATGCTCCAGTGTTGTTCTCAGCATCTGTAGGTGTAAGGTGGTAGCTCACCACCATACCTGTCTGAGTACCTATCACCTGCGCTGCTACTCCACTCATATCAAAAGTCTGTAAACCGTCTTCTGTACCGTCATCATCACACTGAGAAGGTAATATCGCCAACTCCGGTACCGGTAATGGATTAACCACCAAATCCAATGGCATCGTACTGTAACAATTCGTGACACTAGTCAATCGAACAAATATCTGCTGTGATGTCGAGGTAAAAGGACTGCTAAGAGGTGCAGATCCAGCCTCTGCATCAGTTAGTGTGGCATGGTAACTCACCGTAACCCCTGTCTGACCGCCTAAGGCCTCAACATCCCTGTCCGTTAATGTAAACGCCGTAATACCATCAGCATCGTCGTCACACTCCGGTAAGGGTGTCATCGTTGTCGTGGTGGGGAGTGGTTCGACTATGAGATCAAACTCGGCTACAGAACGACAGCCAGTAATGTTGTCCTCTAACCCAACAAAAATCGTCTGGGTTCCAGTTGTGTATAATGTGGGTAAAGGTGCCGTGTTGCTCTCTGCATCTGTCGCTGTAGCATGGTAACTCACTACGGCATCTTGACCATTAATTACTTCTAAATCTTTTGTAGATAAATTAAACTCCTCCTGTAAATCACCAGAATTAGTGTAGTCACACAACACATAGGGGATTAGCGTGGCTATGGTCGGCAAGGGATCTACCACTAAATCTATCGTCCTGGTCGCATAACAACGCGTTAATGCATTCTCTAAACGAATGTGGATGGTCTGCATGTCTGGTGTAGTTGTAGTAATAGTGTCCCCCAATGCTCCAGTGTTGTTCTCAGCATCTGTAGGTGTAAGGTGGTAGCTCACCACCATACCTGTCTGAGTACCTATCACCTGCGCTGCTACTCCACTCATATCAAAAGTCTGTAAACCGTCTTCTGTACCGTCATCATCACACTGAGAAGGTAATATCGCCAACTCCGGTACCGGTAATGGATTAACCACCAAATCCAATGGCATCGTACTGTAACAATTCGTGACACTAGTCAATCGAACAAATATCTGCTGTGATGTCGAGGTAAAAGGACTGCTAAGAGGTGCAGATCCAGCCTCTGCATCAGTTAGTGTGGCATGGTAACTCACCGTAACCCCTGTCTGACCGCCTAAGGCCTCAACATCCCTGTCCGTTAATGTAAACGCCGTAATACCATCAGCATCGTCGTCACACTCCGGTAAGGGTGTCATCGTTGTCGTGGTGGGGAGTGGTTCGACTATGAGATCAAATTCCGTGGTTTCATAACAGTTGGGAAGACCTGCTTCCTCGACGCGAGCATAGATGGTTTGCCCATAAGCTACAGTATTGGTAAAAAGACTGCTCAGGGCAGCAGTATTATTTTCCGCATCAGACTGTGTGGCATGGTAGGTAACCGTAAAATTTGAAGAATCCTGAGCCCCTAATATAGTGTTGGTCTGACTCTCTAAATCAAAACTAAAATAACCACCTGAGCCATCATCACATTCGACCATAGGACCTGGAATTGTAGCGGTAGCTTTGTTGGTTACAATCAAATTGAATAATGGATTAGGACTGAC
>ERZ1048068.530-NODE-530-length-34535-cov-5.833295_pt1 | contig 34535 bp, 24 predicted proteins | sample MGYA00383098_ERZ1048068 | MGnify/ENA primary metagenome ERZ1048068 (study PRJEB29581, sample SAMEA5548368) | metagenome | biome: marine; feature: coastal; material: water | depth 1 m | study: Short-term variability in the microbial, nano- and picoplankton dynamics... | reverse complement strand
AAAGTATTTCTTATTCCAAGTAGCAATACTCAATGGATATTAGACAAAAGTGTGATCATTGATATTGCAGATGTCAAACTGTTAGATATTTCTGGATATATATATATATATATTCGAACTGGATATAGATCAAAACCAAATTTATATGTAAGTCAAAGTTGAATTAGGGATGTATATTCTTTTAATAACTAAGAACAACGGTAAAACTGTAAATATTCAAGCTGTAATATTAAAATAGTGTTAATAACCTAATACAGTATCATCCCCTCTATTATCAGCTGCACCTTCTATCATACCTTCTGAGTTATAATAGATGCATTTGATTTTGCCTATTTTTCCCTTCTGCTCAACGGTATGCCCCATTACTTTTAGAGAATCAATGACTTTCTGATCAAACCCTATTTCTTCAAATTCTATTTTATCAGGTTTCCATTGGTGATGAAATCTTGGAGCAGAAACAGCTTCTGTAGCACTCATACCATAATCTATTACATTTACGATTACTTGGAATACTGAGGTAATGATCTTCGACCCTCCAGGAGATCCCACGGTAAGTAAAGTCTTTCCATCTTTTAACACTATCGTAGGTGTCATAGAAGACAACATACGTTTACCTGGTTCTACTTTATTTGCCTCTGCACCTATCAGACCAAACATATTTGGTACTCCTGGTTTTGCAGAAAAGTCATCCATTTCATTATTGAGAAGAAAGCCAGCACCTTGGACAACTGTCTTGGCACCGTAGGCTCCATTTATTGTTGTAGTAAGAGATACTGTATTACCTTCTGCATCTACTATGGAAAAGTGTGTTGTCTCCATACTTTCTTTAGCTTGTCCTGATTTTATGCTATCACTAACACTAGCTTGTGTAGGTTCAAAATCTATCATTCTTTCTTTGATATATTCATTGTCCATCAGCATTTCCAGCGGTACATCATAATAGTCACTATCACCTAAGTGAGTTGCTCGATCAGCATAAACTCTACGCTCTGCTTCTGCCATCAAATGAATACTAGAGGCACTATGGTGACCTAATTTTTTTATGTCATATGGTTCTATCATTTCTAAGAGCTGAGTTAAGGCAACTCCGCCACTACTAGGAGGAGGCATAGAAATAATCTCATGCCCTCTATATCTAGTTTTGAGTGGTTCTCTCCAAACGGCTCTATAGTCAATGAGATCTTGTTTACTGATCACGCCATTTCCACGGTTCATCTGTTCCACGATTTTATCTGCTACCCAGCCGCTGTAAAATCCGTCTCTTCCATAATCGCGTATCGCCTCCAAAGTCAAAGCAAGTTCTGATTGAATCAATAGATCTCCTTTGGTATATTTCTCTTTATTGTTAAATGGGGTTTTAGCTCTGTTGTACTTATCAAAGTCAGCCTTTTTCCAATTTAACATGCCCGCTTGCTGCCCAGTAAGATGGAATCCTTTTCTAGCTATTTCAATCGCTGGTTGTACAAGCCGTTTCCAATCTTTTAGTTTACTATACTTTGCATATGCTTGTATCATACCATCCACGCTTCCTGGTACTCCAACTGCTAATTCTCCATATTGAGATAGTTCTGATATTGCATTATCGTTTTCATCGAGATACATATCTGGATATGCTGCTGAAGGCGCCTTCTCTCTGAAGTCTAGTGTGGTAGACTTTCCACTCGCATTACGATAGATCATAAATCCACCACCACCAATATTTCCAGCTACTGGATAGCAAGCAGCCAATGCAAACTGTACAGCTATCGTAGCATCGATGGCATTGCCTCCATCTCGCAGTACTTCTATGCCTATCTTTGTCGCTAAAGGATGGGCAGTAACTACCATAACGCTATCCTCTATCACTGTCTTGGTAAAAGTATATTGGTGGATAGATGGATGTTTACAAGATGTAAATCCGATACTTATGCCTAAAATGGCCAATAAGAGCGTCTGATAATTTTTCATAAAAGTGTTTTAATCTTCCAATTTAGAGATATTATTCAGATTTAAATGTGATTTAAAGGAGACGAATATTGTCTAAAGGAGTTATTACTACCATAATGGCGAACAGATAGATAATTATGCCTTATCTTTGATAATACATTAGAGCAAAGTTCGTTTAATATATTATTATTTGAACATGTATTGCAAGAACTAAGAACACAGTATGCAAGCGACTATTATGGCAACTCAAATGAAATATACAGCATTAGCACTAGTTATGTGCATAACTACATTGGCTTCGGCACAGAAGTTTGTTAACGAATTTCTCAATATAGGAGTAGGAGCACGTGCTCACGGAATGTTTGGAAGCGTAGTGGCTAATGGAGAAGACCTTACTTCGGCGTATTGGAATCCAGCGGGACTTATTGGTTTAGAAAATTCTCTAGAGATTAATGCAATGCATGCCAACTGGTTTGGTGGAATTGCGGGCTATGATTATATCTCTATAGGAAAGAAGTTTAAAGAAAAAAATGCGGCTGCAGCAGTAACGTTAATAAGAATGGGAATTGATAATATTCCTAATACACTCAATTTGATTGGGCCAGATGGTAACGTAGATTATAATCGTATAGAGACATTTTCTACAGCAGATTACGCATTCATGATTTCTTATGCTAAAGCGATGGATGAAGAAGGAAAATTATCTCTTGGTGGAAATCTCAAAGTAATACATCGGTCTATAGGTAGTTTTGGTTCTGCATGGGGATTTGGAGCCGATATAGGAGCTAAGTATAAAGTGTTAAAAAATATTACATTAGGTCTAACTGCCAAAGATATTACTACAACATTCAACGCTTGGTCATTTAATTTGTCTGAAGATGAAAAATCCACATTCAATGATACAGGCAATGAGATACCTGTAAGTAGTAACGAAGTAACTTTGCCAAGGTTAGTCCTTGGTATTGCTTATCAAACCAATATTGGAGCCAATTTTTCTTTGTTAGCGGAGACAGATTTAACATTTTCGACTTACGGAAGAGAGGCTGCACTAGTATCGAAAAATAGATTAGAAATAGATCCTACTTTAGGTATAGAGATTGGTTATATGAACAAAGCTTTCTTGCGTTTCGGTATGGGTAATATACAACGTAGAGTCAATATCGAAAATTTCGATGAAAGTACTATAGAAATACAGCCCAATGTAGGCCTAGGTCTAAAACTAGGTAGGCTTACTGTAGATTATGCATTAACTAATCTTGGTGATAGAACTGATATATTGGTATCACACATCTTTTCAGTCGGTATTGCATTCAATGCTAGGAAGGCTAGCACAAACGCTAATGAAGGCATTTAAAAGGTACAAGAAATACCAAAGCCTGAGTTTGCAATTCCAATATTGAAAGTATAACACATTTCTTTAGATTCAGATAATATCAGACTAGTAGCTTAACCGATTTTTCCTTATCCAACACTAAATATCTTTCTGTCCGGTATTATTTCTTTTCGAATAATTTTTTAATCGATTTGTTCAAAGAAATTATATCGCAAGGGCACAAAAAATTATGTCAATTATTGAATTGAACAAAAATGTAATTAATTGTATAATCAAAATCTTATGATTGATTATTACTTGTGATTACTCTGAAAGATAGATAATTAGATATTTTAGAATATGTTAAGTCAAATTTGAACCTTATTCATTATGTTTTTTGCGATATTTGATTTAACAAAAATCTAATCATAAAAGATAACATAAAATGCCAATAAAAGTAGGAGAGAAAGCACCATTATTCACACTAAGGAATAGTGCAACAGAAGAAGTAAGTCTATCTGATTATAAAGAGAAAAATGTAGTAGTCTTATTTTTCCCATTAGCATTTACAGGAGTGTGTACGACTGAGCTGTGTGAGATTAGAGATAGTATAGCTGAATATAATAATATGAATGCAGAGGTGATGGCCATTTCAGTTGATAGTCCATTTACATTGGCGAAATTCAAAGAGGAACAAGGGTACAATTTTCCATTATTATCGGATTTCAATAAGGAGGTGTCTAGAGCTTATGGATCTCTATACGAAGATTTTGTGTTAGATATGAAAGGAGTTTCTAAAAGGTCAGCTTTCGTAGTTGATAAGGAAGGGACAATCAAATATGTTGAGGTTTTGGAAAATGCTGCTGATATTCCTAACTTTGAAGCAGTGAAAGATGTGCTAGCCGAAGGCTAAAATATCATAAATAGGAACCCTTTGTAAGATAGTAATATTATAAAAACATGATAAAATTTTCAGTAGACGAACTATTGGAGACTCTTGTAGCGGAAAAAGAGGCACCAACTATTTATTCTCAATTGATTGTATTGAATGATGATTTCAATACATTTGATTGGGTGATTCAGTCCCTTATGGAAGTATGTAGCCATACTTATGAGCAATCAGAGCAACTATCACTTATAGTGCACTTTAAAGGTAAAGCTTGTGTAATGACGGATGGATTTGATGCATTAAAGCCAATGAAAGATGCTCTTACAGAAAGAGGTATCAGTGCTGTTATAGAGACATTAGTAAAAGATTAATATTATTGCATTAATAGTGTTGAATCAATTTGATTTGACTTTAGCTGCAAGTCTATCTTTTTAAAAAAGGCTTGCCTCTTGTTTTTGTATCAAGTTGTAGGATGTGATTGTTCGATATCCAATTATTGGATGATTAGACTTGGGCAGTAATACTGTTCCTTTCTCTTTTTTTATTTTCGCATAATGATATTGTTAAATAGTAGCATAGTATTTCCTCATCCGGAGTCTAATCACGACCATGATGTATTGGCTGTAGGCGGTGATCTTTCTATTGAACGTCTGTTGTTAGCATATCATTATGGCATCTTTCCCTGGTTTGCTGAGGGAGATCCTATTATGTGGTGGAGTCCTAGAGAACGTTATGTACTAGCCCCATCAGAGGTTAAAGTCAGCAAGTCTATGCGCAATATAATTAATCGAGGTATTTACAGATATACTTTTGATACCGCATTTGTAGATGTAATCAAGGCCTGCTCCTATATCAAGCGCCAGGGACAACTAGAAGATAGAGGATGGTTGTCAGAAGACATGATCGATGCTTACCTATCATTGCACGAGTTAGGCTATGCGCATTCAGTTGAAGTGTGGAATCAAGAAGATGAGTTGGTTGGTGGCTTATATGGTGTAACTATTGGAAAGTGTTTCATAGGTGAGTCTATGTTTTCTAAGGCTAGTAATGCATCTAAGTTTGGCTTTATCTCATTATGTCAACATCTAGATAAGCAAGGATTGAAGCTAGTAGATGGTCAGATACATAACGATCATCTAGAGTCTTTAGGTTTTGACTTCATGGATCGGAGCGACTTTATGGCTTTCATGCGGAGTAATGTGATGGAATCTCTTACGTTCTAATTGCATAATCTCTTCTTGCTTTATTGATGCTTGAGTTGTATAATGCTTTTTGTTGATTTAAACTTATCAATAAAAATAGTATTTTGAGATATATTATTATTCAATCTGACCCTCATAAGAATTAAATCATGAAATCACTTTTCTTTGTCTTATTCTGTAGTATTACATCTGTCATATTTGGACAGTCTACTACGGTCAACGCTTTAAATTATAATTCTACAACTAGAGATACGCTAATAGAATTTCCTATTGGCGATCATAATCAATATAAAAAGATAATCATGCATTATAGCATGAGATGTAAAGATGGATTAGTATCGCCAGGGATTGCTGGACAAACTAATATAGGATGTGGTGAATGGGATTATAGCTGCAATACTAATATTGTCGATTCTACTCAAGTAGATTCGCTCAAGAGGGTAGGTCCTGATCATGTAATATCAGGATTTGAAGGGACCCTATATGAGTTCACGACTCAACCTATATATACTACTGTGAGGCAAACGATCAGAGACGTAGAGTATAATACAAGTAACCTAATATCTATAATTGATGTTGGAGAGGGTACTCAAGGTGATCTTTATGATATTGGCCTAGATGGCGATGTGAAGACTCATCTCTTTTTGGTTAATGGTGCAGATATCCAATCGCAAGGTGTCACTGCTGGTGAGATAGGTCGTATGCGTTGGGATGTATTTGGTAATTCTTCACAGTTTGATAATCTAAGAATAAGTATGCGTAGCACTTCTGCAGATGCAGTTTCTGCTACAGAACTTTTCTCCGGCGATTGGACAGAAGTCTATCAAAACAACATTGAGATAAAAGGGGGAGTTTTCCTCAATTTTTATCAAAATTTTATTTGGGATGGTTCGTCAAATATTTTAATTCAGATGAATTATGAAAGTTCGAGCGATAGTCCTGTCAGATTTTATGGAGATCTAGATTCTGATAAAGAGGTACTTACAGTAAATGGTAGCAATGATAAATATGTAACCTGTGGGCCAAGTGGAAATTTTATCAGTGAAGAAGGAATTCCTGATGTTTCAGATGAAATAACGGTATCATTTTGGTCTTTTGGTGATCATAAACTTCCAGTAAATACTACGATTTTTGAAGGAGTAGATGATGCCAATAGACGCCAAGCAAACGTGCATCTACCTTGGAGTAATGGACAAGTATATTGGGACTGTGGTGGTAATGGTGGCAATTATGATAGGATAAACATGGTGGTCAACCCGGATGACTTTAAAAATAAATGGACGCATTGGGCATTTACTAAAAATGTCTCAACAGGAATCATGAATATTTATTTGAACGGTGAATTATTAGTAACAGGAAGTGAAAAATTTAATCCTATCGATATTAAAAGATTTTCATTAGGATCTTCATCTGGCTCAAGTCCTACTTATTGGCAGGGATCATTAGATGATTTCCAAGTATGGAATAAAGAGTTTTCGCAAGAAGAAATCAAATCAAGTATGAGAAGTAAAGTAGATGCCAGTCATTCAGACTATTCTAATTTGATGATGTATTTTGATTTCGATGGCGATGTTAGTAATGGATTAGTAGATAAGTCATCATATAATAATAATATGACTGCTAATGGCCAGCTGATTCAAAGAGATTGGAGGTCGCATCAGTTGGTGAAAAATATAAGTATCGGAAATAAGGTGCCTAATTTCTTCTTACTGAAAGGAAATTATCAATACGATGTAGTAGAAACCCAAGTGGACAATTTGATTGAAAATCTTCCATCACGAGTAGATAGATACGTATTGGAAGGAACAGATAGAGTGCTAGATGAAACTTTCTATTACTATACTGCAGGAGAGCAACCCATCTTTGATGAAGATTATAATCAAATAGGAACAGAAGTAATTGCAGGTGAAGATTTCATCTTTATTCAAGATATGAATTACTTCTCTAAGAGTCCGTTGGTATACGAGTTGATGTCATTCGTTACACCATATGGTATTAATTTAGATTTGGGAATTGAAGGTAAGACATGGTCTTTTGATGTAACAGAGTTTGGTCCTATACTTAAAGGAAATAAGAGAATCTTTATGAATAGGGGAGGTCAATGGCAAGAAGACATGGATATTCGATTTGAATTTGTTGAAGGGACACCCGTTCGTGATGTAGTTAATATCACTCAATTATGGCCAGTGACTTCTTCTGGTTATCAAGATATATTGAATAATAATAGATTTGAACCAAGAGAGGTAAATATAAACAATGACACCAAGTCAACAGAAATGAAAGGAGTAATTACTGGACATGGTCAAGAAGGAGAATTTATTCCAAGGACTCATACTATGAGTATGAATGGAGTGCCTCTCTCTTATCAGGTTTGGACTGAATGCTCTGATAATCCAGTTTATCCTCAAGGAGGAACTTGGGTATATGATAGAGCTGGCTGGTGCCCTGGAGCGCCATCTGATGTACAGCGATTTGATGTAACCGACTTTATCTCTAGTATGGGATCCAATACCGTAGATTATTCTATTAATACTGCTGCAGGGGATAGCAGATATATAGTCAATATGCAATTAGTGGAATATGGAGATCCTAATTATAGTAATGATGTAGAACTATTGGAAATAAGAAATCCATCTTCAGAAATCATACATGAGCGATATAATCCAGCTTGCCAAGCACCAGTTATAAAGATTCGTAATAATGGCACTCAACCTCTTACTCAGTTAGAAATAAATTATGGATTTGATATTGATGGAGAAGTATTGCTAACGGATGGCCAGACTTATCTGTGGAACGGTAATCTAGGATTTTTAGAGGAAGAAGAGATTGAGTTACCATTTTTTCCTGGTTTGACACTTCCAGAAGGAGCTAAATTCAGAGTGAAATTTAATGGTGATGATGAGGATACTGATAATAATACTTTAGTGTCTGATATACGTGCAGTAGATCATTATGATAATGATGTGATCATCCAATTTAAGACCAATTTCGTTTCTAGTGAAACATCATATACCGTGTATGACCAAAATGGTACTGTGGTTCTGCAAAAGCTATCATCTAATGTAGCTGGGAATACTGTTTATACAGATACCCTTCGGAACCTCAATGGCTGTTATCAACTTGTGATCAATGACACTGGCGGTGATGGACTATCTTGGTGGGCTAATAATGATGGAGATGGATATATAGCAGTGAGAGCAGATGGAGCCGGATGGACTACGCTTCCTGCTGACTTTGGTAGTGTATATAGGTATGATTTTACCACAGGAATCATCGTTTCTACTGACGATGTGACGGCTGATGAAGTGATGACTATTTTTCCAAATCCGGTTAGTGCTGGGTTATATATAGAACTTGATAATCGCTTATCTAATGGATCTATATTGATTACCAACGAGATGGGCCAACAGCTGCACACTGAGAATATTAAAGGGCGGACTGATTTTTACATTGAAGAAATAAATAGATTTACATCAGGTGTATATCACCTAACAGTAATCACTGAGAGTAGTACCTTTACGCAGCGATTTGTAAAAATATAGCGTAAAAGTATTAGATGATAGCATTCGAAAAGTATGTCTTAGATAATGGACTCCGTGTCATATTGCACCAAGATGAATCTAGCCCTATGGCAGTAGTCAATGTAGCGTATGATGTAGGATCAAGAGATGAAGAAGTCGAGAAGACTGGATTTGCTCACCTTTTCGAGCATTTGATGTTTGGAGGGTCTGCTAACATTCCTGATTTTGATACGCCTATACAGATGGCAGGTGGGGAGAATAATGCATTCACTAATTGTGATATGACTAATTTCTATAACATTTTACCGGCTGAGAACATAGAGACCGCACTATGGTTGGAGTCCGATCGAATGATGAAGTTGGATTTTAGTTCTAAGTCTCTTGCTACACAGCAAAAAGTCGTCATAGAAGAATTTAAAGAGACCTGTCTCAATCAACCATATGGTGACATGTGGCACCATCTCAGCGATATGGCGTACAAGGAGCATAGTTATAGATGGCCGACTATTGGACTAGTGCCTGAGCACATCCAAAATGCTAAGTTAGGAGATGTAGAAGCTTTTTTCTACAGATATTATCGCCCTAATAATGCGGTACTTGTTGTAGTAGGAAATATTCAGATTAGCGATGTCAAATCTCAGATCAATAAATATTTTAGTGATATACCAGCAGGAATCGAACTCAAAAGATCATTGCCTGTAGAGACTAAACAGTCACAATTTAGATCTAAGATTATCGAAGCAGCGGTACCCCTACCGTCTATAATTATGGCTTTCGGCATGTGCAATAGACTCAATGATGATTACTACGCTGTTGATCTTTTATCTGATATTTTAGCTAATGGAAGGTCTAGTAGATTTTTTGTCAACATATATAAGAAATCAATCTGCAGTACTATAGATGCATTTATTTCAGGGACATTTGATCCAGGGCTATTTGTAGTTGAAGCTAGACCGATGCCAGGAGTAAGTATCGATCAAACAAGAGAAGTAATCTGGAATGAGCTTAATGAAATAAAAGCCAAAGGGGTACAGTCAGAAGAGCTAGAAAAAATACGTAATAAAACAGAAAGTAGTCTCGTATATTCTGAAGTAAGTATTTTGCATAAGGCAATGAATTTAGCGTATTATGAGATATTGGGCGATGCTGAAATGATCAATATTCAATCCCAGAAATATCAAAACGTTACTGCTGAAGACATTAAGCGTGTAGCTAACGAGATACTATCTCAAGAGCAATGTAATGAAATCATATACTTACCCAAATAATGTATAAGACTGACGATAAGCGGTTATATATCTATCTAAGTGTCATTATAGCATTGGCGATACCTGCACTTCTGATAAATCTTGGGTTGCAGACGTTTATCAATGATGAATCTATAAGAGCATTGGTAGCTTTGGAAATGGGATTCTCTGATAATTTTATAGTACCAACAGTCAATGGATCTTACTACTATAGTAAGCCTCCAATGTACAACTGGATAATCTACATTAGTTTCATGCTATTTGGAAGATTTGATGAGTTAGCGACTAGAGTGCCGACAGTAGTTTGTTTAGCATTATTTTGCTACACCATATACAAGGTTAATCGACCATACTTCAAAGATATCAAGTATCCGATTTTGATTTCATTGTTCTTCCTTACTTGTGGACGAATAATATTCTGGGATTCCTTTCGAGGTTTGATAGATATTGGATTTTCTTGGGTAGTGTTCTTGATGTTTATAGCAGTATATCACTATGGTACTCGTAAAAAGTACTGGCATATGTATATTATCTCCTATGTGCTCGCTTCGATTGCATATTTACTAAAGGGATTGCCAGCTTTCGTATTCGTAGGATGTACGATGATGGCCTTTCACTACATGGATAAAAGTCTCAAGAAGATAATCAGCATTCCTCACATCGCAGGAGGACTCTGTATGGTAACTATTCTGGGAGGTTATTATATGATGTACGGGGTCTATAATGAAAGTACTTCGGTAGTACCAGGCTTGTTGGATCAGAGTACACAGCGTACACCATTGAGACATGGCATTTGGAGGACTATCAAACATATATTCATTTATCCATTTGATAATATTTTTCACTTTTTACCTTGGTCTGTGTTAGGAGTGATGTTCTTACGAAGAGACATCTGGAATATCATTAAGAGGAATCGATACATTCATTATGTTTCAATTTGTTTCTTAGCGAATATTTTTGTCTATTGGATTTCTCCAGGAACATACCCTCGATATATATTGATGCTTATACCCTTGATATTTACGGTATTGGTATATCTATACTCCATAGAAGAAGAGGGATGGAGATTACTCCTCTTGAGAAGATTGTATCAAGTGATAATTGTAGCTGTACCATTTGTCGTTGCAGGATTAATCGGAATAGATGAAGTGAAACAGATTGATGGCTATCAATGGAAGATCGGAGTGTTATTCTTAGCATTAGTAGGCTTGGCGGTTATCTACTTCAAGGATCAGGGGTACAGACTATTTTTTTTAGTCATGCTAGTGCTTTTGCTTCGTATTGGATTTAACTGGTTTATGATGCCGATTCGACAAGAGAAGGATTTCGGGACTATAGCTAAAAACCAAGCAGCAGTAATAGGAAAGAAGTATAAAAATGTCAAACTTGAACTTTACAAAAATGCCAAGTTAGACCATACTAGTTCGTTCTACATAGCTAGGGAGAGAGGAGTAATTAACTATCGTAATTTAGCGCCAGATGAAGATGATATTTATCTTATTGTAGATACTAGTCGAACGGAGATTCCAATACATTATGAGGTAGTAGATACATTTCGAAAGAGAGAAGATTGGACGCTGATGTATGTGGTCAAGCGCAAGCAATAATATATAGTTAAAGTGCTAAGCATAGTTCTCTGAAAAGTTGACCTTCAGAGATTTCGCAACCCCAATCTAGCATTTCGAATATTTCTATTTCTCTTACCTTATTGTATTTCTTCTCAGTAGTAAAAGCAACTACATCGTCAGGAAAGTCTTGGGTCTGAAGTGCTGCAAATACTGAGGTAGACATATCAGTTTCTGAGCTATCCAATCCAACAAGAATAATTTTATCATCAAGACATTGGAAGCATTTGATACTATGAGCAGACCTGAAATCTATGTACTTAGTATTTCGTAAGATACTTTCCCATACTACATCAGAAAATAGTTCAGTCATCTTTTGAGCACTGATAGGATCTTCATCTTTCATCTTTATCCAGTCATCTTGCATCATACCATTGATCACAAGAAACTCAACAAATTCCTTTTCCAAAGATTGGAGTTCTTCTATATTGAGTGGTTTGTATTTTGCCATAATTAATTTCTAGATTATGCATTAGAAATCTTCTCTCGCTAAAAATAATTGCATTTTATCATTGTGATTAGCTACAAGTATTCCCTTTTGAGTTTTTCCTAGTTTAATTGGTTCAATAGCTCTTACGTTTCTGCTGATATTGAGTCCTGAGTATTGTATCAGATTACTTGTGGAAAATGTGCCGTCACCATTACCATTAAGTAGTAGTCCTCTTCCAGCATCATAGGCTGGTGTTTCGGGTTCGGTATCGTACATGTTACCTGCTACTACGATATCGATATTACCGTCTTTGTCAAAGTCGTCAATAATCATATCCATAATAGGAGACCATTGTGCAGGAGTAGGGAGACGTTGGACTTCGAAGTTCATGTTTCCTTTATTTATGAGTACTATACTGCTAAATGTGGTCACTGCCTTTTGATTAGCAGTACTTATTTTATCAGCACCGAGAATGTCCTCTATACCAGATGATGCAAAGCCATCATATGTTGGAAATTTTTCTTCAAGAAATGGCATTTGCTCAGTAGAACATTCTTTACCTCTTAAAGGAACAGTCTTTCCTTTATATTCTTTGGTCAATACTATATCTATAGATCCACTATCATCAAAATCCGATGCAAGTATTCCTAATGGTTTTTCAGTACTTGGGTTGAATTTGTTATTTTCTCCCATATTACCCAAAATAATATCTTGGTCTCCATCTTTGTCAATATCTGCCGTTTGTATGGATTGCCACCATCCTGTGAGACCATTGAGAGTTGTATTTTCTAACAACGTAAATCCAGTCTCTGTTTGACTGTAAATCTGTGGAACACACCATTCTCCAACAACTATTAACTCGTCTTTGCCATTTCCGTCAAGATCAGCAACTGTAGCGCCGGTTATCATTCCACACATATTCTCTTGCAGAGATGAGATGTCTTCTATTCTGAATTTACCTCCAGTATTGATTAGTAAGTAGGATTCTGCGGCCAGTGGATATTTTCCAGGCGTATTACGTCCGCCTATGAACAGGTCTATTTTGCCATCACCATTGTAATCTAATTTTGTAATGCTCTTTGTACTGGATTCAATATTAGGTAAGCTTATTTGACTATTAATGAAAAAGCCATTGCCACTATTGATATATAATCTGTCATCTGATAGGATAGGACTTACTGCTACTTCTCCTCCTCCTCCACTCGCTACGTAAAGATCAAGATCACCGTCATTATCTACATCTAAAAAAGTAGCGCCTAAATCTTCGTGTTTACTATCTAGCATAAATGTCCTATTATCTATGGGAGAAAAAGAACTACCTGAAGCGGTATATATAGTACCAGATTTACCTTGTGATCCTCCTATATAGAAATCATCAAGTCCATCGCCATCGACATCTCCAACTGCTAATGCTGGACCCATTGTAGAATATTTATGTGGAAGTAATATCTCTGTAGCAAAATCGTCAAAGTCTTTTTCATCTGAAAAGATATCGATACCAGCAGATTTTGTGATTTCCATAAATCTAGTTGGCTTCGCTTTAGTATCGGTGAAAAATTGAGTACCACTTCTCTTGTTGATTGTGATTAATTCATTTGGTTTTACATCTTTTGCTGTGTATTGAGTTCCATCAGTCCAATGCACATTGATACTATCTATTACCTCAGTACCTAATCCAAAATGTACTCGATGTTGGACACTAGATTGATATCCTCTAGTAAAATTGTAATCTGCTCTTTGAATCTTATCTCCTTGGTATAGTTTGATGACAGCATGATCGCTAGCAGCGGTACGATTAGGATTGGTCAAGTGTACTTGTAGATAGTTTGATCCTGTGAGTTTGTTCTCTAAGATGCTAGCAGTATCCTGTAGGTTATTTAGCACCAAATCTAGATCGCCATCGTTATCCAAATCTCCATACGCAGCTCCATTCGAAAAGCTTGGTCCCATATTGGTCCAGTTTGTACTTTGGTTGCTAAATTTCTCTCCGTTTTCGTTTTTATAAAATTGATTTTGAGTAGGTGTACTTTTTAATATTTTTAGAAATTCATTAAATACATTTTCGTTATACTGAGCGCCTGGAGTTTCTTCAAATTCATTTTGTATCTTCTTAAAGTCATTGTCTTTAGTATCTCTATAAAAACCGTTAGTAACGTAATAATCTTTATAGCCATCATTGTCAAAATCTGCGAGTAAAGCCGCCCAACTCCATTCTGATTGAGATACACCATAGGCCTTACCTACTTCTTGGAAGCTACCAAAACCTCCTCCAACTTGCAGAGAATTGTACATATATTGTCTAGTAAATTTCAGTCTATCATGTAGATAGCGAAAACGTTCCGTATCCATAGATTCCATAAGTACTTTATTTCGATAATGATCTTCAGGAGTCATATCTACTACAGCCAAATCTAAAACACCATCATTGTTGATATCGGCGGCATCGCAACCCATTGAGTAAAATGAAGTATGCGCCAGTAGTAATTTAGATTTATCGGTAAATGTACCGTCGCCGTTATTGATGTAGTAGTAGTCTGGTAAAAAATAATCATTTGCCACATATACATCGATGTCTCCATCATCATCAAAATCTGAAGTAGCTAAGCCAAGACCGAATGCTTCTCTAAATATTCCTGCTTCTTTGCTTACATCAGTAAATTTTTGACCATCATTTCTATATAGTCTTGGTTTGCCTGTAGGATCTGCAAGTCCTTCTTTACTATTTTGTAATGATAACCATGGATTGAGATTTCCATCGTATTGACTATGATTATTAACCCAAAGATCCAAATCTCCATCTTGGTCGTAGTCAAAGAAGGATGATTGGACAGATCTTCCAGCATCGTTGACACCCATCTGTTCTGCCTTATTGGTGAAAGTCATATCACCATTGTTGATATATAAATCATTAGTTCTCAATCCGGATTCCGCATTAGGTCCCCCATTACATACATATATATCCAGAAATCCATCATTATTGATATCTATCATAGTTGCTCCAGTTGCCCATTTGACAGATGATTGCAAAGCATTTTGAGATATATCTTCAAATTGCATGTTGCCCTTATTGAGGTATAGCTTATTGGTCACATCATTACCCGTAAAAAAAATATCTGTCAATCCATCATTATTGATATCTCCTAATGCAACTCCAGCACCATTATAAAAGTAGTCATAGGTCATCGTATTACGCTGCCATGACTCATTGATGCCATTGACAAAGAATACACCAGACTCAAGAGGGCTGATCTCCGAGAATAGTTGACCAGTAAATGCTTCAACAGGTTTGTCTGTTTTGCAAGCAGAGAAGACTAATATGATTAAAGTATATAAGATTATTTTAGCTTTCATTGTATCAATTTTATGATAGGTGGCAAAGATAGCTATTATCGTCGGATAGCCTATATAGGGGAACTTCATTCTTTGGGTTGAAGTATAATTTGAGTTATTTTAAAGTTTTTTGATGTGACGTGCAGCTTTTTGCCAATTCATTCCATTCTAGTAGTTAGAAGGCCGTTAGTAATCGATTCTGATTCCTTCTAATTTACACTAGCTAGAATAATATACTTAACCTATTTAACGAAAATACTGTTAGTCGATGGACAAGGACTTGTATTCGACTTTCATTAATATTAAAAACGAATAAAGATGAAAACAATAAAATTATTGATACTTCTGATGGTTGCAACTTTAGGAATGCAATCATGTAGAAAAGATAGCGATATTATAAAGGTGACACCTCCTACCCCAGAGGTTGGGATGAATGTCCAAGGATCTGTTATGGGTATAGTAATAGATGAAAACGGTCTGGCGGTTTCGGAAGCCACAGTTACTTTTGGAAATCTAACAAAAAATACTGATCAATTTGGTGTATTCCAATTTAACGATCAGACTATGCATAGCGGAGGTACATATATAAAAGTAGAGAAAGATGGGTATTTTCATGGATCTAGAAAATTCTATCCAGTAGCTAATGCCACAAGTAGAGTTACTATCGAACTTATGCAGATGGTTGAGATAGTGAGTTTTGCAAGTAGTGCAGGAGAGAAAGTACAATTTGAAGGGGTAGAGATCGCTTTTGGAAACAATAGTATCATGAGAGAGGACGGATCAGACTACGATGGTAATGTGAAGGTCTTTGCTAAGTATCTAGATCCTACTTTGATAGAGACATTGGATCAGATGCCAGGCGATCTTACAGCTATGAACTCGAGTGACGAGAGAGTGGTATTAACGACATATGGAATGTTGGTTGTCGAATTAAGAGATGATTCTGGAAATGAGCTACAGATAAAAGAGGGCTCTCAGGCTGATATTGTAATGCCAGTACCCTCAGAAATTCTAAATAGTGCACCGGCGACGATTCCACTTTGGCACTTTGATGAAGATCTTGGGTCTTGGGTAGAAGAAGGACAAGCCACTTTAGTTAATGGAGAGTATGTGGGCCAAGTATCACATTTTTCATTTTGGAATTATGATGTACCTAGTAACTTCATTCATTTGTCAGGTTCTATTTTTAACATAGGAGTACCTGTACAAGGATTGTTAGTGAAAATAACGAACACAGATAATAACACAAATGGTACTGGATATACTAATAATTTAGGTGTGTTTGGTGGTTATGTTCCTAAAGGAGTTACACTAACCTTGGAAGTATACGATCAATGTGGAAATCTTATTTACACCACTACAGTTGGACCATATGAAGAGGATGTTGTACTAGATCCGTTTAATCTGGCAGTTACTGCATTGCAAGTAACTATTTCAGGTACGGTTTCATCATGTGATGGAGAACCTTCTGATGCAACTTACGTGGTCATAGAACAAAATGATCTCACTAGCATAATCGCTGTAGAGGATGATAATACTTTTGTCAGCAATGTTTTTTATTGCGAAGAAGGCGCTACACTTACAATAGGCGCTGAAGATCCGATTAACCAATTAGCAAGTGCTAATAGTACTTTTACAATAGAAGGTGATGTAGATGCTGGAATATTAGAGCTATGTGAAGAATCTGTAACTCAACATTTGTATTATGAATATGGAGATCAAATATTTAATTCTAATGATAATATAAGTGGTCAAGATTCTACATTTTTCTTTTATACGGCCCAAGTTATTAACCAAAGTGGTGATCCAGATAAAGTAATATATACAGTTACTTTGTCGTCTTGGACTACGAATTCAGTTTTGGAATATGTACTTCTATATGAGGAAGGTACGACACAGCAGAATGTAACGATGCCAGTTCCTATGGGTGGGTTCAATGCCAGTGGAGTAGCTACTATTCAGAAAGTATCTCAAGGTGGGCAAGAGTTCATTATAGCGTCAGGAACATTGTCAGATATAGAAGAAACAGATCCGGCACTATATGATCCATCTTATAATCCGTTGCTATTCAGTACAGCAATAAAACTATAAAAAGTTAGAGTATAATTTGAATCTAGCAACAGTCATAGCAAAACTTAAAAATGATAATCACGATACCTTTAGAGAGCTGGTGTATACCTATACACCAAAGCTGATGACTGTTGCTAGAATCTATACTCGTAATGCAGAAGATGCTAAAGATGTCCTGCAAGATGCGTTTATATCTATCTATCAGCACATAGATCAATTCCAAGGAAATGAAGAGAGGGCATTATTAGCATGGATGAAAAAAATAGTAATGAATGCTGGTCTAGCCAAGTATAAAAAGATGAGTTATACTAAAGAAGGGTATTCTTTGGATAACGTTTTAGAGAAATCCGTAGAACCTTTGGCCCTTGCTAATTCCGATGCAGAAGAATTGATGAAGGCGATCTATAGTTTACCGCTAAAATACAAGCGTGTAATAGGACTATATGCTATAGAAGGATACTCGCACAAGGAGATAGCAAATATACTCAACATCCAAACAAGCACATCGAGATCTACATACTCTCGAGCGAAAGTATTACTACAAAAATCTATTAGGCCTAATAAGATGGTCCTTTAGTAACTTAGATATTATGAAAGAAGATTTAAAAAATATTATCAAACAGACAGCGGACAATCATTTGGATGATATCAATCCTGATATGATATGGAGTGGTATCGAAAGTAAGTTAGGTCAAAAGAAGAAAAGGCGTTTTGCTGGATACTTTATATTTGGCGGATTAAGTCTTGTCGCGGCTATGTTGATTTATGCTTTTGTATGGTCTTCTGAAGGTGCTATGGAAAAATCAAGTTTTAACAATTATGTTAGTGAGATTAATTTAAATTCGGAATCAACTTTTGGTAAAGAAGCAAGAAATGAAGAGGTCATTAATGAAATTGTGGTAGACATAGAAAATGAAGAAATAGATGAAATACAAAACATAGAATTAATTTTCGACAATCAAATAGTAGACGATTATGAAGTAGGATCTGATAGTAAAAATGAAATTGTTGAAGCTAAGAAAAATGAAATTGTTTTGGTGTCTACGAACTTAAATAAACATAAATCTGGTCTTGATGTATTTGACAAAGAGATTGCAAATATTTTTGTCGAATCACAGGCTGCAGAGGATAATTCAGAGGCAATTATCTTCAATGAAACAGAAACTAGGGATTTATTGGTTATGCCTATTGTCGAACAATTATATTTTGATGGATTAGATATAAACGATAGAGTAATTGAAATTGAAAATTATGAGGAGTTTGTTTTTGACTCTCCTTATGAAGGAGACAGAAGTAAAATTAGCTTCATGTCAGGAGTTGAATTCTATAGTGGCTTGTCTTTCGGTGATAAGTCTGTGAGCGATTTAAATCTAGCTTATGCTGTGGCCAGGAATAGTTCTGAGCAATTGCTGGAGCAATGGAATACAGGACTAAGATTTGATGTGATGAAAGTAATGGATTTTCAATTACATTCTGGTGTGCGATATTCTATGATTACAGATAGAATGCAAATGGTAAATGAGTACAGCGATCTCACGGAATATACTTATGTTGAATCAAGACTAATTGGTGATGCTATTGTAGTAATTGATAGTATGGTAGTGAATGATTCGATACCTCAATCTTTTGCGTATACTACAGAGCAGTATAATAGCCAACGATTGATATCTATCCCTTTAGAAGTGTCATTTGGTAAGATATTCAACAAGTTTCATTGGGGTTTTGGCTTTGGTGTAGATGTCAATTACCAACTCTCGGATACTCATGTGATACTAGAAGAATCTGGAAGTGCTTCAGTAAATAAAGTAGGTGGTAAATGGGTAAGTCCATCCTTTAGCGTTGCTTTGCTTGCAGGTTATCATCTCAATGATAAATGGTCGATAACATCTAGGGTGAATTTCAGAGGATTGACACTCTCAGATCATGAATCGATATCTACTTTGAGATCAAATTATAAACTTTACGGATTGGAGTTTGGACTCAAAAGGAGTTTCGGTAATTAGAAATCTACTTTTCAGTATTAAAATAGACTTTATAGAATTGCATTCCTCGCTCCATGTCATATCCTTTGTATATAAATCGATCTACAGATTCAGTGTTTTGAAAATCCAGCTTGATCTTTATTCCAGTATCTAGCTGTATTAATGACTTCAATTTCTTTTTTTGCTTTTTTAGTACAACGGCTGACACTTCAAATTTTTCCTTGATTTCTAAGTTGTTATTAGCTTCAAAAGATTTTTTATAAGCATCGAAATCTTCTTTCAATTCTTCATCTCCAAAGATGGTATTCTTAAACTCTTCAACATCAACAGTTTCTGATTCCTCTAAGTACCTCACAGATTGATTGAGGAAATCTATCTGTCCTTTTTTATCTAATTTTTCTTTGACTACTTCCTCAGAAAATGATTTACAGAAATCTATATATGCTTTGGTGTCAAAGTTGTCATCCTTGATATAATCAATACCCAGAAATTGTCTCATCCAATAGTCCGCATCATAATTATTATGATCTATGGAGAATAGACGGTATCCCTCTGCCATATCTGTCTCCAAGATCAGACAGCCTTTGTCTATTCTACGAGTTCCGATTCCCATTTCCTTATTGATCATGATACGATTATCATTCTCCTTGAGCGTGATGAAGCTATCTTTGTTTTCCGATTTGAATATTCCTAGAGCAGATACCAATTCATCATGTAAAAGTATATTATCAAACGTAGCTACGAATAGATCTCCAGCTTTGATATGCGGATGTCTAGACTGATCATATAAGTGGCGAAGTATATTAGTGGATTGCTCATGCGCTGTTGCAGGATCTTCAAACGCGTGCTTAGCGGAGTGATAGACAACGTTCATATTGATATCTACATTATGAACGAACTGATAAGTCTCAGTAGCTTGAGTAAATGAATTCAAGAAGTAGTCTAACAACAACTCTGACAATGGTTGGTCAATGATAGCCATGTCATTGGAAATAAAAAAACCTTCATCCTTGGATTGATTCCCTACTCTATGGATTACTAGTTGGTTGAGTATGGCTGCTGAGACATCTATCATGATTTATTCTATTTGTGGCCGAAGATATAAAGGCCTATGACTTTTCTATACCTCGAAGGTCTACTATCATCGTTATCATTCAATTATTATGACATCCAATGCTTTTTCTCTTACCATCTGATTAAGAGCTGGAATCATCTTAGTCTTCACTTCTTGCCAGGTGATTAAATGACCATCTATAGATGCTACTAATTCATCTCTCACTGCTAGTGCAGCTGCAGTTGGTGGGTAGTCATTAGTACCCATTTGAGTTAGCGAATTGAGGTGTGCTAGTTTATTCGTAAGTCTAATAGGGAAATTTAATGGATCTTGACCACTTTTATTTTTAGTTTGATAGAGAGCCTCTTCAACTACGGTCATGATGCTATCTATTTTTTCAGATTCAGCTGTGAGGTCTTCGTTCTTTGTTCTGCTTACATAGGCACCTATTTGCTTGCGTAAGGATCTGATATCTATAATGGCTTGATGTGCTTCTGTCACTTTATCATTGATAGATTGAACAAATGCTACTTGTGCTTCTATATCGCTAGAAGTTTGCTCTGAATTAGGATTCTTCTCTATAGTGAATGGAGTCGTCTTAGATTCCCCATTGATAGTAATAACTGCGGAATACGTTCCAGGTGCTACCATCGCTCCATTAGTGCTTCCCCACCATAGTATCATACCATCGAATTTCTTGGCAGTAGGGTAGCGCATATTCCATCTGTGTTTATTTGCGCCTTGCTTAATATCCTTTAGTTTAAAGTCTTTCTGTTCTGCGTGATTCGAGTAGGTCACTATGGTATCCTTGCCCAATAGGTAACTGATAGAGAATGTATCTTTCTTGGCATCATATTGATCCAGATAAAAATGGATATTGACACCTCCAGGATGATTGACTCCGGCACCTTTAGCGTCTTTTGGAGCTGAGCCAGACATACGATATGATACATCTGGAGCATATACGAAATTACCTTTCTCTTTCTTGTCTTCAGCTTGTTTTAGAATGTGTAGGTCATCTATCATCCACAATCCTCTACCTTGTGTGGCTGCTATTAGGTCATCACCTTTTACGGCTAAATCTGTGATAGGTACAATCGGCATATTGAGTTGTAGAGACTCCCAGGACTTGCCATCATTGCGGCTGATGTACATTCCTGATTCACCACCTGCATATAGATAGCCTTTCTGAGATTTGTCGGATCTGAGCACTCTTGTGAAGTGATCGTTAGGAATTCCAGTTGTAATCTGTGTCCATGACTTACCATAATTATCAGTTTTGAATAGGTAAGGTTTATAATCGCCAGACTTATACATAGTACCCGCTACATAACAACTGCTCGCATCAAATGGATTTGGGTCTATACTATTGATCATAAGGTATTTGGGCATCTTACTACTAGTGATTTCAACCCATTTATTACCTCCGTCTTGAGTTACGTGTAGTCGACCATCATCGCTACCGACCCATATAACGCCTTCTTTAATAGGAGATTCTGCAGCAGCAAATATGGTAGCATAATACTCTACACTTGTATTGTCTTGAGTAATGGGTCCACCAGATGAGATTAGTTTTTCCGCCTCGTTGCGAGTAAGATCTGGAGAGATGATTTTCCATGTTTGACCTTCATCTTCAGTAACATGTAGATGTTGTGATGCCGTATATAGTCGATTAGGATTATGCTTAGAGAAGAAGATTGGAAAATTCCATTGGAATCTATATTTCATTCCTTCGGCACCGTGACCCATAGGGTTGTCTGGCCAAACATTAATCGCTCTGATATCTCCAGTTCTGTGATTACGACGAGTCAAAAAACCATCATAACTACCTCCATATACAATATCATTATCTTCTGGATCAATCGCGATATGAGCAGATTCACCACCTGCCGTGCCTTCCCAATCATTCTCACTGATAGACCATCCTGTAGTTCTATGTGCTATTCTGATTGTGCTATTATCTTGTTGTGCGGCATAGATACGATATGGAAAATGGTTGTCAGTAGTCACTCTGTAAAACTGTGATGTTGGTTGATTGTGATAGGTACTCCATGTCTCTCCACCATCATATGTTACTTGTGCTCCACCGTCATCGCCGATAATCATTCTATTTGGATCTTCTGGAGCAATCCAGAGATCATGGTGATCTCCATGTGGAGCACGGTTTGCAGAGAATGATTTACCACCATCAGTCGATTTGTGGTATCGTACATTCATTACGTATACAGTGTTTTCGTCTTTAGTATCTGCATAAATTCTAGTGTAGTACCATGCTCTTTGTCGGAGTGCTCTTTTGTCGTTTAATTTATTCCATGTTTCACCGCCATCATCTGATCTATATACGCCACCTTTATCATTTTCTATAATCGCCCATACACGTTCTCCATTGAGTGGAGATACTGCCACACCTGAAATTCCCCAAGTACCAGAAGGTAAGCCTTCATTTTTACTGATGTCAATCCAAGTCTCTCCACCGTCTGTACTTTTGTACATAGCCGATCCCTCTCCACCACTAGATAGGCTGTAAGGCGTTCTACGGATGGTCCAAGTGTTGGCGTACATGATACGATGATTTGTAGGATCTATAAGTAGATCTACTGCGCCAGAGCTGGCATTGCTATAAAGGACTTTTCTCCATGTTTTGCCACCATCGATACTTTTGTACACTCCTCTTTCAGACGTATCTTTATAAAGATCGCCCATTACTGCTGCGAATACGATATCAGGGTTGATCGGGTGGATTCGGATGCGGGAAATATGTCGACTGTTGGGTAAACCTGATTTTTGCCAAGTTTTTCCTGCATTTACGGATTTCCACATACCATAGCCATAAGAAACATTGCCTCTTACAGTTTTTTCTCCACCACCTACATAAATAACATTTGGGTCTGATGGTGCTACAGATATACTTCCTATAGAACCACCAAAGTATCCATCAGAGATATTATTCCAAGATCTTCCTCCATCTAAGGTCTTCCATACGCCTCCGCCAGTTGCTCCGAAATAAAATAAATTAGGTTTTTCTGGTACTCCAGCGACTGCACAAGATCTTCCACCTCTATTGGGTCCAATATTTCTCCAGTTGACTGTACTATAGAGCTCGTAGTCAGATGGTTCTGAGCTAGTTTGAGCTCCAGATATAAAATGAAATACACTTGATAAAACAAGTATAAGGGTATATTTTATTGTTGTTTTCATATTGTCAGCAGTATTATATATTATATCAATGGCACACGTGGCACCTTTTGCGCTTTGAGTAAATCGTAGGGTAAAGACTCAACAACAGCAATATAAAGGATTTCTGTACATCAATTGGAATAATAAGTTATAAGTCTTTTCATGTAACGAAATGGTATAATATTGATTTGACAAGTTGTATTAGTTTCCAGTTGCTGTTGGTTTCAGTTACTCATCTAACTTACAGGACTAGGTTCATTGGCGTCATAAAAAACTGATCGAAAAATTCCAATTCTCTCTAATTCGTATTTACCATATTTCATTTCTCTGGATGTATTATACAAGAGTTTTGACTTCCTTGATAATAATCTTTAGGCTTAGATTAAATAATTCTATTCTATTTCCACACTTGTAACTATCATATAGTCTTCCATTAGACGGTACTCTATATTGTATAATGCTTCAAATCCATTAATTTCTATTCTTCCTATCGCAGTGCCAGATGTAAGATTATTACTTACTTTTGATATGCTCATATGCCCTCGAAAGTCTACCTTTCTCTTTCCATAAGATTTGTAGATACATTCTTTTGCTCCCCAGATGATATGATAGTATAGTAATGCTTGGTTATCATCAATAGGTATATGATTTTGTTCTACTTCATTACAAAATTTTCTAGCAATACGACCAATCTTGCTCACAACTTTCTGAATGTCAATACCTACCGAATGCTTCGAGGCGATAACAGCAGTACGATTTACAGAATGGCTAAGTGATATATGATATTCACTATTGATCAATACAGGTTTGCCATATTCATCTTTAGTACATATAGTTCGACTTTTGGCCCCTGTCATGATATGTAGCAGATATCTGGACGAGAGCCATTCTAGTCTCTTACGTTCAGAAAAATCTTTCAATTGTTCTACTTCATCAGAATTGAGACGGAGCCTATCTTCGAAATAAGTGTTAGACTCAGTATTATCCCAAACGGCAAATATGCCACTTGACTTTGTAGATTGTATATAAAATAACGGCATAGTACAAATGTAACTTATGGAAACTAAGATCATTAATGGAATTGAAAAATATTCGGCTACCTTTGCCATTCAAGAATGTTAAGGATGGTTTTTGAAAGACCAAAGAAAATAGAAGTATGATACTGACAGATAAGCAAATACTCATTGCAATAGATAAAGGAGAGATAGTAGTAGAGCCATACGATAGATCATGTCTAGGGACTAACTCTTATGACGTACATCTCAGTAAGTACTTAGCAACCTACGAGAATGAAGTACTAGATGCTAAGAAGCATAATACAGTTACTCACTTTGAGATCCCTGAAGAGGGATTTGTAATACAACCAGGAACACTATATTTAGGAGCAACCTTGGAGTATACTGAAACTCATGCGACGGTGCCTTTTCTAGAAGGTAAGTCCTCTGTAGGTAGATTGGGTATTGATATTCATGCGACTGCCGGTAAAGGGGATGTAGGATTTTGCAATCACTGGACATTAGAAATATCATGTGTACATCCAGTAAGGGTATATGCGGGTATGCCTGTAGGGCAATTGATCTACTTCATGGTAGATGGTGAAATTGAAAACTACTACAATAAGAAGAAAAACGCTAAATACAACCTGAAAACTCCAAAACCTATGGAGAGTATGATGTGGAAGAATACTTTTTAGCAGTTAATAATAAATCTGGGCATAAACATACATCCAATAAAAAAGCCCAAACAACTTAACATTTGAGCTTTCATAGTTCTTAAATTATTGTTCTTTTATTTTGATCCTTAATTTAGACGTAATCGTATCGTGGTTATCTTCATATTATTTTCAAATTGATACTTGAACTTGCTATGGATTCACATATAGTCTTTGCCATTCTAGTATTCCACCAAGTACATTTCTCACATTTTTATAACCGAGCTCAGTTAACATATTTTTAGCTGTACCACTACGGGCGCCTGATCTACAGTGTATGATAATTTCTTTTTTTTTAAATGGCTCTAGTTCATTGAGTGCGCCAGGAAGACTACCTAGTGGAATAAGCTTTGCGCCTAGGTTATATTCAGCGTATTCGAATGGCTCTCTAACATCAAGGAAGAGAAAATCTTCTTTTGCATCTAATTTGGCTTTTAACTCAGGTATTTCTATATCTATCATTGGTGTTTTAATATTTCTAATTATTTTATGTAATATACTAGTTACACTGAGATGGCTTAGATTGTTGTACTGAGATATCTACCGGTGTTCCTCGTTCTATCGTTTTGATAGGATCAAATGCCGGATTTTGAGATACGATATATGCACTATCAAGATTAGTAACTGTTCCTATTTTGTTGACGTTCCCTACTTTGAGTTTTAGTTGCTCTAGATAAAATACGGCTTCGGGATAGGAATAACATTTGAGATCTGGAAGATCAGTCTTTCCGCCACCACGACTACTCAATATCATCTCTAATGTCCCCCCTTTTTCAACCATTACTGATTTTTTGAATACGGTGCCACTTACTATTTTTTCTCCTTTGTAGTAAACTTCTAAGATATGGTTAGGCTCTGCTGTATCATACTTATAGTCCTTGATGACTGCATTGATCTCTTGAAATTTGAGTTCTCTTTTCTTTTGGTCAAAATCATTTCCATATAGCTGTGGAAGCTTGGATAATGGATATTGATCTGAGTTGTATTTCGTAGTGCGGACATAGATTTTACGACCTTCTTTTACTTCCGATCCTGGTTTAGGATTTTGATCGAGGATTTGTCCTCCTGGCTTACCTACGATATGTATAGAGTCATGGACAAGGATTTGAAATGTCTTATCCTCAGCATCTTTAAGCGCATCATTCATTTGCTCTCCAATATAATCAGGTAAAGCTAGTTTTTGTCCATGATTTGTATAAAACTTGAGCCACATGAGCACGGCAAATAGTATCACTCCTAAAAAGATAGCGATGTACAATAGTTGCTTAAAAAATGCTTTACTAGTCAAGAATTGTAAAATTTTCATGTGATTAAATATAAAACTGTTATTCACCGCAGACTGCCTGTTGCCTATTGAAGACTATCTACTCCATCCTGAAGACTGACTTTCGGCTGCAAATTGCAATATTTTATCAATAAATTCATAAGGCTTATATCCATTAATGGCACATTGATGAAAAATGCAAGTAGCAGGAGTCATACCAGGTAACGAATTGATTTCAATAACAATTGTATCTACTTCGTTTCCTTTTACTCTTACAAATGCATCTATCCTAGAATATCCACTTACTCCTAAGAGCTCTGCGGCTTTTTGTAAATCAGCCCTTACTTGATCAGATATCGCTCGAAATCGTTCAGGATCTTCGCTAAATCTAGCGGGAGTAATATTCTGTCCTTCGCCAGCAAGAAACTTTTCTTCTAATGATAACACTTCTCCTGTAGCTAATGCCTCGGATGGTTCGAATATCTCAAATCGTACTTGCTCTCCATCCATGTGAGTGAGCATACCACCTGTGATCTCGAGGAAATGATCTGCATCGCTGCTATCGATCAGTTGTTCACAAAGTACTTCTGGTTTCATCGGAAATTCTTCATTATAGTTGAGACCTAATTTTGATCTCAGTTCTGTAGATATATCCCATTCTGCACGGAATAATCCTTTAAGGTATACTTTGAGTTCGTCTGAGGACTTGATTTTACGTACCGCTGAGCTACATCCATCATCCATTGGCTTAGCTATGATAGGGAATCCTCCGATCAGTTCATTCATATTAGTTATAGCCTGATCAGCATCTCTTTCATAGTTTTCTTTAGAGATCACAAATTGATCAGCCACGGTAAATCCATTGCTTTTCAGTATTTGCAGTGTTTCGTATTTGTCTATAGTCTTGGCTGCTGATTCTGCTGACGATCCATTATGTGGAATACCATGCGCTTTCAGTTTGGCTTGTACTGTACCATCTTCTCCAGGTCTACCATGTAATGCTATGAATGCTAAACTCACTTCTTCAGCGAGATCTATATAACTTATTTCCGACGGCTCTGAGATATAACTCGAATCCAAGTATCTATCCATGATGGCTTTACTCTCATCTTGGATCTGCTTTATTACTGGATGCACAGAATATCCTAAGATTTTATCTCTTACATCATCCGCATTATCCTTGAGGAGCATCTTCACTGGTATCTTATATAACTTGTGGCTATCTCCATCTTTCATCAAGAATATTGGAATCGGCTCATAGCCATCCGAGCTCGCTAGCTTCTCATATATATTACGACCGCTCTCCATAGAGATATGTCTTTCAAATGAATATCCGCCCATGATCACTGCCACTTTCTTCTTCTGACTTTCTTCTTTTTGTAATTTTTCTAGCGATTCGTCTATGCGAGTAAGCAACTGTTTGTATCCACGTAGGTATAGCTGATCTTTCAGCCTTTCTTGTACCGAACATCTTATTATAAAACTCAAAAACTGACTAGGATTCAACCCAATCTCTGCGGCCTGATGAAAGAAAAATGAAGATGGCAACATCCCTGAAGTCGTATTAGGATCATTCAAAAATATCTTTCCTTCCGCATTGATAAATCCATCAATTCTGGCATAAGTATGGAATCCTAGATAGTCATAGAGTCGCTCACATTCAGATCTGATAGCTTGGAGATGATCGTCAGATACTGCTATAGGTGTAATCTTACGTGATAGTCCAGGGAGATATTTCGACCTGTAATCATAGATATCTCCAGAATTTACTATTTCTGTCGGTGGCAGTGCAACGGCATTTTGATCTTCATTTCGTAATACGATACATGAAAATTCTCGACCATCGATAAATGACTCGACAATCACTCGCTGCTCAGTCATATGACCTTCAATCGTACAAGAGTCGTTAGTGATTAGATAATTATCTAGGTATTTTACTAAAGCTTGAGGATGATGTATTGTCTGTTCAGCTAATTCGACAGGAAAGCCTATACCTCCGCGGATATCAGATACTTCGACAGCCCAAATGTATTTTTCTTCTTTGCTATATGCATTCCAAACCGGAGAACTAACATGCTCTATAAAGAATGCGGCATTTATCGAATCTCTATAAGTCATTATGTCTACTGCTTTGAGTATACTTACTCCGATGCTACTTCCTTGGTTACTTGGTCTGATGACCATAGTAGATCCGATGACTTCTTTAGATTGTACGAATAGCTTTTCGATCTCAGATTCAGTGCTATTTATCCATTCTTCTCTTGTGATCGCTAGTATTTTTGGACAATGAAAACCTGCTGCTTCCATCAGATTTTTTTGAGTGTACTTGTCCATTCCTATGGCACAGGGCAATACTCCAGATCCAGTATATGGTATCCCTCGAGCATCACAGATCGACTGTATCTGTCCATCTTCTCCAAAGCTTCCGTGAAGCGCAAGGAATGCGATATCTATTTGAGTCTGTACTTCATCCCAAGATCTTCTCTGACCCACTTGACTAACCAAAGCATCATAATCGTAACTATCGATTGGTCCTAGTGACTCGACATATATCTGATAGTTACTATCGCCTGCAGACTGATAAGATGCTGGCGGATAGAAATCTCTGATTGTACCTTTGTATATATATTCCCAGTTGAGTTCAATAAGTGTCTGGTGGCTATCTACAAAAATCGGTATCGCCTCAAATATGTCTTTATTTAGATTGTCATATACTGTACGGCCGCCTGCAAATGAGATCTCTCTCTCTCTCGATGGTCCTCCAAAAAATATTCCTACTTTGATCTTCTTCATGTCTACTAGCAATCAGCCCTTTACGCATTAGCAAAATTAATCAATTATAGTGAATTGCCATGTCGTATTAAGATTTATATCCAATGCTTCATCCAAGTGAATATATATGGCTTGCTAAATAATATTTCTACTTAGTTTTTATTCGTTATGACCTAGGAAGTATTAGCATTCCATAGACCTGTCATTGTGTATATTCGTTTTCTCAATACTATAACTGTTACTCATGTCTGCATCCCATAAGGAAATACTTAAATTAGCTATACCCAATATTGTTAGTAATATATCTATTCCGTTACTATCCACGGTGGATACGATTCTTATGGGGCAGCTCTCGGCATTGCACTTAGGAGCTATTGGATTAGGTGGTATGATTTTCAATTTCGTCTATTGGAATTTTGGATTTCTTAGAATGGGAACGACTGGTCTCACAGCTCAAGCGTATGGGGCTCAAGATGATTATAAGTTAGGAGTGACATTAGTTAGAGGTATGCTTTTGGCGTTACTACTTGCGATAATAATATTCATTACTCAAGGGTGGCTTTTAGAAGCGGCAACATGGTTTTTCGCTGTGCAGGATACACATGCACCTTTGATAGCAGAATATTTTACAATGCGGATGTGGGCCGCTCCAGCGACGATGCTGATGTATGTATTTATGGGTTGGTTTTTCGGATTACAAAATGCGATTTATCCTATGATTATTACGATCATCATCAATACTGTCAATATTATAGTAAGTTATTTACTTGTAAATGAATTTGGAATGGAAATCAGAGGTGTAGCTTTAGGAACAGTTATCGCGCAGTATACAGGAGTTTTATTATGCTTTGTGGCAGTTGCATATAAGTATAGTCGTTATATTCATTTAGAATTGATCAAAGCAGCATTGAAAATAAGTGAATTAGTAGATTTCTTCAAAGTCAATAGTAATCTATTTATCCGTACAGTTTGTCTCACTTTTGTATTCGCATTTTTCTATAGAGAGTCGTCTATAGCTGGTGCATTAGCATTAGCAGCTAATGCTATACTTTTACAATTTGTAAATTGGATGAGCTACGGAATAGACGGATTCGCTTATGCTGCAGAAAGTATGGTAGGAAAATATGCAGGGGCTAAGGATGATAGTAATCTCACCCAATCTGTCAAGATTTCATTTCTTTGGGGATTGATTTTAGCGGTGATATACGCAGCTTTTTACTATATCTTCTACGACCAATTATTACATCTATTCTCTAGTGATAATGATGTTTTCGCATTCGCTCTCCAATACAAATTGTGGATGGTATTTTTTCCGATCATAGCATTTGCATGCTATATCTGGGATGGTATTTTTATTGGGTTATTGGCGATTCGAGAAATGAGGGATAGTATGATAGTTGCTCTAATAGTATTCTTATCCGTGTACTATCTTGTGAAAACCGCAGATACAATGCAAGGGCTTTGGTTGGCGATGTTTAGTTTTTTGATCGTCAGAGGATTGCTGTTGACTTTGTATTGGAAAAATGTAACCGTGAGGAAATCTTTGATTTAAACAATATTTATATCAAAGTGAATATACTTGTTGAAATCAGTTTTGGTCACATGTTAGTGGGCGGGGTGACAAACACTCGGAGTGGTTGGGTGCTAAATGATTGTAGTAAGCTTTGTTTGATAACACATGGCATCATTTTGTTTTAGTGTTTTATTTTTCAATGACAAAAACGAAAAACTTTACTAGAGAATTACTCTTAGTAGATCCAATAGAATATTGCAATGCGAAATTGTTTATGGTTTTCAACCAAAGAATTAACTACACCTCCTCATTCATCATCTCCCAAAGTCTATCTTTCAACTCCGGAATTCCCTGCATCGCCACAGAAGACATATATATATAAGGAGCATCTATTTTAATCTCTTGGTCTAGTAAAGCTTTGAGATCATCATCTAGCATATCTGATTTCGAGATGGCCACTAATCTCGGCTTATGCAAGAGTTCTTCGTTATATTGTTCTAGCTCGTTGAGTAGGATCTGATATTCTTTATTAATATCTTCACTATCTGCAGGTATCATGAATAGTAGACAGGCATTACGCTCAATATGTCTCAGGAATCTATGTCCGATTCCTTTTCCTTGGTGAGCATTTTCTATGATCCCAGGTATATCGGCCATGATGAATGATTTCATGTCTCTATAAGCTACTATTCCGAGATTAGGCACCAATGTCGTGAATGCGTAACTAGCAATCTTAGGCTTAGCCGCTGATACAACTGAGAGAAGGGTAGACTTACCAGCATTAGGGAATCCTACGAGACCTACATCCGCTAATACTTTCAACTCTAATACTTTCCATGCTTCCTCACCGTTGAGGCCAGGTTGACAGTAATTAGGATTTTGATTTGTAGATGATTTGAAGTGAACGTTACCTCTACCACCTTTTCCACCTAGCATCATTATTTGCTCTTCTCCGTGCTCAGTGATCTCAAAGTGGACTTCTCCAGTTTCAAAATCTCTTGCTACAGTACCTAGTGGTACGTCTAGGATTACATCTTCACCAAAGGCTCCAAAACTACGTGACTTTCCTCCATTTCCTCCATGTCCAGCTTTTACGTGCTTTCGGAATCTTAGTGAAAGTAGTGTCCATAGCTGCTCATTACCTCTAAGGACAATATGACCACCACGGCCACCATCACCACCATCAGGCCCCCCTTTAGCGGTATAGTTGTCACGAAACATATAGTTAGATCCAGCGCCTCCGTTACCAGATTTGACATGCATCTTTACATAGTCGACGAAGTTTTGCTGAGACATATTATTGTGTTGTACTATTGATCGTTTAGAAAATCGTCAGTTGATTTTACTTATTGTTAAAATAGACGATCAGTTGACCTTCCTAATGTATGTGTTTTACTACTTGGCTGCGTCTATAGCAACACTTAGTCTAGAGAAAATTTCTTCTAAGCTACCTATACCATTTATGCTTGTTGACTTTCCAGATTTATCGTAGTAATTGTATACCGGAGAGGTCTCATCATTGAAGATAGAAATACGATTGCGTATTATCATCTCATCATTATCATCTTCTCTTCCTGATGTCTTTCCTCTATTAAGAATTCTTTTCACGATCTCTTCATCATCTACATCAAGTTGTAGTAACGCATTCACTGTCTGACCTTTTTTATCTAAGAAACGATCCAATTCTTCAGATTGATACACATTCCTCGGGAAACCATCAAAAATATATCCTGCCACATCTGGATAAGCATCTACTTTGTTTTTGAGCATTCCAATAGTTACATCATCGGGTACCAGTTCTCCCTTATTTATATAAGACTTAGCTAGTTGACCTAGTTCAGTAGAATTGCCAATTTCGAATCTAAAAAGATCTCCTGTAGAAATGTGCAGCAGATTATATTTCTTTGCTATACTGTTAGCTTGTGTTCCTTTACCTGATCCTGGAGGACCAAAGAGAATGATATTCATCATTGAATTACTTGATTTGCTGTTAGGGTTGGCAAAAATATCCAAAACCCATTGAATTAACTTGCTCCACATCTCTTAAAGTTCAATTGACTTCTTGAATTATAACATATATATGACTGAAGACTGTTATTGTTCCGCCTAATTTATGACTTGCCGGGCGTAAAGGTATCTCTTATTCCAATAATTTGAGTTATTAATGTCATCTACTCTCACTCCTGATCCACTGGTACTGTGTATTACCTCTAGTGAATTACCAGTATTAGCTTTAACTATGGCTACGTGAGAAACCTTTGAGCCTTTTCCGAAGAATATTAGATCTCCAGGGGCAACTTTAGACTTAGAAACTTTTTTTCCTAGTTTTGATTGATGATAAGAGGCTCCTTGTACGTTTACACCATTTTCTTGCATTACAAAACTTGTAAATCCTGAGCAGTCAAATCCAGATTTTGGTGTTTTTCCTCCCCATTTATATCTGAGACCGAGAAATTTTTCAGCGGAAGCTACTACGTTGAGCCTAAGATCGAGTTTGTCGACCTTAGCTACTGAAGCTTTTCTATTTGTAGTTGATCTATTGGCTTTTGCCTTGTCAATATAGGGTTTTCGAGTTTTTTTGGCGTATTTCTTCGTTTTGCTAGATGAGCTACGACTTCCATTGTGACTATATCTTGGTGTACTACAGGCTGTCATCAAGAAGATTAATAATGCTCCAAGTAGCGAAAAGCGCATAAGACCGTTTTTTATCATTGTAGTGTTATTGAACTAATAGAAATAAGTTTTATCACGAACAATTAAGTATCGTTAGTTAGTAAGCTTAATTATTGTATGTTCTAATAACTCAGCATCTTTGGTATTGAGCTATTTCTGCGTTTAACAACTGCTTACATATTATTATTATTTTTAATATATCAACAATTGAGCCACTTTCGTATAGACTACTTTTAAATAAAACCCTGAAAATGAAGATATATTTCAATAATGAGAATCCTGAATCTGGGATGACAATACTAAATTCATTTCTATTTGATAGAAAATCTAATTTCGACCGGAAAGCCAAAAGGTCTGATTTGTTAATCTCAATACTTGCAACACTTTGTTTGTCTCTCAATTCTGGCAGCTCGCTGCCTCTATAATCTATCATAGCTGATCCACCTAAATATGTCTGTCCATTAGTATCAGTATCAGTACCTACTCTAATACAACCTATTACATAACATTGATTTTCTATTGCTCTAGTTTGAAGAAGCGCCCTGCATGCAAGGTGCCTTGGAGAACGTCAATTGGCCACATAGATTAGAACATCATATCTATCAGTATTTCGACTTCAAATTCGAAACCTAAGATCATAACATACATTGAGGTTAATATCCCTGTCAACATAAGCGTAAGTGATTCGCTCATTATTTGCAGAGTAAGCTTTCTGCTCTCCAGCTAAGGTAAATAGAAGTCTCTTATCATAAAAAGCAATTGGACCGATACTATCAACTAGTAGGAATCTATTGTAGTATCTTCCATTAGCTTCGACAATCACATTTCCACCAACAA
>ERZ1048068.526-NODE-526-length-34655-cov-12.308931_pt1 | contig 34655 bp, 34 predicted proteins | sample MGYA00383098_ERZ1048068 | MGnify/ENA primary metagenome ERZ1048068 (study PRJEB29581, sample SAMEA5548368) | metagenome | biome: marine; feature: coastal; material: water | depth 1 m | study: Short-term variability in the microbial, nano- and picoplankton... | reverse complement strand
GACGAAGCCGGGCTTTTTTGTGCCCACTTCCAACAATCAATATCCAACACTCAATATCCACTAGATAAAGAGGAATCCTTCATCTTTGCGGGTGAGTTATAACGTGACAAAATAGGTCATGAAGAATTACGATCTCATTATGCAAATCGAAATTGAATATTGTAACCAATGAAACTATGGCCCTCAGGCTGACCGTGTGTCAGCTGAAATAGAAGAAGCTACCGAAGCTAAGGTTCAATTGATTGCCGGAGGTGGCGGTATATTTGAAATACGAAGAGATGACAAAGTGCTGTGGAAGAAGCATCGAGGTGGAGATTTCCCAACGAAGGACGAAATCAAGGCGCTTTTTCAAACTGAAATTGGAAACTAATGAGGTTGATTAGACATGGTGATCCTGGAAGAGAGTCTCCCGGAGTAATGTTGGACGATGGTCGATTAGTCGATGCATCGACAGAGTTCAGAGATTTTGATGAAGGTTTTTTTGCCTGTGGTGGTTTAGAATCTTTGCGAAGCTGGATTGATGATGGCTGCCCAGGAGGAACCTCAGTAGCTGATGATATCCGGATAGCCTCTCCTGTTGCGCGCCCATCTAAATTGATTTGTGTCGGAAAAAACTATGTCGACCATGCTAGGGAATTCGGCGGGGGCGTGCCTGATGAGCCGGTTTTATTCATGAAGGCAACGACGGCATGCTCAGGTCCTTACGATGATGTTGTGATTCCATCTACTTGCAAGAAACTCGACTATGAAGTTGAGCTAGCAATCGTAATTTCCCAGACAGGTAAGAATGTAGCCGATCAAGACGCTATGAGCTACGTTGCGGGCTACACTGTGCTCTGTGATTACAGTGAGAGAGCTTGGCAGAAGGAGCACTGTGGACAATGGGTGAAAGGTAAAAGCTTGGATACCTTTGCTCCATTCGGTCCGTGTTTAGTGACGAGCGATGAGATTGATGATCCTCACAGCTTGTGCCTTTGGACGAAGGTCAATGGAGATAAACGACAAAATGGTTGGAGCGGCAATATGATGTTCAGTGTTCCTTACTTGGTAAGTTATATTTCAAAATATATGACTCTATTACCGGGAGATATCATAGCCACGGGAACACCTGCAGGTGTTGGTATGGGCATGGACCCGCCGCATTACCTCTCAGTGGGGGATCAGGTGGAGTTGGGCATCAAAGAAATTGGCAGTATTGCTCAGAGAGTTATTTCTGATGCATGAGGCCCTGCTCTAAGCTATGTTTATGGCACCGGGACTCGATCAAGTATCCGGTCAATAATTGCATCAGTGCTTACATCTTCTGCTTCTGCTTCATAGCTGGGAATGATGCGGTGTCGTAACACATCATGAGCAAGGTCCTTGATGTCTTGAGGTGTCACGAAGGACCTTCCTGCTGTGAAAGCTTTTGCGCGAGCTGATAATGCAAGGTTAATCGTCGCACGTGGTGAAGCTCCAACACGAATGTAGTTTTTGAGAGATTCGTCAACTTTGGCTGGTTGGCGACTTGCGTGCACAAGTTGCACGATATACTTACGCACCTCAGGATCGATATAAATACTGTTCACCAATTGTGTGCTTTTTGCGATGGTTGGTATGTCTACTACTGGGGTGGTCTCGTAGACGGGTTCGGAGGTTGCCATCCGATCCAGTATCGTAAGTTCTTCTTCTTGATTTGGGTAAGAGACGGTTACCTTGAGGAGAAAACGATCAAGCTGAGCTTCTGGGAGTTGGTAGGTTCCTTCTTGGTCTATCGGGTTCTGGGTAGCCAATACCAAGAAAGGATCGGGAAGGGGGTGTGTGGTATCGCCAATGGTGACTTGGCGTTCCTGCATTGCTTCGAGAAGCGCCGACTGAACCTTTGCTGGAGCTCGGTTAATCTCGTCTGCGAGGATGATGTTACTGAAGATGGGACCTAGCTTTGCTGAGAAAGATCCTTCTTGCGGACTGTAAATCATTGTCCCGACGAGGTCAGAAGGTAAGAGGTCTGGGGTGAATTGGATGCGTGAAAAGTTGGTGTGTAAACACCCCGAGAGAGCTTTAATAGCGAGGGTCTTAGCTAGACCTGGCACACCCTCAAGTAGGATGTGGCCTTTGCATAACAGACCGACAATGAGTCGATCAATGAGTTCAGCTTGGCCTACGAGTACCTTCCCCATCTCTTCTTTAACAAGTGGGACCCATTGGCAGGTTTGGCTAATCGTATCTGATAGTTCCTGATTATTCATATCAATCTGTGTTTATTCTCTAAAGAATGGGCAAGGGTGCAATGGTGAATACCGATTAAAATGAGGGTTCATATTAGATTTGTAATAGAGTTCACTGAGATGCTCGACCAAGAAAGTTAGAGCTTAGCCAAGTGCTTTGAGCGCTTTGATTCTCGTTAACGTAGGCGGGTGCGAATAATCAAGGAACACAGGAAAGGGGTGGGGTGTCAAATTGGAGAGGTTATCTGCTGAGAGTTTCTTGAGGCCGGTGATCAAGTGTTCAGGCGTTTCTTGTATTTCTGCAGCATAGGCATCAGCTTCAAACTCATGCTTTCGACTAATCGCATTGCCAATGATGGATAATAGCTTGCTAACAGGTGAAAACAGCAGCATAAAGAAAACAAGTCCAGCGTATGTGGATATTTCAGCAACGCCGAAAGCATCAAAGAGACCACGCGCGAAGTCGCTATCTTTGTTGGTCACCATGCCGAGAAGAAAAAAGATAGCTGCAGTCTGAATGATCGAAAAAATCATACGCTGAATGATATGTTTCTTTTTAAAATGACCCACCTCATGAGCGAGGACAGCTAACAGTTCTTCGTTGCTGTGGTTTTCGATTAAGGTGTCGAACAGAGCGATCTTTTTGTGTTTACCGAAGCCTGTGAAGAACGCGTTTGATTTTGTTGATCTTTTGGAGCCGTCCATAACGTGAATTTCAGTGAGCGGAAAATCACATTTCTTTGCCATTGATTGAATACTGGACTTAAGATCGCCATCCTTCATGGGTTCAAATTTGTTAAACAGGGGGAGGATAACGGACGGGGCAAGGTAGGTCATGAGTAGCTGGAATCCTGTGAAGGAAAGCCAAGCCCAGAGCCAAGCGTTTTCGATCGAAGCAAATATCCAAATGATCAAAGCAAGTAGGGGGGCGCCCAAAATGACGCCCAAAACTATGCCTTTTATTTGGTCGATGATGAATGTTTTAGGCGTTGTTTTATTAAAGCCAAAACGTTCTTCGATGACGAAGGTATCATAGACTTGGAATGGTAATGATAACAGGCTGTTGCCTACAATGAGAGATCCAATAAAAGCTAAACCGGTAACAGTTTCACTCCATCCCAAATCTCTCAGCCAGGTATCCAACCAGCCAAACCCTCCAATAAACCAGAATACGAGAAGGATGGTAAGGCTAAAGGTGGATGTGATGATGCCGTAGCGTTCTGAGACTCGCGTGTATTGTTGAGACTTTGCGTATTTGTCCTCGTCGTATACGCCTTTGAACTCATCTGGCAGCTTTGGATCCAGAGCTTTTAGGTTGAAAAGAGAGGAAATAAAATCCAACTTCCAAAGTGCGAATAGTGCCAATAAGATGAAAAGGGCAATTGAGTTGTCCATGTGCAGATGGTCATGAGTCTGCCTGGATTAGTCAACTACTGACTGTGTCTGGCTTGATTGTTTCACAAACTAGAAATCCGCTAAATAGAAGTGTGCTCAACGAGCATAACAGCAGGCTAGTGTTGAGGTGAATCAGGCAGGGCGACATTAAAAGGTTTCACAGGACACGAAAACATATAGAATATGTATTGTTATGCATAACCACTCATCTTTTTGCACAGTCATTATGCTCTGTAGCTCTATGTTACTTTCTTCTTGTGGGCACATTATGACCAAAAGCCATAGCTATCAAAAGAGTGAGGCCGTTGAGATCAACGGAGCGAAACTCTCGGGCTCAGTGAAGCCAATGGGGGGCAAATCAGGATTTGGATTCTCAGCGATGATATACATGGCGGGCTCAGCGACATTGGACGGCCCTTTTATCTGGCGTGTCGAGGCCGAGGGTAAAAAGGACCTGCACCTCCATATGCTGGTGCATAGAGTTAAAGTAATCACGAGTAAGACCAAAAGAAGCGAATGGTATCCAGAAGAACATCTTGGGTATCAGACACCATTTGAAGCATCAGAAAAAGAGCCCAACAGGGTGTTTGCCGTCTTTCAAATCCCGGGTAAGCTGAAGGTTTATCCTCGCGAGGATGGTGATATCACTATTTTAGCAGATGTGTCAGTCACCAGTAAAAAAGGGGTCGGCAGAAACTTGGTTAAATTCAATCTCATGGCTGAGACCACTAAAGATGTCGAATTTATCAGTTTGCCATCGGAAATTGTTAAAGGCTCGAGTGAAGATCCTCGGGACTGGGAGTGGGGTGATGAATATCTAGATTTTTGATTCATTGGGAATAAACTCATGGCTTAATCACTCTTATCAATAATTACGGCATCTGTATGGAGCAGATGACCATACTACACATTAAAATATTCAGCATTTATCGAATCAATGAGATCATCTTTAAAATTATACCTTGTCACTACTTGCACTGTCCTTACACCTCTGGTATTCGCAAATGAGGTAAAACGTAACGGGCAGGATGATGTTTCTACAGCAGTTGTATCTGAGGTTCCTGCATGACCAATGTGACCAGGTGAAGGCGGCACCGTGCGTGGCGCATCAGATAGCTTTGGATTTGTATTCACCGGTAGATGGATTCCCGAAAAGGGGGATTCAGGTCAGGTTTTTTCTAGTTTCAAATACTGGATTTCCGATGATCTCGGCGTTGGTGTTGATTACAGGCCACTTGTAGATAGTGTCACGATGACGGCAACATACCGAGCAATTTCTGAGGATCCATTTGGGTGGCGTCCAGCCATGATTGTGGGAACCGCTGAAGACGATTTCACCTACAAGGGTGAGTCCGTTGAATCTCGTAGTTATTTCTTCACATTAAGCAAAGCAATGCCCGATGTAGAATTTTGCGGCATTGTGCCTGCACCTTATGCCGGTGCAGTCTGGATTGATGAAATCGGTGAGGTGAGACCACTAGTTGGATTACACCTGAGGCATGATTTCGGCACCATGATGATACAATACAGTGGTACAGACACGCATTTAACCGTCTCAAGGGCGATCAATGACAATACTTCACTGAGTGCTATTTATTGGGGAATGAAATATCCTGGCCTAGGTATACGCATGAGGTTTTAAGCCAGTAACTCCAGGTGGTAATTACCTGTGAGCACCAACCTCGTTATTACATATAACAAGATATCGCGCATAGTAATGACAAGGTCACATACGTGGCAGGCGCTATGTTTATATGGTGCAAACAGCAACGTATAGTGCTTCCACCTTGGTAACCACGTATTACATACATTGTGCGAAGTTGTGTTGTGGCTGTTTAGAAGTGCCTATGCAGTTAATATTTTTCGCCCCTCAGCTATTATGAGGATTAAGGTTGGTTATTACATGAATAAGTTGTTTACCCGCTACGAACTTCATTGATTCACCACAGGAAAACAGGCTTCCTCGTATATTGACCTGTGTCATGGAGTCTTTCCTGATTTATATATTATGGTGTGTGGCATGTAATCTAAACTAGGCTGCGCCCAGAGAAATTGCCCGCTTGTGGAAAAAACTTATCATTCTGCGAATAATTATTGCTTGTGATGATAAGCTCACGCAGTCTTCATCTGAATTTACGATAATATCCAAATCTCCTATATAATGATCAGCCAAGAACTCAATCAAACCACATCAAGCCTTTCTCGCAGGGATTTCCTGAAAAAAACAACAGTAGCAGGCCTAGCTTTAGGAGTTGCTTCCCCTATGCTTAGTTTGGCTAAGCAAGCCAAAGGTCAGAAAATTAAAGCTCTTCTGGTAACTGGAGGTGGATACCATGATTATAATGCCCAAAAAAGTATCGTTACCGAAGGTGTCAGTAAGCTGATCGATATCGATTGGACTATTTTGCACCATGTAAAGGCTGAGGATCTAAAGAAGTCCCTATCTACGGATGGCTGGGCTGAGGATTACGATATAATCGTATACAACATGTGTCATGCGAATGAGGATGATGAGGCCTACATTAACAATGTGGTTGGCGTGCACAAAGCCGGCAAGCCGTGCGTCGCCATTCACTGCACTATGCACTCTTATCATTGGAATGTTGGCGGCGGAAAACACTCCAAACAGGATAAAGAATGGAACAAGTTGCTTGGGGTTGCTTCAATGCGCCATGGTCCCAGAGGCCCTGCAATAACCGTGAAAAAGTCTGATGTGAACCATGACGCTTATTCGTTGCATGGTGAGGACTGGACCACCCCTAAGGGTGAGCTATATCATATTGATAAGGTCTATCCTTCTGCAACCGTCCTGGCAAAAGGCTCCAATGGCAAGTCTGAGCACCCTGTTGTTTGGGTAAATAAGTATGGCAAAGCCAACGTATTTGGGACCACCATCGGACACCACAATGAAACCATGGAGTCGAAGGAGTTTCTTCGAACCTTGGCAGATGGAATTGTTTGGGCTGTAGCTGAAACCCAAAAACAAGCATAGTAAACTACCAGATTTATTTCTCCACCAGCTTACCAATCAGCTCGTTCATTCTGGCAGTCATCTTATGTGGATTGTCCAATAGTCCTGCTGCGAGTAAGGCATTATCTGCCAGTTGCTGCACAACAAGAGCTGCAGTCTCCTTGTCTGACTCCATCAGATTGCTTAAGCCGTGTATCACAGCATGGCGCGGATTGATCTCTAGTGTTGCCTTGGTTGTAGGCATGTCCTGGCCCATGGCCTGCATCATGGATCTCATTTGAGCATTGGGTGCTTCTTTAGGTGTGAGGGCTGCTACCGGGCTGTCGATGAGACGACCTGTTGCCTCGACTTTTTCGATTCGGTCAGTCAGCTCTCCCTCAATGAATTTGATGAGATTTTTACGCTTTTTGCTGTCTAATTCTTCACCCTCTGTGGCGACGTCTTCGAGTTCAATTTCACCTCGATCTGCTGATACGAGCTTTTTGCCCTTGAACTCAGGAAGTGCTTCCATGACGTATTGATCAACTGGCTCAGTGAAGAAGCAAACCTCAAGCCCCCTAGCCTTGAATGCCTCAAGGTATGGCCCTGATTCGATAGCTTCTCGTGACATCCCAGTCAGGTAATAGATACTTTCCTGCTCCTCCTTTGCTCGATCGACATATTGTGCGAAGTTAGTTAGCTCACCTGGCTCATTAAGTGATGTCTCAAAGCGTAATAAACCAGCTAATTGTGCTTGGTGCTCATAGCTGGTGGCAATGCCCTCCTTGAGGAAACGAGAGAACTTTTTGTAGAATTCCTCATAGGATTCAGTGTTATTCTTAGCCTCTTTTTCTAGGAATTTGAGATAACGCTTAGTAATCAGACCATTGAGTTTCTGCACTAAAGCGCTGTCCTGCATAGATTCACGGGAGATATTGAGTGGTAGGTCTTCACTATCGATAACCCCTCTCAAAAAGCGCAACCACTCAGGCAAGAGCTTGTCCGGCTTAGCATCGATAAGCACCTTGCGGCAGTAGAGCGAAACTCCCGGCTCCATCTGGCCCATGCCAAATTGCTCGGTATTCTCTGTCGGTGTGAATAGCAGCGCATTGATGGAAAGTGGCGCGTCAGCACTGAAGTGCATGGTGTAGCGTGGATCATCAAAGGCATGAGCGGTGAACTTGTAGAACTCCTTGTATTCATCTTCGCTGATGTCCTTTTTGCTTTTCAGCCAGAGAGCCTCGACTTTGTTGACATGTTCTCCATTGAGTGTGATTGGGAAAGAGACGAAGTTGGAATATTTCTCAAGAATGGCCTTAATTCGTGTATCCTGAGAGAATTCTTCCATACCCTCCTTCAGGTGAACCACGATACTACAACCGCGCTTTGCCTCTGCATTATCGTTGATAGAATATCCACTGGCTCCATCTGAGGTCCATGTTTGGCCACCTGTGCCGTTTTCCCATGAATGGGTGTGCACGTCTACCTTGTCGGCAGCCATGAATGCTGAGTAGAATCCAACACCAAACTGACCAATGACGTCAGCATTTGAGTCACCTTGCTCCTTCATCTTCTCGAGGAAGGCCTTGGTGCCTGAGTGAGCAATGGTGCCCAGGTTCTCCACAAGCTCCTCATTGTTCATGCCGATACCACTATCAGAAATAGTCAGTGTCTTAGCCTCCTCATCAGTAGTGATTTCAATGCCGAGCTCTCTGTCTGACTCGAAAACCTCTTTTTCAGTGAGCTGCTTAAGTCTCATTTTCTCAAGCGCATCTGAGGCATTTGAGACAAGCTCACGAACAAAGATCTCTTTGTCTGTGTAGAGCGAGTGGATAACGATATCGAGTAGCTGACGCACCTCGGCTTGGAATGTATGCGTATGTTCTTCTGTGGCAGTAGACATGATTTTTTAAGTTGAGAATTAAGAGTAAGAAAGAGACTGCGATAGTCAGCACATAAGATGCTGTAATCACGGGGGCGAAAAATAGCCAAACTCCCCCGCCCTGCAAGCGAAAATCAATTTGATTTATTGAGATGTCTTCGCTCTGGCAAACAGGAATTTGTTTGAAAAGTCGTCATTTAGATAGAGCGTTTAATCGTTATTTAGATTACCCGTGAGCTGAGCATCTCTCCAGATTTGCTTGCTGGTGTTGCCCTCGGCAACGTTGCCCTCGAATTCATTCACCTTGACGCCATAGTGGGTTATGATACCTGCTTGAAAATTTCCATTGGTGACGTTCCCATTGATGGCAACCTCGGTTTTTTGTCCGCGCACAACAATACCGCTTAAAAGGTTTTTCTCACAGGTGTTTGCCTTAATAGCCCCTGCAGCCCCTTCGGAAATTAAAATTCCAGCCTCTCGATTACTGGAACACGTGTTGGAAAATAGATTTACACGACCCCTCTCTCCCATAGCCAAGATACCACATAGGCCATTTTTAATAGTCTTTGTCTTGCGGACCGTGCCACTGCCCCCTTTCCAGAACCCAATACCATGTTGTAGATTACCCTGGCACCATGAATCTGATATATTAGCACTGCTACCCTGGCCATAAACAGAAATGCCGTCCCACCCTGCTTGATCGATTTTACAGCTTACGATCTTTGCCGAACCTCCATCCAAAACAGCAATGCCATGCCCTGCAATGTTCTCAATAAGGCAGGAGGTTACTGATGTATTTTTAGCCTCAATCGTGATGCCTGAAAAACGATCTGTGCCATGGTCGAAGCCCAGATGCTTGAGGCCAACGTTGCTTATGCTGGTTCCAATTGCCGTTGGCGCTACCGTGATAAGTGCAGCCTCGCTGGCGGGCACCTGGATGATAGTGCCTCCCTCGGGGGCGCCGATAAGCTTCACCGGCCGATCGATATAGAGGGCTGTGTGGTATGAGCCCGCGGCGACACGAATAATATCTCGTGGGCGTGCAGCGTTGATGGCCTCTGGAATAGTAGGGTAATCCTGTGGCACTCGATGTGCTCGAGCATAGGCCCCCATCCTTTTGTAGAGTTTTATTACCTTATCTGACTTTGGATTGAGTCGACCTGCCTCTTCCAGGAGTAACATCGCTTGAGGTGAGTATTCTCCTGTATCAAGTGCTGTCGCTTGCTGATATAAAGAATCTGATTTTTCATGACGCATGCGGATTTCATACTCCTGCGCTTTAATCTTATTTGAGAAATCAGGAATGCTTTGATTGCGAGGTGCTTGCTTCTGAAGGTTTGCAAGTGCCTGCTTGGCTGCAGCCGTATCTTCAATCTCTAGGGCATCAGAAATAGCTGATATCAAAATTGCTAGTTCTTGTTTTTTCCGTTCCCTAATAATGATTAGCAATTTCCGCTGGGCTGTTTCATTTTCGGGGGCCAGCGCAACCACTGATTTTGCCAAGCTCTCGGCCTCATCCCATCTGCCAGCTTCAAGCGCTGCCTGGCTTTCACCCAAGGTATAAAAAATTTGCTGGTTACGCTCTTCAATTTTACCTTCTTTAATGGCCTCGAATCCGCTTGTTGCTACTTGTGAATTAGGCGCTATTTTTTTGATTTTTTCAAATGCCAAGGATGCTTGATTCCACTTTCGTGCTGCAATCGCAGAGACCCCTTCGGCACGAAGCTCTGCAATTTCAGATTCTATCTTGATTTGCACATACCACTCCTTTTGGTGCCACTGATATGCCCACCAACCAACCGTTGATATAGCGCATATAAGCAACAGAACGACGATAAAGTCGGTATTAGCCCGCAGCTTTTTCTTGCCCACAACGACTTTCAGAGCCGCTTCGTATTCTAGTAATTCCTGTTGGTAGCGAAATCGAATCTGCTCAGATGGAGCGTTCTTAACAAGTTCGCGCTTATATTCTAATGTTTCATCGAAATCAGACAGGAAAGCACTCGGCTTATCTTTGGGGCTCAGTCCCAGAGTTTTGCGTGCGTCTGTATTTTCCATATCGATATATGTCCTTTATTACCGCTCTCTCTAATCAATAAATCGCTGTGCTAGCGGCACGCGGCGGCCCATGCCAAAGGCTTTGGATGTCACCCTCAGACCCGGAGCAGCTTGAAACCGTTTCCATTCATTAAGTGTGACGCGTCGCTGGATCCATCGCACGAGCTGCTCATCATGGCCATGCTCGTTGATGATTTGTGAGCACGAGAGATGTTGTTCGACATAGAGTTCAAGAATGGCATCTAGAATCTTATAGGGAGGCAAGGTGTCTTGGTCTTTTTGATCTGGCCGCAGCTCGGCACTAGGGGGCTTGTCGATAGTATCATGAGGGATGATTTCCTTATCGCGATTGATCCAGCGAGAAAGGGCATATACTTGAAGTTTCGGCAAATCACTAATGACTGCAAGACCACCACACATGTCACCATACATAGTGCAGTAGCCAACCGCCAGCTCACTCTTGTTGCCTGTCGTCAAAAGAAGTCGCCCTGTCTTATTAGACAAGGACATGAGAAAAAGCCCGCGGATACGAGCCTGCATATTTTCCTCGGTCAGATCCTCTGGCAAGTCGCCAAAGACTGGGTTCATTGCTGACTTGACTGATTCAAAGGCCTGCTTGATGGGCACGGTGTCACAGCGCATCCCTAGGTTATTCGCCAGTTCGATGGAGTGGCTCACACTGCCGCTGGAGGAATACTCACTCGGCATAGTTAATCCATGCACATTTTCAGCCCCGAGCGCATCTGCCGCTATCACAGCGGTCAAAGCAGAGTCGATCCCACCACTCAGTCCAAGGCATGCTGTCGAGAAGCCGCATTTGCGAGCGTAGTCACGCAGGCCCAACACCAATGCGTTGTAGCATTCCTCTTCAGAATTTGAGAGCAAGGTGTGATGGTGGTCGTTCCCTTTACGAGTAGTGTCAACCACGGTGCATTTCTCCATGAATGAGGGCAACGAGCCTATCGGCAATCCCTTAGCATCGAAAGCTGCGGAGTTACCATCAAAGATTAATTGATCATTGCCGCCTATGCAGTTGCAGTAAACGAGTGGTATTTTCATATCCCTCGCCACTTCGGCCAGCATGGCAGCTCTCCCCTGCGGCTTGCCCATACTGTAGGGGGATGCGCTCAAATTGAGCATGATGTCGATACCTTGATTGCATAGGTCTTTGGCTGGATCGTTGCTATACAAGGGGTAGTGAAGATAATCTTCGGTCCAGATATCTTCGCAAATCGTAACCCCGATCTTAACCCCTCGCCACTCAATGGCGCTGACGGATTCAGCTGGTTCAAAGTAACGCCGCTCATCAAAAACGTCATAGGCAGGAAGCAGAGTCTTCCATATTTTTTGCTCTATTTTCCCGTTATTAAGGAATGCTGCTGCATTACGAAACGGCTTGCCAATTGAGCCTTCAGGGCATTGATCAACATATCCCACTACAAGTGGTACATCATGGACCTCGTCAGCAAGATAATCGAGAGCCTGCAAGCATTTAGGGACAAATTCAGATCTAAAAAGAAGATCCATCGGAGGGTATCCTACCAAGGCCATTTCAGGGGTGACCACAAGCTCAGCCCCCTGCTCAATGCACTCACGATATGCAGTAAGAATACGTTTAGCGTTACCTGGGAAATCCCCAATAACGGCATTGATCTGAGCGATACCTATCTTCATGTGAAACTCTACAAGGAATGAACAGCGATGAGGCGCTGATGTAAATGAAGATGATGAGAAATTTGAAGCATCGACGTAGGAGATGAAGCTGGGGCTTAGATGTAGGCTACCACAGCCCGTATTTGCCGGTTTCTAAGGCATACCAGCCCATGAGCAGGTTGGCGACGCCATGCATGACAATGCAAGCGAGTAGGCTTTTAGTCCGAACGGCTACCCAATACATGAGAGAACCAAAAATAAGTGCTCCAAGGTAGTCAACAGGTTGATGAATTAGAATGAATGATGCAGTTACCACAATGTAGGATATCCAAGCGGGCTTACCAAAAGGAACCTTCCAATAGTCGCGGTCCCGATCGAGTAAAAAACGCATCAGAAAGCCACGCCAAAAGATCTCTTCGACCAAAGCAACGACCACAACAGCGCGGAAGAAGCGAAACACCAAGGATGCGAAGTAAATACTTTCATTGCCATCAAACTTATCGGCCAAATCCTGTGGATTGAAGCCATCCTCTCGTGGCATCACCCCCAGCCACTTGAGCACCCCCTCCTGCTTACCCTCAAGCTCTAGCCAGCTGTGAATTTGAGTGGGCAAAATCCAAAAGCCAATGCCGACAGCCCCCATAAAAGCACCAAGTATAAAAGGTTTGAATCCCCACTTTATGTTATAGTTTTTGCGGAAAAATAATAGTAATGCAATCACTACCAGTGACTGAAGTGGATACTGCCACTGAGCAGGGTAATGCTGCCACCAAGGTGCGTCGGGATGCTTCCATTCTGGCCAGCCGGTCAGCTGGAAAGGAGCCAGCAAGGCCATGAAGACCGCTAAGGGCACCACGTGAGCCTTGGTCCGATCTTGCTTAATGTCAGCTAAAAAACCCATGACTAAGACTGAGTTACAGGTTACCCACAAAGCGCTCCATCTTATTCATCGCGACTTTCAACTCATCAAATGAAGTCGCATAGCAACACCGCAAGAATCCTTCGCCTGCCTCGCCAAAGGCGTCACCGGGAACAGCAGCGACGTTTTCAGCCTCTAGCAGCTTGGTGGCGAAATCCTTACTGCTCAGTCCCGTTTGGCTGATATCAGGAAAAACATAAAAAGCCCCACCCGGCGCATGGCAGTCAATGCCCATCTCGTTGAGGCGTTTCACAGTGAAATCTCGACGATGATGATAACTTTCGCGCATCTCATTCACGGCGGAGTCCCCATTCTTCAGTGCTTCCAGGGCCGCAGCTTGACTGGTAATTGGAGCACAAAGCATGGCATATTGATGGATTTTCATCATCGCTTCAATCAACGGTGCTGGGGCACATGCGTAGCCCAAGCGGAAGCCCGTCATAGAATAAGCTTTTGAGAAGCCGTGTAAAAGTACGGTGCGCTCCCTCATTCCCGGTAAAGCCGCGATTGATAAATGCTCTCCATCATCATAGCGCAACTCAGAATAAATCTCATCAGTGATCACGATCAGATCATGTTTGATACACAGCGATGCAATCTTCTCCAGTTCGTCTGCAGGCATCACTGCACCTGTCGGGTTAGTGGGGAAATTTAACATTAAGACCCTTGATTTTGGCGTTATGGCAGCCTCAAGCATGTCGGCTTTGAGTGCAAAATCATCCCTTTTGGTCGTCGCCACATCTACGCCAACTCCATAGGCAAGGCTGATGCTGGGAAGATAGGAGACATAACACGGCGAGTGGTAGATGACCTCATCACCCGGATCGATCAATGCACGCAATGCAAGATCAATGGCTTCAGACACTCCCACTGTGATTAAAACCTCAGAAGCCGAATCATAATCAACATGAAAAAAGCGATCCACATATCGGCTGATTTCCTTGCGAAGGCTGAGCAAGCCTAAATTCGATGTGTAGCTTGTATGACCTTTTTCTAGCGAATATATAGCGGCTTCACGAATGTGCCAAGGTGTTGCGAAGTCAGGCTCCCCAACACCGAGAGAAATGACATCGTCGCGACCCTGCACGAGTTCGAAAAAGTCGCGAATACCCGATCTTGGAATACCTGCCACTTGACGAGAGATTTTACCTGTGTAGTCCATCTTTGTGAAGAGTTATGGAGTAACAGGCAATCTACCCTCGGCTTCTTCAGCTTCGAAAATGAAGCCGCTTTCTTTATACGCCTTGAGGCGAAAATGAGTAGCTGTGGAGAGCACTCCGTCAAGTGTACTGAGTTTCTGAGATACAAAACTTGCGACTTCTCTGAGATCCTTGCCCGATACAACAACCATCAAATCATAGCCGCCACTTGCTAGGTAACACGATCCCACTTGGTCAAAGCGGGCAATGCGCATGGCCAATCGGTCAAAGCCGCCATCTCGCTCGGGCGTTACAGTGACCTCGATAAAAGCTGTTACCCCAGCCTCGCCTGCTTTGTCTTCATCAACAACCGCCTGGTAGCCGAGAATGGTGCCGTCTTTTTCCCAGGCACCGATACGGGTGCTGACTTCATCAGTCGTTAAATTCAAAGTTTCTGCAAGCTCAGTATCTGTGTAGCGAGCTTTTGACTGCAACAGTGTAAGTAATGGATCCTTCATGCGTGGCCATCCATGCCATAAAATGAGTTAATCGCCTAGACAAATACCAAGCGCGCGTGCGGTATCCACCATTTCACTGTCTGGGTCCACAAGCCTAAGTTTGTGTACTGCTTGTTCGATCGGCACTGATCCAACATGATATGCTTCGTAGCTTACCATGCGTCCAAATTTCCCAGCCTCGATAAGCTTCACCGCCTTAACACCGAAGCGGGCACCTAGAATACGATCGATTGCTGTTGGGGATCCACCTCGCTGTAGATGCCCTAATACGCAAGATCGGGTATCTTTGCCCGTTTTGGCACTTATCTGTTCAGCAACAATATCACCAACACCTCCAAGAGTAACCTCGCTGGCTCCACCTTGTTTCTTGGTGATCAACTTGCCTCCAGAAATACGAGCTCCCTCTGCAACTACCACCAACGAGCTCCGCTTGCCATCTCGCTCACGTTCGTTGATGAAGTCCGCAACATGATCAATGTCAAAATCAATTTCAGGAATGAGGATTGCGTGTGCTCCTCCAGCAATGCCGCCCCATAAGGCAATCCAGCCCGCATGACGCCCCATTACCTCCAATACCATGACGCGCTTATGACTCTGCCCTGTTGTTTGTAGCCGATCAAGAGCATCTACCACTGAGGTGACGGCACTGTCGAAGCCGAAGGTCATCGCAGTTGCCTGCAGGTCGTTGTCGATCGTTTTGGGGACACCAACCACATTGAACCCCTCTTGATTCATTTGTAATGCTGTCGTAAGTGAGCCATCACCGCCAATAACGATGATCGCTTCGATCCCAAGCTGGTTCATATTATTGCGAGCTGTATCGATAATATTTCTTGGTATTTTCGCAATATCTCCCTCTCCGATTTTAGCTGCAAAGTGACCTTTGTTGGTAGTGCCCAGAATAGTTCCTCCCATTTTGGCAATGCCAATGGTATCGTTCGGAGTTAGTTTGAGATAGTCACCACCTTCCGGCAGCAAGCCCTCGAAACCATCGATAAAACCATACACTTCCCATCCCAGCTTGTCTGCGGCACCCACAACGCCGTTGATGACAGCATTGAGCCCCGGACAATCGCCGCCGCTATTTAAAACCCCAATTTTCATATTTAAAGTAAAGTTGCACTAGTGGCTGAGCTACCTCATGTAAATCAACCCACAGTGTGTGTATGTTTCCCACGAAAAAAAACCTATTAAACCACGCTACAAGCGCGGCACATTAAGCAGTTCTCTTCTTTTCGCAGAAACCATGAACCCCTCTGCTGCCCACTGGTCATACAATGGCCATGCCTCAGAGATCAATTGTTTAGACCTTGTGAATCTGTCATCACTTCCTAACACAACCACAACCAGGTCACGCTTTCTGATTTGTGAACGAGAGTCATCAATTTTACGAACAACGGGGCTGCGGTGAACATGCAGACTCACACATTGCCCTGCTGCCGCACTCATACCGGTTTTAATACCATTGATAGCCTCACCCCCCAATAGCGTATTATCATTTTTGAGAAGGTATGATCGCTTTGAATCATTTAAATCAACGATAGTAACTTTTCTGTCAGGTTGTTTCACATAGAATGCAAAGCCAACATCACGCATGACATGAACGCTCAAGCGAGCGATATCCGAAGCCGTGGAATAAGCGCGTCGACTGAGGGCGTCTAAGCCGTGAACGTTAGTAAATCGTGTGCGGCGCATACCCAATGATTTTGCAAGTTGATTCATCTCATGAACAAATGCCTTTTGTGGGTCCCCTTGGAGCTGACGCTTTACTAGGATTGATTGCCCCACGTGGACCGCGAGCGTGTGCGCAGCAAAGCTGTCAGAGCCGAGCAGTGCAGCATAAAGGGCATCCCGAAGCTGGATTCTATCTCCTGGCATTAGCTGCATGGGATTTGCCCCTACCAAAAGTGACGCGCTCTGAGGCACTGAAACATAAGTGGATAGACTAGTTCCTGAAAGAGCTGCCCAATCAAGAGCCACTCTAGCCGTAGCAATTTTAGTGAGGCCCGCTATGGGACGCTTCTTCTCTGTGTTGTATGCTAGCAGCACTCGACCAGAGTTTGTTTCCATTACCAAGTAGCTCTCAGCAGCTTGAGTAGAGATCCATGCGCTTGCGGATAGGCTCAAGGCCAAAAGGGTCAAAAACTTCATATCAGTTACAAAAAGGGCATCGCCGGCCGAAATATACTCGCAACCCGCTATCTGACAACCTTGTAATACGTTCTTGTAAAATTGAACTCACAGCATAAGCTGCGCCGTCAGCAGTTTCTATGCACATGGTTACAATTAGCATCCCCTCACCTATCCAATGCTCAGGGTTCATTATCTGGGCAGGGTTGAATTGTATCCATGCACATCAAATAATTAAGCAGCCAAGGACAAACAAGGCTGCTTGCGAAATCCTGACGAACCAACAACCCGCTCTGAACAGAGCTGGGGCGTCAATCATGGCACACAAGCTTGAATCTCATGACGGTAGAATCAGCTGCGCACTCAAAGCAGTTCTGAATTACCTCTCTAAGCTTGCGGCAATCGAAAATGTAAATGCCACCATGCCGATGCGCTCCGAACAATCCAAAACGACTTATAACAATGTCTCAAGAAAACAACAACAACTCCCGCAATGGCGGGGGGCAGGGCCGCCAAGGTGGCAACAACCGTAACAGAAACCAGAATCGCAACAGAAACCAGAATCGCAACAGAAACCGTAACAGAAACCGCAACAATCCAGGTGGTAAAAGCCGTCAGGGTGGTCAGCGCCGTCGCCAGCCAAAGCCGGCACCACTGACAGCCTGGGAGAAATTGCTCAAGTTCTTTGGTCTCTACAAAGCTCCTACGAGACCACCTCGTAGAAGACCTGAATCGTCTGGTAATGCACCGAAGTCAAACGTGCGAAATGCACGTGGCAGCAAACAGGGTGACAACAAAAAACAACCAACTGGCCCAGTGCCAGCAAGAGGTAAAGGCGCAGGCGAAAAGGGCAAAAACTTCCCTGTCGAAACCCCACGTCTCTATGTTGGCAACCTATCATACGATGCGAATGAGCATGACCTAGAGGAGCTTTTTAAGGGTATCGGAACAGTAAAGAACGTAGAAATTATCTACAATCGCCACACACACCGCTCTCGCGGATACGGGTTCATTCAAATGCTCAACATTGACGATGCTGAAAAAGCCGTTCAAGTGTTACACGATCAGCCTTTCATGGGGCGCGATATGATTGTTAATGGTGCCAGCTCCAAGCCTGCTGAGGCAGACGAAGACAAGGCAGTATCAGCAGCAGAATAGAGCCAATCTGATTAGAAATATCAATCTAGCTAACCCGCTTGTGAGTTCTCCTCCAAGCGGGTTTTCTCTCGCCTATATTAATCACAATGAATAAGCCGATTTACATTTGTGGCCCAACAGCCTCAGGAAAGTCGGCATTAGCTATTGAACTGGCTATCCAACTTAATGGTGAGATCGTTAATGCTGATGCTTATCAGCTCTACCAGGGATTAGAAATCATCTCTGCTGCACCCAGTCCTTCAGAGCTAGCACAAGCACCTCACCACCTTTACGGAGCTTTGCAACCACACGAGCTGTGTGATGCGATGCAATTTCGTAAAATGGCGCGCGTCAAAATTGATGAAATTCATGACAGAGGCAAGCTAGCCATCGTCACTGGTGGTTCTGGGCTTTATCTCAAATTTCTAAGTCATGGACCATCACCTGTCCCATCAGGGGACGAGACGCTGCGCAAAGAGCTTGAAAGCGAGAGTGACGAGGCATTAGCCGATAAGTTAACTTCTATTGATCCTGAAGGGGCAGCTGTAACCAACTTGAAAAACAGAAGGTATGTAATTCGAGCACTTGAAATCTGTATACTCAGTGGGCGTAAAATGTCAGACGTCAAAAGTGACTGGAAGCAGAAGAGTGCGGAGATTGAGCTACACTTAAAGGGAGGCTATTTGCAGTGGGATAGAGATGAATTGAGAGCTCGCATTAGCCTTCGTGTTGATCAAATGCTCGCGGATGGGGCTATTGAAGAAGTAGCGGCCATAAAGAATCCTTCGGCTACCTGCGAAAAGGCAATAGGAGTGCCTCAGATACAGTCTTACCTGAGCGGGGCTATGGACCTTGATGCGTGTAGAGACAAAATCGTAATAGCAACTCACCAGTATGCCAAAAGGCAACGCACATGGTTTGGCAAAGAAAAGTGGCTTACCCCTTGCCACGTCGATCACGCTACGGACATCAAGAAGCTCGCCTCCAAGCTCGGCCAGCAACTCCGTATTGATTAATTTGCGCGAGCCACAATTACTTACGCAATATGAGGCTGATGAAATGCCTCGGGACTAATTTTACAGCGTAGCTAGTAGCCACAACTGATATTACTGCAAGCAATGCAAACTGGAGGCTGTGTGATAAATTAAATGTGGCCATCAAGCCCTGGATGATTACCGCAAGTAAGCCTGAAATACAGTCCAGCAGATTTAAACCCGCAATGATCCGCCCCCGTTTCTGCGGGGGGCAAATATCTTGAAGGTAAGCATTGAGTGGGACGAGCAAGGTCGCACCTCCCGCTCCTGCAACAGCAATCCATAATTTGATCCAAGGAGATTCGATAGCAGTCATCGCAAGTGCCACAGAGCCAAACACCATCAACAGCCCTCCTATTGGGACTAGACCAAGCTGAATGTTTTTTCTGCATATAATAGAGCTGATGAGGCCGCCTCCAGCAATGCCTCCGCTAGCGGCGAACATCAACCAGGCAATATCCGTACCGAAACCAAGGCCGCCTCCAGAAGTTTCCTTGCCTATTTGGATGGCAGCAAGATTGAGGAAACCAGCAAAGCCCCAGAAAAAAGCAATGCCCACTGAGCTAAGCCTTATGCGCCTATCCTCCCACAAATCTTTCAGCTGCGAAAAGTGCTCCCACAAGATTTTCGTCTCGAATCTTCTTTTGCCCATCGCTGGTTTTCTCTCAATACCATAGGATAGCAAAATAGTAGGGATCGTCGCCAATGTAATAACCACCAAAGGCACATGGGCTGCACTCCAGCCATTAGATAAGTCCCCCGGCTTATCTCTCTCAAGAGCCAACAAATTGATGTCGAACCACCAGCTGGAAAGCACTTGGCCTACACAAACTGCGAGTACAACTGACATTTCCAGAATTCCACTCGCGAAGCCTAATCTTTCGTGACCTACCAGCTCTTTAACAATACCTCTTTTGGCCGGACTAAGAATAACGGATTCTACCGAAAGCAAGAAAAACCCGAAAACGGCGAGCCCTAGATTTTGATAATAAACGGCCAGCAGTATGGACAGAAAAACGGCAAACTGCATAAAAATAGCGCAGCGAATGACACTGGTCTTACTGTAACGATCCGATAACCATCCTGCGATGGGAGCAAATAAAATAAACGGAATCACAATTAAAGCCCCGAGAATGTATTCAATGCCATGGGCCGCAGGTATAATGCTGGTGCTCATTAATAATCCACCCAGAGGAATGAGCAGAAATTGTGCAGCTTTATCATTAAAGGCGTTTTGCGTCTGCAGAATGAACAAGCTGTAAAACGACCCCCAATTACGACGGGACGGTTTGACTTGCTTTTGTGATGCAGACACCTCGTATAAATGGCAGACCCGTTAAAAAATGCGAGTTTATCATTTAGACTTTTTTTGCAAATTCCAGTGTGGACCCAGCTTAGGTGATCAGGCCTCATGCCCATCTGAAACCCTGACACAAGACCGCGCTGCTTCATCATCCTCCAGTCACAGGAGTGCATGTTACGGGCTTGCAATTGAGCTAATTACTTTATATTTACAGGTGTTAACTTCACTCTTTGGTTACTATGATTTTTTTAAGGTATTTCATCTTATCTGTATTGAGCACTCTTTTTTGCAGTCAATGCAGTGGGCCATCGAGTCCTAACGGCTTGCAGCACAAACCCTACAAGGCACTTCATGTTAATCCGTTCGAGCCGGGTAATTATCATCATTTTAGAGCTCAGGAAGGCTATCCGAGAAACTATGCCATCTGGAAGAACAGGAAGGTGCTTTCGCAAACGAATGAATCTAATGCTAGCATTAGAATCGATTTGTCAGAACAACGAGGCTATCTGATGAATGATTCACAATTAGCTATGGACTACCCGGTCGCTACTGGTCGTTCAGATTTCCCCACTGCTCCAGGAAAGTATATGGTTCTTGAGAAAATAGAGTCAGGTAAACGTTCAGCAAGCTACGGTAAAATTTACGATGCTGATGGCGAATGCGTCAACGCTGACGCTGACAGCAGAAAAGATATCGTTCCTCCGGGAGGTAAATATGTGGGCGCTGAAATGCCCTACTGGATGCGCATAAGCTGGGACGGTATCGGCATGCATAAAGGCCGTGTTCCTCGCCGCCCAGCATCACATGGATGTATTAGAACCTACTACAAGGTCGTTCACACCGTATTCCAGAAGGTACAGGTAGGCACGCCAGTGACGATCGTCCCCTAGTGACTTACGAGCTCCGCCTCGCCAACATCTCAGTTGGCTGTGATTACATCAGTTCAATGCCGAACCGCTTCATGACCCAAGCGGTAAGGATAAAAAGAATTGCAGTAAGCAGGCACCCCGCAAGTAGTGACCAGCCATAGTGAATTCCCTTGCGTAGCATCCACGGCATTAGCAAAAACATGGGCATCGTAGGTATCACATACCAAAAAGTGTAATATGCATGATTGGCAATTTTTTCTGTTTGCTGAGCTCCTTTGAGTTCAAAAAACATCCAAGTCATAGCCAAAACGGTAACCATCGGCAGGGCTGCGATGAGTGCTCCGAGTTTATCGCTTCGCCGAGCAACTTCAGAAATGAACACAACGAGGCCAGCGGTAATTAGATACTTTAAAATGATCGGCATAAACTTCTCCTTGGAGTGATCTCATTACAACGTATTATAACAATATGATGCAAGCATATCCCACTGCCGCCGCTATCTTGGCCACTGTTTTACAGGTCTTTCTCATCTCGTGCAGTCCATCAGTAAATACCGCATCCTCAGTGCTTCCCTCAACTAGCCAGCACCCTGCAGCAAAGGATCAACATGATGTTGCTGGCATCGCGCTGTCCGCCTCCAGCAAGCAGAAAATAGGCAACAAAATTTGGCAGAATGAATCTGGCGGCACCATCGCTGGATTGACACACTGGAATGCAGGAGAGGAGTTTCCATCTATTGGAATAGGTCACTTTATTTGGTATCCGCAAGGCTTTCAGGGACGATGGACCGAGTCCTTCCCCCTTTTTGTTGCTTATGTTAACCAGCGCAAACCAGCTAGTATACCTGGGTGGATCAGGTCAAATAAACATTGCCCCTGGCCGGACAAAACATCTTTCACCCGTGACTTCCACGGACCCAGACTTCAAGCACTTCGTCATTGGTTAGCAAACAACGTATCTCTGCAAACTGACTTCATCATCAACACAAGCAGGCAGGCAATTCCTAATATCATGCGCTCTGCACCAAGTGCTCATAAGGAGCGCATCAGGATCAATTATCAAAAAGTATCTACCACCGCACATGGCACTTACGCGCTTATCGACTATGTGAATTTCAAGGGCGACGGCACTAATCCAGGCGAGAGATACAACAATCAGGGCTGGGGTTTAATGTGGGTTCTCATGGAAATGAAAGATGTAGACAAAGGTCAGGCAGCAGCAACAGAATTCGCAGCAGCAGCCAAGCGATGCTTGGATCGCCGTATTGAAAATTCACCAAAAGCGCGTGGCGAGCACAGGTGGCGACTAGGCTGGTATAACCGATGCGATACTTATGCCGTCTCGCTTTAGCCGTGCACCGCCCTACCTGAAAAACGTCTGGCCGATTGAGAAGAAAAACACATTCATTGGAAGCCTAACACTGAGGCCCAATGATGACATCAAGATGCGCGCCTGCGTGGTCTGCGACTCATTGTTTTTCGAAGCAGCCACAATGGAAGTGAACTCATAAAAGCAGCCATGAGTGCAATCTTTTTCCCTGGGTAGTGCCTGGGCTTCCCCTTTTGAACAGATGCTAAAGCCTCGCCAACCACTTGCGTAGCCTCTACATATACTGATTCGCCACCCGGTGTGACATTAGTCGGCTCGCCTCGCTGTGCAACCTGCCCGAAGCCAGTGTGCACAGGGCCCGGACACAGAGCCAGCACCTTGATGCCATGTTCAATCAGCTCTATCCGAAGTGCTTCTGAAAAACTGGTCACGTATGCTTTAGTCGCAGCATACACAGCAAAATCCGGGATAGGCAAAATACTTGCGAGTGAGCTCACATTGATGATGCCTCCCCCGTCCTTGTTGATCATGCCTGGAAGTAGCGCGTGGGTGATGTGCGTTAGGACTTCCATATTAAGACGTATCATCATCTCGGTTTTTTGCCAATCAGCGGATACAAAATCACCATAATCACCAATCCCTGCGTTGTTAACAAGTAGGTCTGGATCCAAGCCCATTAAATGAATAGCTTCAATGAATTGTCGCCGCTGATCGTCATCAACAAGATCTGATTTAAGACAGTGAATTTTAATATGCGGCGTCACCTTCTTGATCTCAGCTGCAAGTGAATCTAGTAGCTCAGAACGGCGTGCGACAAGAATGAGCGCCTCAGAAACGGGGGCAAGTTGGCGAGCAAATTCAGCACCAAGGCCAGATGAGGCCCCCGTGATCAATGCGCATTGATAGATGGGAAGTGTCACGATCCTGTGATTGATTTACGACGCAGGTGACTGCTGATCGTTTTTCGGATCCACCTTCACTACACGCAGAGGCAATCGCTGGATAAGCTCCTCATCAATACTCACATCGATAAAGTAAACACCTGGCTCAGCAAATTTTAGACCTTGAAGATTAAGGATGAGGTTGCGATGCAGGAAAGGCACCTCCTCAGGTAAGTCAACAGGCATGTCGGCTTTGATTGGCATTTTAGCGTCTAGAGACTTGCCGTCGCCATCGATAATATTAACTGTGAAATTGTGTGCACCATTGTCTTCGGGTGTGATGCACAAGCGAAGAGCAAGACAGCAATGCGGCTGAACGATAGGAAGTGCTGGGGCAGCCAGCACATCAATAGTGCCAGAAATAACCATTTTACCGTTATAGTCGGCGGCGAAGTCACATAGTGTAGCGATTTGAATATCCATAATTAATAGAAGATGGTGTTAGGTGAAGTTAAATTGAGTATGATGATTGCCGATTATTATTCGCTAGACTGACCCCCTTCAAGCTGATCAAGACGAGCGCGCAAATTTCTCACTTCCTGTGCTAATTTAGGCAAACGTGCTATGTGCGCTAGTTTTTTTTGCTCCTCTCTTAGAGGTCTGGCCGGCATGCCTTTGTAAACCATATCTCCCTTGAGGTCTTTCAACGCCCCTGTTTGGGCAGTTAGGACAGCGCGGTCGTGTATCTTGATGTGCCCGCCGACACCGGCTTGAGCTGCGAGAGTAACATAGTTTCCTAGGGTGCTGCTGCCGGCCATTCCCGACTGAGCCACGACGAGGCAGTGTTTACCAATTCGGACGTTGTGTGCAATCTGAACAAGGTTGTCAATTTTGCTGCCTTCACCAATGATTGTTTTGCCAAACCTAGCTCGGTCTATCGTGGTGTTGGCTCCTATCTCCACATCATTCTCAAGCACAACAATGCCGACCTGATCAACCTTCTCATGCTTACCGTCAATGAGCTCGTAGCCGTAACCATCAGAACCAATCACACATCCAGGCTGAAGAATAACGCGATCGCCCAGTACACATTGCTCACGAATGGTAGCATTGGCATAAATGAGGCAATCTTTACCGACTTGAACTCCTGCGCCAACCACTGAGCCCGCTCCCACCTCGGAGCCATCACCGATCACAGCACCAGATTCGATGATCGCGCCTGCCTTAATGCAGACCTTGCTTATGTCCAGGGTCGCATCATCAGCGACAATAGCGCCAACTGCGACGCCAGGAATGAAATCACGAGTGGTGGTTACAAAGTGTTTTACCACTTGAGCAAATGCAAGTGATGGGTTTTCAACTTCAACGAGAGCCACAGAGTCACAGGGACATGCCCCAGCCGCTATTCCGAGTGGTATTAGCACCACTCCTGCCTCGGTTTCTAGGTAGTCTTGGTGATATTTTTCATTACCCAGGAATGATACATCAAGCTGTTTAGCCTCGTCCAAGGCACCCATTCCAGTATATTCAGAGATTACGCCCGGGCGTATGATATTGCCACCAGTCAGGCTTGCGAGCTCTTGTAATGTAAGTTTCATGGTTTGATTATTGATTGGAGTTTGGCTGATGACTCTGGTTGAGCTGCATGATTATTGAGTCAGTGATATCGACCGCACCTTCAAGGTGTAAAAAAAAGGGAAGATTTGCAGTGGTCTCGCCTTTTGACTCGATGACCATGTCGTAATTATGTTGTTTTGCAAAAACTTGGACCGCCTCATTAATACTTGTGAGAATTGATTGCGAGGTTGATTGCGATATCTCTCTTAATCTAATGTTTTCGCGCTTGATGTAATCAAGCCGATCTCGCTGAAGCGCCTTGATCTCACGGCCAAGATTTTTGTAGGTTTCATTCATTTGTAATTTTTGCTCTCCGCTTATCTTGCGCAGAGATTTTTCATACTTGGCCGAGAGGCTTCGCTGCTTTTGAATCAGTTGCTTAATAACGGCGGATCTCTCACGATCCTTGGATTCGAGATTATTCCTTAAGGATTTCATCTTATCTTCAAACCGAATCGTATAATCCCAGTGACTAAAAATCTTGCCTGCATCTACAGAAGCAATCTTCAAGTCATGTGCTCGTGATGGCTCGACTGACAACATGATTGAAATGAGTAGGAAAAAGGCTGATTTCACAACGAAATCAATACTTGGCAACAAGGTCTCAGGCAAGCATTATGCCGTATTCTTTGTCACTATGTGCTTTTCAGAGATCAGGTATTCACATAGCACCTGTGGCGTCGCCTCCGGCAATTAAACCAATTAAGCCTCACAAATCATGAATCCTTCAACGTCCGCAAACAGCACCCTCAATGATACGGAGCTGCTGGCACCAGCAGGCTGCTTTCCATCTTTACAAGCAGCCATCGATAATGGTGCTGACTCTGTCTATTTTGGGCTCGCTCAACTCAATATGCGAGCACGAGCGAGGAGATCATTCAACGTTCCCGATTTGAAAGATATCATGAGCCGTCTTAAAGATGCAGGAGTGAAGGGTTGTTTGACCCTGAACACCCTTCTCTACGAGCATGACCTAAACCTCGCCCGAAAAATGCTGGAAACAGCAAAAGATCAAGGTGTAGATGCTGTTATTCTCTCTGACATGGCTGCCATGCAAATGGCAAATGAGATCGGCCTTGAAGTTCATTTATCCACTCAGCTTTCTCTTTCGAACTACGAGTCGGTCAAATTCTATGCCCCGTATTGCGATCGCGTGGTATTAGCCCGAGAACTCAACCTTAAGATGATTAAGTCGATCTACGACAAAATTAAAGCCAATCAATTAGTTGGCAGAGGTGGTCAAGAGATGGAGATTGAGGCATTTGCTCATGGGGCACTCTGCATTGCTGTTTCAGGCCGTTGTGGAATGAGTCTATTCACCTCCAACGCGTCAGCCAACCGTGGAGCCTGCGAACAAAATTGCCGCAAGGAATACACCATCACCGACAGCGAGTCGGGCAAGCAGCTCAAAATAGACAATCAATTCGTCATGAGCCCCAATGATATCGCCACATTAGATTTCATGGATGAATTTCTGGGAGCAGGCATCAAAGTCCTTAAGATCGAAGGGCGCGGAAGAAGTCCTGAATATGTAGCCACCGTTACAAAGGCTTACCGCAAAGCCATCGATGCCGTGCATGCGGGCGAATTTAACAAAGAGTTTGTAAAGTCGCTCTACCCTCAACTTGAAACAGTCTACAACCGTGGTCTCTCGAGTGGTTACTACCTTGGTCGTGAGCAAGGCTGGTCTGCCGATTACGGTAACAAATCAAAACGACGCAAGGTGTTAGTCGGCAGTGTCGCCCATGCCTACAGGAAAGCGAGCGTCATAGAGGTGAAGTCTTCAGCAACTACTCTTGAAAAAGGAGATGACATTCTTGTTGTTGGGAACTCCACAGGTGTCATAGAAGGCAAGGTAGACCAAATGCGGGTCATGCAAGATGATGGAAATATGACCGATGCCCATCAGTGCAAAAACGGCCAAACAGTGACCCTCAAAGTCGAAGGGAAAATTCGATCGAACGACAAAGTATATAAGGTCGTCGACGCCTAAATAAAGTAGCCGGAATATGATAAAGATCCGACACAAGAAGCCAGAGTGCATTGGCTGCAAGCTGTGTGCAGACGAAGCTCCTCAGTATTTCCAGATGGATGATGAGGGCTTAGCTCAACTGCTTCATTCGAATCAGCAAGGGGTCTTTCAGGTAGCTGACGGCTTTGATGAGGATCTACAGGACCTAAAAAGAGCCGAGGAAGGCTGCCCTGTAGATATTATCCATATCCAAGGTTGAGCCGTTTCTTGAAATCTGGGCAAAAAAAAGTGAGGCTCACCAAGTGGCAAGCCTCACGTAATAGAAAATTAGAATTGTTGGCGATTAGATAAGCTCGGCAACAGCCTCACGCTCCTCACGCAGCTCCTGCACTGTAGCATCGACTTTGCCTCGAGAGAATTCGTCGAGCTCAACTCCTGGCACAACATCCCAGCGGCCATCCGCATCGACACGAATAGGCATGGAGGCGATCAAACCTGCATCAATGCCATACGAGCCATCAGAACACACACAAACACTGGTCCAGTCACCTTCTGGTGTCGGGGTAGTCAGGCTGCGCACAGTATCGACAACACCATTGGCGGCAGAAGCTGCTGAGGATGCGCCACGGGCTGCAATAATAGCGGCTCCACGTTGTTGAACAGTAGAAATGAACTCACCCTGAAGCCACTCAGTGTCAGTAATTACATCGGTGACCGGCTGCCCCTTGATTTTTGCATTGGTGTAATCAGGATATTGTGTGGCTGAGTGGTTCCCCCAAATACAGAGATTTGTCACATCACTGTTGTGGCAGCCTGCTTTGGCTGCGAGCTGTGACTTGGCACGATTTTCATCGAGGCGAGTCATGGCAAAGAAACGATCATTAGGAACACCCTCAGCATTGTTCATGGCAATCAAGGCATTGGTGTTGCATGGGTTGCCAACGACAACCACACGAACGTCATCAGCTGCATTTGCAGCAATAGCCTGACCTTGGCCAGTGAAGATGCCACCGTTGACTTTAAGTAGATCACCACGCTCCATACCCGGGCCACGTGGAACAGACCCCACGAGCAATGCCCAGTTGGTCCCCTTGAAGCCCTCATTCAGGTCGCTAGTAGCGACAATATCATTGAGCAGCGGAAAAGCGCAATCATCGAGCTCCATGATTACTCCGTGAAGAGCTTTCATACCGGGCTCAATTTCGATCAAGCGCAAGTTTACTGGTTGATCAGGGCCAAACATTGCTCCTGAAGCAATGCGAAAAAGAAGAGCGTAGCCGATTTGACCGGCAGCACCCGTTACTGAGACAGTGATTGGTGTTTTCATAAAATAAGTTAATTGAAGTGGGCATGCAATATTCACACCTTGAAGCGAAGGTCAAACCGATATCTGGGCTTTTCGAGTATAAAACTCATGAACTCCGAGAAACATGAAACTCACGACAACGCTCAACATCGAGCCGTATTTGCCTAGTTAGTTCATCGACTGAGTTGAATTTTTGCTCAGATCTTATATAATCGAGAAATTCAACCTCCATGGTCATTCCGTAGATATCTTCGTCGAAATCTAAAAGGTGAATTTCCAGCATACGCTTAGCCTGATCCCCTTCAACAGTAGGTCTCATGCCCAAATTGCCGACACCGTTGATCATATCGCCATCAGCAATTGCCACAGAAACATTCCAAACTCCATTTGTTGGAAGCTGCTCATTGAACACTCTCAAATTTGCAGTTGGAAAGCCAATCTCGCGACCTAGTTGACGCCCTTCAATGACCTCGCCAAGGACGGTGTAGCTTCTGCCCAGCATAGCCTCCGCAGCAGCCATGTTACCATCTCGTATTGCCTGTCTGATCCTTGTACTGCTGACTCTCTCACCGTCAAGCATCACCGCTTGACTGCTATTAATGGTGATGCCCTTATCACGACCCATTCGCTGCAGCATCGCGATATCTCCACGTCTTTTTTTGCCAAACTTCCAATCCTCGCCAATGGAAATCGTTTTTAGGCAATGACAAGCTCCTACCAGAGAACTCAAAAAATCCTCGGCTTCGCAGCCTGCAAAATCCTCAGTAAAATCAACCACCACCATGATATCGACACCCAAATCCCTGAGCAATTCTCGCTTGTGATTTAACGAAGCTAGAATCCTGCTCGGCGCCAGCTCAGGAGCAAGAATCCTAATAGGGTGAGGCTCGAAAGTCAGCACCCCTGATAAGCCCCCTTCTTGGCGAGCCGCTTCCACAGCAGTTCCAATTACTTGCTGATGCCCAATGTGGAGACCGTCAAAAACCCCCAAAGCCAAATGTAACGATTCCTTTAGATTTGCTAGCTCGGCAATATTTTTAATCAGTTTGATCATAAGTGACTGCCTTGTTGCATACTTCACCACCTTGATATGCAAAGGACAAAAAAACGCCCAACCCCTGATTGAGGGTGTGGGCGCTTGATGATTATTTTGAGAGGTGAAACCTACTCAGCACAGCATCACTTCTTGCAGGCAGAAGAACATGACTTATCTGAACAGCAGCCTTTAGATGCATCGCTTGAACAGCATGACTTTTTAGCACACGCAGTCTTACAATCGGAAGCAGTTCCAGTAGCGGCACATGAGCTCAATGCAAATGCGGAAATAGCTACTGCAGATACAAAGGATAGTTGTTGGATTACTTTTTTCATCGGTTTGTTATATTATTTTTTTGGGTGATAGAATGACCACTTAATATGATCAACATTAATGAGAGTGATGAAACACTACCATTATTCCCCAGAAATCAAAAAAATATATTTATAAATTTCTACCCCTTCATTTCTAGGGGTGGGTCAGACACTGTCGGGTTTCCCCCCGCGGGTCATAGTAATCACTTAGGGTGTAACTGTGGTGATGCAGCTGGTGCAGAGACAGGGATAGGGAGAGATTTTGCTGGCACTGCAGGCGTGACAAGCGGCACCTTTTTCAATTTCCATGTCGACTGTGTAATCCCGTCGAGTGGCAAATTATAAGTGATTTTGTAGCTGTTGGTCTTCGCATCGTAATCCGTCTGCCAAAAATCATTGCCGTGAACTGATTGATCAAGTCTCAGCTCCTTGCCATCTACCATGTGATAAAGCCCATAGCCATATGCCGTTGGCAAGTTCTCAAAGCGAATTGGCACACAGCCCACACCGCCCTTAATCGTAACCACTACCTCAGGCTTATCAGCAGCAATGATCACGGGGTAGCTGTGTCTTAGTGCTCCGCCCTGAACCGTGACATTGAGATTGTTACCTTTGGCCTCACGGTGCGTAGTTTGCCAGGATGAGGGGGAATCCTTCAAATGCTGTCTGTAGGATTCGTTAGGACCATAATAATCATCCGCATTTCGGTGCAAGGTAATCCACTCAAGCTCAACTGAAACTCTGTCTCCTTGGTTGAATTCGGTCACACCTTCAGGAGCACTCAAATAAAAATCCAAACTAGATCGCTGGTCTTTGTTGACCCAATACACGGGGCACTCAATTGTGGGCTTGTTGTATTCCTTACCTCCGATCACAGCTTTGTAAGACCTTATCACCATAGCGCGATAGCCTGTCCCCCAATCACGGTCGCTCTCATGATATGACCCAGGAAAGGCAACCCACCACGGCCCAGGTCCGCTGAGTGTCGTTCTTGGGACAAACGCATCTCCACGCCTCAACCCCTTGGGGACTACCTGCTCTTTGATGAGACCATTTAAATTACCATAGGCGACTTTGGGGGTAATGTAGCCACCAGTCCGTCCCATTTTGAAGAGCCATCCGCTTGCGTTTGTTTTTTTAGTGAAGGTGTAATCTAAGGTCGTAAAAGTGCGCGCATAATCATCCGTGCGAAGAGTCCTTACCGTTGAATCAACACCAACTTCTCTGTGAACACCATAAGCTCCGTTATACTTAACTTCCGTCAGGCATGGGCCATGTGCTACGTAGGCCGTTTTAAGCCCATTAAATAGATGCTTTTGTTTCTTATCATCGTTGAGGCCAAGCCAGTCCCCTCCCCAGCCTGCGTCTGTCCACTGCCACTTTTCACCATTTTTGCCATTTCTGGACATCAGCATCCTGACATCAGTGACTGCGACATCGGTGCAACTCATATCAACGTCCATGCAGTAGGTTTCCCCCCAACAACCAATGGCAAGTTGATCCCAGCGACCGTGCCCACCATAACCGACCAAGGATAGCTGTGCATGCGAAGCCGAAGGCAATTCCCCATAAAATCCGTAGACAAATTTAAGTTTATATTTGGAGACACCCTTTATCCCCGGCAGCAGCACATAGGAACGCAAGTAGTCTCCCAGACCGCTGTTGTGCCAGTTTTTACTGATTTGCACTGGTATGCCTGTAGGGCGCCCAGCTTCGTCACATAAAATGGGACATACTCCGGTAATGTTGGCACAACCAAAGATCTCCATCATAAAAGGGACCTTGTTGCCAGAGTTTGATTTTACGGTAATATCTACTTCATCATAGTCTCGAATATCTGTGTAACCGGACTTACCCATGCGCTTTGGGCGTTTGATAGAAGCAACGTAACAAGCAAAATCATCGCGATATTTTACCTTCAAAGGTTTGTTGTGGAGCATTGATACCTGAACATTTTCGCCGATATGCCCAGCATTGGAAACACTACAGCGTAGTGTAAGCCGTTTACTTTGGCCAAGACCCCATTGCTCAGAAACTAGTTTTTCTGCCTGCCATTTTTTACCGCTACCGGTCATCGACATACTGATTTTTGAGTTTTGCCAACTTGGGAGCTTTAAATCAGCTTCGTTTTCAAAGTTTTTGACATAAGTGAGGTGTGGTCCACCCACCGCCTTACCTGCATCACGTGCATGCTGGGTTAAGACCCTTTGGTCCATAGCCTTATTCCACACCCTCACTTGATCGACGATAATGTGCGCCGAAGGGCCCTTGTTGTTGGCTCTCCGCCCGATGCGCATATCACCGTTACCAAGTGTTCTCTTTTTATTAATCTCAATAGAGTTCTGTTCGCGACCATTTATGTAGACGGCTAACTTTTTGCCATCGTAGGTCATTGCTACATGAGTCCACTTATCCGCAGTCAGCGAATGCCGGTGTGTTCTTACTTCTTTGTAATTACGGCGATCAACACCACCAATATTTACTGCTGCCGTCAGGCTATCTCCCTTGATGCCGATACCAAAATAACCATCAGATCGTTCATCACCGTTCTTAGACAATATCCAGCTTCTGTTTTTGTGAATAGCAGCTTCGGGTATTTTGACCCAGGCCTCAGCGGTAAACTGCTCATGCTCTAGAGCTTTTTGGTGCGATATCCTCAATGATTCGTTCAACACTCCATAACCTTTACCTCTAACGCCTTGCTGCTTGCCATCAATGAGCGCAATCACTGGCTCCATCTCCAAATTGAACGTCAATGAGTGCGGCCAAGCCACCACATCAAGTCTGGCATCAGTCACTAATTTAGCACCCTGATCATTCGTAAATTCTAATCCTGAGAAGTCATAATGCTGCGTGCATCTCGCAGACTCCCATAAGCGTGCGCTGAGCATGCGTGCGCTGGATGATCGCTCAACGGCCGCATTGCACCTTGTCGCTCGATAAATCATCCCGTTTTGTTCAAACTGGATGTTGAGTGCGGCGTCAGCAAGCTGGTCCATCCTTGTGCTGCCGCTGTGTAATGCTTCTTCGTAATCAAGCGCCTTTTGGAACAACCCAAACTTAGGCTTGTGAAGTTGGGCCATGTCTAGTGACAAGCCATAATATCCTGTTTCAAGACATAAGATGTCCGCAGACTGGTTATCTCGATGTTTACGCATGCCATTCTTCCAGAAGCCAAAGGTATAATCCTGAGGGACAAGACCGCCAGTCGTTCCTCCCATGGCTTGCTGATTTAGCCCTGCAAGGCCTGTAGGTTCGGACAATGTAAGTTGAGCGACGGCAGAGAATAACGCTATCGTCAAAAATGCGCGGGTGGTAAGCGTGTAACAATTGGTGATGCTCATGTGGGATAAATAAACTACATGTATCTTACCTATCACATTGTGCAAATCTGTCATCAATGCGTCAAATAATGGGTATTAGTTATAAAAAAGCAGCAGAGGCCAAATCAACCCCTGCATTTATCTAAGTCAACGGATGCCAATTATCGTCATGAATGCCTGTCATGATCCTTGACTCATGGCCGTCAGAGCACTAGTTTCCCGCCTTCAGCCCATCTAAGGCTATCGAAAGTTGAGCATAGCCTCACACATCCAGACATTACATCCAAATAGACCCACTATTTAAAACCAGATTTCCATCATGAATATCACCGTCGACAAACAGCCAGAATGCACAGCAACACTCAGTGCTGTGATCCCTGCCGAAAAAGTTCAAAGCGAACGTAAAAGTATTGTTACTGCCTTTGGCTCACAGGCCAAAATCCCAGGTTTTCGCCCAGGCAAGACCCCTACATCAGTCATCGAAAAGCGATTTGCCAATGACATCAAGCAAGAGCTTGAATCACGTCTAATCAGTGCGGCTTGCAGCGAGGCAATGAAACAAGATGAGGACCTTAAGGTTCTCAATTTCAAAAATCCAGAAACTCTCGACCATGCAGATGATGGCACTTTCAGCTTTGTGATGCCCATGATTCTTGCTCCTAGTTTCGATCTGCCAGACTACAAAGGCATTGAAATCAAAATACCATCCACCGATGCCTCAGACGAAGAGGTGCAACGCGAGATTGACGGCGTAGCTGAACGTTATGCGGAATACAACGACATCGATGATCGCGCAGTCAAAGCTGACGACATTGCCGTGATCGATTTCTCATCCACTCTTGATGGCGAGCCACTAGAGCAGGTACTAGGCGAGTCTGCTGGAATACTCAGCGGCAAAGAAGATTACTGGATTCAAATCAAAGAAGAAGCATTCCTGCCTGGATTCACCAAGCAACTTGAAGGTTCATCTTGCGGAGACAAGCTTGAGGTGAAAAGCACAGTCGGCGATGACTTCCCTGTAGACAAACTACACGGCAAAGAAATTATTTTTGATGTCACCATCAAAGGCATCAAGGAGCAAACACTCCCCGAAGTAAACGATGCCTTTGTCGCTGAGACTCTGCAATTTGGTGAAGACAAAACCTTGGATGATCTCAAAGAGCTCATTTCTGAGCAGATATCACAACAGAAGAAGCAACAAGCGGAGGAAGCCAAGGTGAATCAAATCGTAGAAAACCTACTTGCTAAAGTGGATTTTGAACTTCCTGAGGAAATGGTCGCCGCCGAAGCTCAAGGCAGCGCGGACGATATGGTTGCTCGTGGTGCCCAAGCTGGCATGAGCGACGATGACATCGCAACTCAACAAGCTGAAATTATTGCTGCTGCACAGGTTCAAGCACGCAACAACTTGAAAACAAACTTCATCCTACAAGAAGTAGCTCAAGCGGAAAATATTGAAGTCAATGATGCAGAGGTTTTGCAGCGTATCAACGCAATGGCCAAGCAGCAGAAAAAGCCCGCAAAAACACTCATCAAGGAAATGCAGCGCTCAGGCCGTATTTCTAGCCTGAAAAGCTCCATCTTGATTGGCAAGGCCATTGACTTCCTTATCGAAAACGCAAAAGTCGAGGACGCCGAGGTTGAAGCTGAAGTCGCTGATGCCTAACCTAAATGCTAACCCAG
>ERZ1048068.524-NODE-524-length-34686-cov-6.095030_pt1 | contig 34686 bp, 37 predicted proteins | sample MGYA00383098_ERZ1048068 | MGnify/ENA primary metagenome ERZ1048068 (study PRJEB29581, sample SAMEA5548368) | metagenome | biome: marine; feature: coastal; material: water | depth 1 m | study: Short-term variability in the microbial, nano- and picoplankton dynamics... | reverse complement strand
TAAATTAAAATTGTTACCAGTACAATCCTGCTGGGTTGAGGATGATACTATGTAGGATAGTGTTGCGGGTGATGTGGTATTATTCGTTAAAGTTTGAATTATATTAGAACCGCTTCCTTGCAAACCTCCTGAAACTGCATTTTGTGGAGAACTTATTGGCAGATTCCATGTAAAGGTTGTGCCCACTGGCAGGATATCTGAACTAGAAAGATTATCATTTAGATTAAAAGACTGATTTGTGCATATTACTAATGTTTTATCAGAAATTATTGGCTTTGGATTAATTGTAAATGTAAAATCTATTGTTTCTCCTATACAATCATTAGTGTAAGGTGTAACAGTGTAAGTTACATTACCAGAGACATTACTATTGTTAGTTAGTTGGTGTGATGGTAAGCCAGAACCTACTCCATTACTAAAGTATCCTGAAATGTTAGAGTCACTATTTGTTGTCCATGAATAATTAACTCCAGATGAAAGAGAAGATTCAAACAAAATATCGTTTGTAAAATCACCTGAACACAATTCTTGGTTACTACTTGAATTATTAATTTCTGGAATTTGATTAATAAATAAAATAATTTGAGCAGAATTACTGTCTTGACAATCACCATCTACAGTTAGATTTATTGTAAAATTTTTAAAATCATTGAAAGAAATTACAGGATAAGGATCATTTACACTAGTACCATTGATAAAATCATAATCAGATGGATTAACGTCATCTCCTGTGATTGACCAGGAATATGATGAAGGTGCATATGGAATATCGCTGTAAGTTGGAGTGTATTGGGTAAGGAAATTAACATTGTAAGGAATACTACTGGATATAATACAAATCTGATCAGAATCAGGAAATGAAACTGAGGGGGAGCCTTCAACGGTTAGTACTTTTTCAACAAATGTTTTTCCACATAAATTTGTAATCTCTTGTGTAATTGTATAAACTCCAGCTTGACTAAAGTTAATTTGAGGATTTTGGGAATTTATACTAGAGGGATTAATAAAACCATAGCCCGTATCTGGACTAATTGTCCATAAGTAACTCGGGTTCTGACAACCAATATTATTTAAATTAGAATTATCATTTAAAGATACTGACCCACCAACACAAATACTTGAAACTTCTTGATTATTACTAAGTATATCAAAGTCATAAATCCCAGTATTATCTGGAAAAGCTTCAACATTTACAATATAGGGGGCCTCGCTTTCAGGTGGAAAATAAGATACACTTTGACAAAAATCATCGTTAATTGCTATCAATCTAAATTCCCAGCAACCAGCAACAACTTGGCTTGAGGGAATTATTATATCAAACAAATCATTATCAGGAGAATCATTTGGAGTCAACCATCCATTAGGATCATCAGAAATCTCTCCAGCTTGAAAAGCAGGAAAAAATTCACCCCCATTCGGACTTGAAATTTCCCAAAAAAATGTAGCGTCGTCAAAACAAGCATTTGTACCATATCGTCCAAGAGTAGTTAAGTTCGTAACTACTAAATCCTGATCTTCACATATTCTATCGGAATCAAAAAGTGCATCAGGAGCTAAGCTGGTATTTATATTTTTTTGAACTCCATTTCCAATATTTCTGTATTCACAATTTGAATCCTGCGAAGCTTTATACTTATTGAATTGCTGTTTATCTACTACAAAATAACCATCACCGATACCACACGATAAGTTATCAAAAACATGCGATAATGTATTATCATACAAAATCTCAGCATGTGTGTAAGTCTCAATAGGTGAGTCATCTCCAAAATTAATTGTATAATAAGAGCCTCTGTAATTTTGACCTATACCAGCGGCGTCTGTATCAATATTGAAATTTACGGTATTACCAATGCATATTTCTTCTGGAGTATCATTTGCAATTGTAGTTGTACTCCTGTGCAGAACAAAAACAATAGAATACGAAGAAGAAACCCCATTAGACAGAGTTTTAGTTACTTGAAAATTATACGTGCCAATACCTAAATCCCCTGGAATTTCGTAAAACGAATTTTGAAGACTACCTAAATCCAAAATATCATCATTAATCGCATCGATTCTTTTGATATTGTAATCAGCAGTAGTTGAATCAAAATTCGTAACTCTAATTTTTCGTCTACCAGAAAAAATTGAGCCTGAGGTAGTAAAAGAGTCTGCATAAAGTAAACCAAACATTGCATCAGTGTAAAAAACACCCTCGTCTGAACAATCAAATAAATCAGCTGAATTAGGTGTACTTGAATAAGTTGTTAATATATCGCCTGAAACATTAGTTTGAATCGAAATATCAACAGATGTGGTAGAGGATAATTGGCCATATGATCCATTAGATAAAAGTGCTTTAGTTGCGACAGCTCTGAGTTTGTAGTCTCCATCCTCATTTATAGTTGGGATAATACCATTAAGAGTTGTTGTGAAAAATGAATCAGATATAGATTGATCAAGAATTGTTGTATTATTACTGAAAGTCCCAGAACTATTTGACAATTCAATATAAAATTGATTGTCATCACCATCTTCTCTAAATTCAAAAATTCCAGATGGATTAAAATGTATTGAAACACTACTCCCAGATGCGTAAGTAAGTGAAGAATCAAAATGAACTATTTCAATAGATGCTACGTCTTGCTGGGAATTTCCAAAAAAGGAAATCAATAGTATAACTAAAATTTTAAGGAAATTGGTATTCATTTAAAAAAATTTATTCAACATATTAATTTTAGTGAAAATAAAAATCAATATAATATATGTTTTTTTGATTTTGTCTTCCAACCAGCTTGTGACTTATAATCCACAAAATGAATCAATAAGTCAGCTTGGCTTTGGTATTCAACAAAAAATATACTTTTTTCAGCTTGACTTTTATAATCAACAAAAAACCACAGACCTTGATTATCTTTTACATGGCTTTTATGTTTAACCTTATTTACTAAAAGATCAGCTTGACTAGCATAATCAACTACATAAACCTTAAAATCAGCTTGATTGGCATAATCTACACTAAATATTGTTTGTGCTTTTGCAAAACTAAATACAGATATTAGTGTGAAAGTTAACAAAAAAGTATACTTGGCCATATAATTCTATTTAACAATAAATTTTGCCTGAGTTGTATATTCAAAATCATGTACCTTGAGAATATACATTCCTGGACTAAAATCAGAAACGTCAAATCTCTTTTCGTTAATATATTCGGATAAAATTTGACCCAACTGATTATAAATAATTACTTTAAAATTGTTTGATTTTACTCCACTTAGCTCAATGAAGTTTTCACTGATATTAGGATAAATTAAAATTGAGGGGGTATTAAAAGAACCATATGAAAGTAATGACCATGTATCATTAGCATCAGGACCATTCCAAATAAGGGTGGCTAAATATGGATTATCAATAAAAGGATTTCGATTGCCCTGAAAGGAATATATAACGTCATTTCTAGTAAGTTCAAAATCAGATACTGGATCCTCTTGGTTCCATTCCAATAAAAGATCTGGCATATCATTTTGCATGGCGTATGTGATTGGTCCGGCGGCAGAATTTACTGCACTGCATTGCCCAGGATAACGTAAATACATGTACATGACAATACGAGCTACATCCCCTTTCCATTCATCGCCAGGAAAATATAACCCCCCCTCAGTAATACCAGAATTCCCAGAACCATCAGCAAAAAAGCGGTTACTTCTTTGGGTGTTTTTTTGTGAATCTGCAGCCCTTAAATTGTGAATATCGGTACCTGGGCCAGGATCAGTCGTTGTAAGCGGTGGATTTGACAAAGAACGTGCAAAAACGTGTTCACGGTTCCATCTTCCATTGCACCAACCGGTGTGGCAGGTATCATAGGCATCGCGACTGCGGTCATTGATAAATTCATCATCCTCATCATCGTAGCCATAAATTAACAGAACAGCATCGGAGTTATCAGAAGATAAATCACTGATGCGCATCACATCCCAAGTGTCAGTAGCACCTGAAGTGTATGGTAAAAAAGTATGGTGTGTATCTGTGATTAAGTCAGACAGTTGTATTCTTAAACTTACTCCCTGTTGATTAAAATCAATATCTGAATAATAATCTGGGATTTGAGCCCATAAGTTGTTTAAAATAAATACAAAATATAAACAAAAGCTTAAGCTAGGTTTTAACATCATAAAGTTAATTCGTTTCCTCACAAATTTAATACTATTTAACTAATGTGTTATCTAAAAAAAGTTAATTTTGTCAAAATTTGACATCAAATGACATTACTACTCATGGCAGCAGGTAGCGGAAGCCGTTACGGAAAATTAAAACAATTCGACGACCTAGGCCCAAACGGCGAATTCCTTATGGAATTTAGCATTTTCGATGCACTGCAAAACGGATTCGAACATATCGTAGTCATTACTAAAAAAGAAAATCAAGCCTTCTTAAAAAAACACCTCTCAGAAAGGCTTGACAGTTCTATTAAACTCGACGTTTTAGTGCAGCGCATTGATGACATTCCTGAAACATCTTCTTTTTCTGTAGTACGTAAAAAACCTTGGGGAACAGCGCACGCGGTTTGGACCGCGAGAACTGTTATTAAAACCCCATTTGTAATCATTAATGCAGATGATTATTACGGGCAAAATGCGTTTAACGGCGCTGCTGAGTTTATTAAGACACAAAAAAACACAGATGTTTTTGGCCTCATTGGCTACCAATTAAAAGATACGCTCTCTGATTTTGGCGCGGTTTCAAGAGGGGTCTGCACTGTTGAAGACAAACGACTTCAAACCATTGTGGAGCGTACAAAAATTCACAAAGGTAATAATGGCGTCATCAAAGACGAAGATTCAGGTGAAATATTGGATGCCAATGCAACAGTTTCAATGAACTTTTGGATTTGTACACCAAAGATATTTGAATACACAAAGCGTTATTTTACCTCATTTTTAGCCCAAGCTGAAAATCACGAAAAAAATGAAATCTACCTTCCTTTTGTTGCCCAAGAAATGATGGAAAATGGATCCATTTCTGTCGAAGTCATAAATGCAGATAGTGATTGGTTTGGGGTTACCTATTATAAAGACAAAGACATTGCTGTGGAAACCCTCAATCGTCTTGTTAAGGCTGGGAAATATCCAAGTCCTTTGTGGCAGTAAGTTTAATTGTAAATTTGCCTTTTTTCAATTTTCCAGAGTTGGATACCGCCATCTAAATCATAAACAGACGTAAAGCCTTTTGCGTTTAATTTTGAAGCACATATAGCACTCCTGCGGCCCGATTTGCAGTACAAAATGACTGGAATCGACTTATCTAAAGCCTCTATTTGCAGGTCAAAGTCAGGACTATAAAAATCAATATTTTTAGCATTTTTAAGATGTCCCTCAGCGAATTCAGCGGGGGTTCTCACATCAATCAATTGCACCTCGTCAAATTTCACAAGCGCTAACATTTGTTTAGTTGAAATTAATTCTGAAGTATTTGTTTTGAATTTTTCACAGTTAAAAAAAGTGCTACTGCATAAGAGCGCGATAAAAAAAATGTTTTTCATTGCCCTTTTCACTTTAATATTCAATCGCACCGTTCCATTCGGAAAAACCGCCCTCGAGGTTGTAGGTATGCTCAAAGCCTAGCTGTTGCATTATAGCACAGGCTTGAGCACTGCGGCTACCAGCCTTACAATAGACAAAATAGTGAGAGGATTTGTCTAATTTTTCAATCCCTTCCATGAAGTCTTGAGGATTTAATATATCTAGATTTATTGCTTCAGGAATTTTGCCTTCTTCTAATTCAGGCAAAGTTCGTACATCTAGAATCTTAGCCCCTTGCTGTTGTAACAAAGCAGCGACCCAATCGTGTTGTGATAGATTTTTCATTAGAACTGATTTTACTTAAATTTTAAAATTTAACAAAAGTTTAGTTTCAAAATTACAATTTTTGAATCTATATTTAGAACTTTGTCAAACAAAAAAAATCAAACATGAAATCTATTAAAACATTTATTTTATCCGCAATAGCTTTAACATTTTTTGGATTTACACAAACAAACACCAAAAAGGTAAATGTCGAAAATAGCGTTGTAATTTGGACTGGGTATAAAGTAACGGGTCAACACGAAGGGACCATCAAACTCAAAGAAGGCGTGCTGCTTTTTGAAAATGAAAAACTTACAGGTGGAAACTTCACCATTGATATGACTACAATTAATACCACAGACCTTCAAGGCGGCTCCAAGAACCGTTTAGATGGGCATTTAAAAGATGAAGATTTTTTTGATGTCAATAATTACAAAACAGCAGCCATGACTTTTAAGGATGTGAAAACAACTGATGTCGGTTACTTGATAAATGCAGATCTAACAATCAAAGAAATCACAAAAGAAATTTCATTTGAAATGGCGGTTTCTAAAAATTTGGCCACAGCTAATTTAAAAATTGACCGCACTCAATTCAATATTACTTATAAATCTGCCAGTTTGAGCAGTGTTCTCAAGGACAAAGCCATTTACGACGAATTTGATTTGAGTGTCAAACTTGAATTTTAAAAAAAGAAAAAAAATATTGGCAGACTAAAAAAAGGTTTCTATATTTGATATATTGTGAATAAAAACAAACAAAATACATGGTGGTGGACAACTCGATTTTAATTATCGTGAACACTCCTCATGTAAAAATTTATCAAGGCTTGTCATCACGACAAGCCTTTTTTTTATGATGAAAACTTATAAATTAAAAACACATTACAAGAAAATACTGGCGGATACCTTGTCACCAGTGAGTATATATCTAAAAATTAGAGATAAGTTCCCCAACAGTATATTACTGGAAAGCAGTGATTACCACGGCAATGAAAACAGTTTCTCTTATATATGTTGCAACCCTATTGCTAGCTTAAGAGTTGAAGGGAATCTAATTACAAAAACCTTCCCAGATCAAACAATACAGAATTACGAGATTAACCTTGGTAAAGTAACTCAAGAAATTGACCAATTCACCAAACAATTTGAAACAAGTGAAACGGAAACTTTTAAATTTATAAACAATGGCCTTTTCGGATATACATCTTATAATGCAGTAAAATATTTTGAAACCATTAAAATTTCAGATAAGAACAATGCTATTAAAATCCCTGAAATTCAATACGCAGTGTACCAAAACATCATTGCCATCAATCATTTCAAAAATGAGGCCTACATATTTGCCCATTGTTATAAAAATGAAAGTAATATTGAAGCGCTTCACCATATTATTACAATGGATCGATTTGCGATGTACGATTTCGAAACCACAGGAAAAATTAGCTCCAATCTAACAGATGAAGAATTCAAAACAAATATTGAAATTGCAAAAAAACACTGCCAAAGAGGCGATGTGTTTCAACTTGTTTTATCTAGAAAATTTCAACAGGGTTTTAAAGGCGATGATTTTAATGTCTACCGTGCGCTAAGGAGCATCAATCCCTCCCCCTACCTCTTTTACTTTGATTACGGAACCTTTAAAATTTTCGGAAGTTCACCTGAAGCTCAACTTGTTGTGAAAAACAAAATTGCTGAAATTCATCCAATTGCTGGAACTTTTGCACGCTCTGGAGACGACATGAAAGATACCGCAATGGCCAAGGCCTTAGTGGCCGATGAAAAAGAAAACAGTGAACATGTGATGTTGGTAGATTTGGCACGAAACGATCTTAGCCGTCATTGCTCAAATGTCAGTGTTGAAAATTATAAAGAGATACAGTTTTTTTCACACGTCATTCATCTGGTTAGTAAAGTGATTGGAAATGTTCGAAAAAAAATAAACACCATGCAAATTGTCGCCGACACCTTCCCCGCAGGAACCCTTTCAGGGGCCCCAAAATATAAAGCGATGGAACTCATTGAGGCCTATGAAAAAACAAGCAGAGGTTTTTATGGAGGTGCCATAGGGTTTATGGATTTTAAAGGGAATTACAACCATGCCATTATGATCCGAACGTTCTTGAGTAAAAACCAGCAATTGCACTGGCAGGCCGGCGCAGGTATTGTCTCAAAATCAAAACCTGAAAATGAATTACAAGAAGTGTACAATAAATTAGGAGCGCTTACAAAAGCCATCAAACGTGCAGAAACAATTTAAAATGAAACACATTTTAGTTATAGATAATTACGACAGCTTTACTTACAATCTAGTACATTATTTGGAAGATTTAGATTGCAAGGTGACGGTTGCAAGAAATGATCAAATTGAATTAGAGGCCGTGGCAGCCTTTGATAAGATTGTATTGTCACCAGGCCCTGGAATTCCAGACGAAGCCGGTTTACTTAAATCTATTATTAAAACATATGCCAAAACAAAAAGTATTTTAGGCGTTTGTTTAGGCATGCAAGCCATTGGAGAGGTCTTTGGCGCCAAACTTAAAAATTTAACCACTGTTTACCATGGGATTCAGACTACGGTCAAAGTAAATTCAAAAAAGGAATTATTGTTTAAAAACTTAGGCCCCGAGATTAAAGTGGGACGCTACCATTCTTGGGTTGTTGAAGATGATCTTCCAGATTGCTTCGATATTACTTCGGAAGATAAAAATGGTCAAATTATGGCAATTCGACATAAGGAATTAGATATCAAAGGCGTACAATTTCATCCCGAGTCTGTACTTACCCCAGATGGAAAAACAATACTAAAAAACTGGATCAATTCATAAAATGAAAGTACTATTAAATCGGCTTATCAGTCACGAAAGCATTAGCGCAGAGGAAGCCAAGAAAATTTTAATCAGCATCTCAAAAGGAGATTACAATGCCTCTCAAATTGCATCCTTTTTGACTGTATACATGATGCGGAGTATCACAGTTGAAGAATTACAAGGATTCCGAGATGCCTTGCTTGAATTGTGTATTGCTGTAGACTTAGAAGCCTATAATCCAATTGATTTGTGTGGAACAGGTGGTGATGGAAAAGACACTTTTAACATCTCTACGCTGTCTTCATTCGTAACAGCAGGAGCTGGAGTTCCAGTGGCCAAACACGGTAACTATGGGGTCTCATCGGCTTGTGGCTCGTCCAATGTTTTAGAAGCCTTGGGTGTCACTTTTTCAAATGACAAAGACCACTTGAAACGCGCTATTGAAACCGCTAACATCTGTGTATTGCATGCGCCTTTGTTTCATCCTGCTATGAAAAATGTAGCTCCAATTCGAAAGGCTTTAGGTATTAAAACCTTTTTTAATATGCTGGGTCCCATGGTCAATCCATCATTTCCAAAACATCAAATGGTTGGGGTGTTTAATCTTGAATTGTTGCGTCTATACAATTACCTCTATCAAAAAACAGATAAAAACTACAGCATTGTACACGATTTGGGGGGGTATGACGAACTGTCTCTGACCCAAAGCGCAAAAATAGCCTCTAACCACTCCGAGTGGTTATTTTCACCTGATGATTTAACATTATATCCTGTTGAAGAAGCTGCTATATTTGGCGGAAATACAATTAAAGAGGCCACTCAAATTTTTGAATCTATTATTTCTGGAAATGGCAGCAAAGCGCAAAAAAATGTGGTCTGTGCCAATGCAGGACTGGCCATTGCCACGGCCAAACAAATTTCTCATGAAGAGGGTTTTGAGCAAGCTAAAGAAAGTTTAGAAAGTGGTAAAGCCAAACTATGTCTGACCAAATTAATTGCCCAGTAAGATGACCATTCTTGAAAAAATAATAGCAGATAAACGCAAAGAGGTGGAGCTCCGAAAGCATCTTATTCCCATTAATCAATTACAACAATCCGTATTGTTTGATAGGGCTAAAAATTCTTTAAAAAATCGACTCACAGACAGCCTCTCCGGAATCATTGCAGAACACAAACGCCGCTCTCCTTCTAAAACAGTCATCAATCAAAGTTTAAATGTACAAGATGTAGCGAAAGGCTATGAAAACGCGGGAGTTTGTGGCATGTCTGTACTGACCGATCAAAAATATTTTGGGGGCTCTATTGAAGATTTACTTGCAGCACGTGCCAGTTGCAGTCTCCCGCTTTTAAGAAAAGATTTCATCATAGACTCCTATCAAATCGTTGAGGCAAAAGCTTATGGAGCAGACGTTATTTTGCTCATTGCATCTGCCTTGAGTAGAGCGGCCATAAAAAGCCTTTCTCTTTGTGCACAACAACTTGAACTGGAGGTGCTTTTGGAAGTACACAATCAAGAGGAATTAGAAAAAGCCCTTATGCCTTCCTTAGATATGATTGGCATAAATAATCGAAATTTAAAAACTTTTGAAGTTGACCTGAGACACAGTCGCGAATTAAGCAGTTACATTCCAAAAGACTTTGTAAAAGTTTCGGAAAGTGGCATTGGAAACGTGGCGTCAATTAAAAGACTGAAAACCCACGGCTTTCAAGGATTTTTGATTGGTGAAAATTTTATGAAAACAAATAACCCAGGGGAAAGTGCCAAAGAATTTATAAAAAAACTGAGCGCATGAAACTAAAAGTCTGTGGGATGAAATACAAGGCCAATATCAATGCAATTGCTGCGCTTAAACCAGATTATATGGGCTTTATTTTCTATGAGAATAGCACACGCTGTATAACAGAAAAAATTCCACAAATTCCAGAAGGCATAACAAAAGTTGGGGTTTTTGTCAATGCCCGCCTTGAGGTTGTGCAAAAAGCAATTCTGGAATATGACCTTGAAGTGGTGCAATTGCATGGAACGGAATCTCCAGAATATTGCCAAGCGCTCAAAACTGATGCCATTGAAATTATCAAAGTTTTTTCTATTAAAGATCAATTTGATTTCAATAAACTAACTCCTTATGAACCCCATGTGAATTATTTTCTTTTTGACACCAAAGGCCCGAACCCTGGTGGCAATGGGTTTTGTTTCGATTGGGACGTTCTAAAAAATTACAATTCTGAAACACCCTATTTTCTAAGCGGAGGTATTGGGATTAAGGATATTGAAAAACTCAAAACCTTTAAAGAAAGTAAAATAGCAGAAAAATGTCATGCAGTTGATGTCAATAGTAAATTTGAGCTTCAGCCGGCATATAAAGACCCCATAAAACTTAAATCATTTATTCAAAAATTATGAGTTATCACGTTGATAAAAAAGGATATTATGGCCAATTTGGTGGCGCATTCATACCCGAAATGCTCTATCCAAATATAGAAGAGTTACGCCAAAAATATTTGAGTATCATGGCAGGGCCTGACTTCAAATTAGAATTTAAACAATTACTCAAGGACTATGTGGGGCGTCCAACCCCACTTTACTTCGCAAAACGTTTTTCAGAAAAATACAACACTAAAATATACTTCAAACGCGAAGATTTATGCCATACTGGAGCGCATAAAGTAAACAACACCATTGGTCAGATATTGGTCGCAAAACGCTTGGGAAAATCACGTATCATTGCAGAAACAGGCGCAGGACAACATGGGGTGGCAACGGCCACTGTTTGTGCCTTGGCTGGACTTAAATGCATTGTATATATGGGCGAAGTGGACATTGCACGTCAAGCGCCCAATGTTGCCCGAATGAAGATGCTTGGAGCCGAAGTACGGGCAGCAACATCAGGAAGTAAAACGCTTAAGGATGCAACCAATGAAGCCATCCGTGATTGGATCAATCACCCCGAGGATACCCACTACATCATCGGAAGTGCTGTCGGTCCACACCCCTATCCAGACATGGTTTCCCGCTTTCAATCGGTAGTCTCAGAAGAAATAAAATGGCAGCTCAAAGCCATGGAAGGCAAAGAAAACCCCAATTATGTGTTGGCCTGTGTGGGCGGTGGTAGCAATGCCGCGGGTGCCTATTATCATTTTTTAGACGACACAAACGTGGGTCTCATTGCTGTTGAGGCTGCTGGAAAAGGCGTGGATTCTGGTGAAAGTGCAGCCACTTCCGTTCTGGGAAAAGAAGGTATCATTCACGGCAGTAAAACCCTTTTAATGCAAACCCCTGATGGACAAATTACCGAACCTTACTCAATTTCCGCCGGATTGGATTATCCCGGAGTAGGCCCCATGCATGCGCATCTATACACAAGTAAGCGCGCAGAATTTATTCCAGTTACGGATGATGAGGCCATGACTGCAGGACTGGAATTGTCGCAATTGGAAGGCATCATTCCCGCCATTGAAACTGCCCATGCCTTTGCAATTTTTGAAACAAAAGTTTTTAAACCCGATGATGTGGTCGTGGTTTGCTTGTCTGGGCGCGGCGACAAAGACTTAAATACCTATATCGATTATTTTAAATTATAATATTGATGAACCGAATTCAAGCAAAACTAAAAGAAGATAAAAAGCTAATCTCCATCTATTTTTCGGCGGGATTTCCCGCGCTAAACGACACTGTAGAAATCATTAAGAATCTCGAAAAAAGTGGCGTTGATATGATTGAAATTGGACTTCCTTTTAGCGATCCCCTAGCCGATGGCCCTACCATCCAACAGAGCTCTACAAAGGCACTTAAAAACGGCATGCATACAGAGTTGCTTTTTGAACAGCTGAGAGACATTCGAAAAGAGGTTTCAATTCCTCTAATTTTAATGGGGTATTTCAACCCAATGCTACAATATGGCGTAGAAGCATTTTGTAAAAAATGTCAAGCTGTAGGCATCGATGGATTTATCATTCCTGACTTGCCCGCTCAGGTCTATGACGAAGCCTACAAAACCATTTTTGAGCGTTATGGCTTGATCAATATTTTTTTAATCACGCCTCAGACCTCGGATGCTAGAATTCGTTATATGGATTCCATTTCAAACGGTTTTATTTATATGGTGAGCAGTGCCAGTACGACGGGCGCGCAAAGCGGATTCGGAAAAAAACAACATGACTACTTTAAGCGGGTTGCCGATTTAAACTTGAAGAGCCCTCAAATCGTTGGGTTTGGAATTTCAAATAATGAAACTTTTAGACAGGCTACATCCCATGCAAAAGGAGCCATTATTGGCAGTGCCTTTATCAAATTTTTAGCTAACAAAGGCGTCTCTAAAATTCCTGATTTTATTGCAAAAATTACAGCTTGAGTCTAGATTTTTTTATTAGATTTGATGGATCCCAAATCAAATCTCATGAAATCAAGGTTCTTCTATCTACTGCTTAGTGCAGCCTTATTTGGCTGTAAAAGTCCTAATCCACAAGTTCCAAAGGTCAATATTGAGCCACATGATATCATCAAGTCGCCTGTTGAAGTTATTGTCAATCCCATGGGGGTATGGGCCGCCTTTGAGGGGGAGATTGGGGACGTGCAACTTTTTAATGCAAATGGTAAGAGATTAGCCATTGGCCCTTTAGTCAGATCTGGTCCCGTGGTCTTTGCAAAGACCCTGAAATTCGATGCAAATGACAGTTGCAAAGGACCGCTTGTCATTCGGCATCAGCCGGAAGGAGATTTTATTCAAGAACAAAAAATAGTAACTTTAAAAATCCCAGTGCGTTTCAAACCTAGCGGGTAAAAACCAATTTATTTTCAGTAGAAAGATTGGCATCAAAAGCATAGCGTTCTGCATTAAAAGTTTTTAGTGCTTCGATTGTTTCCGCCTTGGTTTCCACAATATGGCGCGTCATAAGGCCTCGAGCCAATTTAGAAAAAATAGCAATAGTTTTGTATTGACCATTTTTAAATTCTTTAAAGTCAATGTGAACTAATGGCGCTTTAAGAACTTTGGTGTCAATGGCTTTAAAATATTCTTGACTTGCAAGATTGACTAACAATTCATTTTGTGTCATTTCGTCGTTTAGGGAAGTTGTTACTTTTTGACGCCAGAATTCGTAGAGATTCTTGTGTTTGCCTACAGTTAACTTAGTCCCCATTTCCAGACGATAGGCTTGGATCAAATCCATCGGTTTTAACAAACCATACAGCCCCGAAATGATACGAACTGTGTTTTGCAATTGCTCTAATTTATCTTCTGAAATGCTGTAGGCATCCAAACCACGGTATACATCGCCACTGAAAGCGTAGATTGCTTGGCGGGCATTTTTAGCGTTGAAAGGAAGGCTCCAAGCTTGGTTGCGTTCATAATTTAGACTGCTGAGTTTTGGAGAAATATGCATGAGCTCAGAAAGTACCTTTGGAGATTTCTCCTTTAAAAGTGCATTGAGTTGTTGGGCTTCCTTTAGAAAACAGCCTTCTGAACTGAATCCTGTCGGCAATTCACTCTCAAAATTTAGTGACTTAGCGGGCGAAATAACAAGTTTCATAACAATTTATGTTTACATTCAAAAGTACCAACAAATTTCAAAATTAAAAAAAGTTAGCACTCAATATTTTTGATACAGCCATTAAAAAAATCAATGCAATCCTAATGCGTATGCTTGGAATAACCCCGCCATTTTTCAATGCAATGGCTCATGTCTTCTGGCATATCACAAGAGAACGAAAGCCATTCATTGTTTGTTGGGTGTACAAAACCCAATGTCTTAGCGTGCAAGGCTTGCCTTGGAAGTATTTTAAAGCAATTGTCTACAAACTGCTTGTATTTTGTAAAAGTCGTTCCTTTTAAAATCTTATCACCGCCGTAGCGCTCATCATTAAAAAGGGTGTGCCCAATATGTTTCATATGGACGCGAATTTGGTGGGTACGGCCTGTTTCAAGGGTACATCCTACCAAAGTTACATATCCCAAGCGTTCTAAAACTTCGAAATGCGTAACTGCTGGCTTACCTTTATGGGCATCTTCGTCTAAAAATACGCTGTTTTGAAGCCTGTTTTTTGGATGTCTTCCTATGTTTCCTTCAATCGATCCTGTGTCGTTTTCAATGTTTCCCCAAACCAAGGCAACATAAGAACGCTCGCTGGTTTTGGCTTTAAATTGAGCAGACAGATGGGCCATGGCATGATCGTTTTTAGCAACCACCAAAAGCCCGCTGGTATCTTTATCAATGCGATGAACCAAGCCTGGGCGGTTGCTGCTGTTGTTGGGTAAATTATCGAAATGATAAAGCAAGGCATTGATTAGGGTTCCTGAATAATTGCCATGGCCAGGATGCACGACCATTCCCGCTGGCTTGTTAACGACTAGCAAAGCATCATCTTCATAAATCACATCTATTGGAATGTTTTCGGCTACCAAAAGGTTTTCGTGAGGGGGATGTGCAAACATAACGCGAATTTGGTCCTCTGGTTTGACTTTGTAGTTGGATTTAACTGCGACTTCATTGACAAAAATGTGGCCTGATTTTGCAGCCGCTTGAATTTTATTTCTCGTTGCATTTTCCACAAAATTCATCAAATATTTATCAATACGTAGGGGTTGTTGGCCTTTGTCAACTACAAAAGAAAAATGCTCGTATAGATCGTTTTGCGAATCTAAATGGTCATGAGAATATTCCATCAATTTAACTTACGAATTCCGTTGCCTAAAACAAGGTCTATTACAGATGTTTTTTTTAGCAAATCTCCAGGGTTAACCTTTTTGCCTTTATACCGCATTTCCAAAACCTCATCTTTGCCCAAATCATCTTCATAGATGAGCGTGCCAATTTTAAAACCCAATACCTCTAAAGTAGGTTTTGTTTGTCGTAAAGTACTGCGAATGACGTCCGGTAGTCGAACATTTTTGTAATCTGAAGGATTTAAAATCAAGTATATTTTCCTAGATTCTTTGACTTTAGAGCCAGCGATGGGTTCTTGTTCAATTACTGCCCCAGAAGGATATTTTGGATTGTAATTGGAGGAATCTTGTACCTGAGCCACCAATTCAAAACTTTTAAGGGTTTTATCGGCATCATTCAAAGATAAACCTAAAAGGCTCGGGACTTCAACAAATGCTCCGTGATTAGTGTGATATTTCAACCATTTTAAAGTCAAAAAGGAAACCAATACAACGGCTGCTATAGCCCAGATAAGTTGTTTTATAAAAGATCTGCTGAACAAAAAACGAATAAAATTCATGGGTGCAATTTTAGCAAAGCTAAACATTTTTTTTAGAGAAATTAAGCCGATTATTTGAGTCTCATAAGGTTTAATATTTGAAAATTAAAAACAAGGTCTACAAAAAAGTGATATTTTTACAAAATAAATCATAAGCATGAAACAAAATATTGCCATCGTTATGGGTGGGTTTTCAAGTGAATATGAAATTTCACTTAAAAGCGGACAGGTTGTTTTCGAACAACTGCCCAAAGATTTATACAATGCTTATTGTATCCACATTACAAAAGATAAATGGGTTTATGTGGATACTGAAAATAAAGAATTCCCTGTAAATATGAGTGATTTTTCTGTACAAACGGAAGATCAAATCATTCATTTTGACTGTGTGTTTAATGCCATTCACGGGGCGCCAGGAGAAGATGGGTTTATGCAGGCTTACTTTAATCTTTTGAAACTTCCGCATACAAGCTGTGACATGTACCAAGCGGCCTTGACTTTTAACAAACGAGACTGCATTAATGTGCTAAAAGCTTATAATATTCCAACGGCTGTTTCATATCCACTAAACAAAAAAGACAAGGTTTACCCCAATGAAATTATTAATCGTGTAGGTTTACCTTGTTTTGTCAAAGCCAACCGATCAGGCAGTAGTTTTGGTGTGACCAAGGTTCATAAAACAGAAAAACTGCAGGCGGCCATTGACACCGCTTTTGAACAAGACGATGAGCTTATTATTGAAGCATTTTTAGAAGGTACTGAAGTCACTGTTGGGGTTTTAAATTATAAGGGAAAGGTAATTGTTTTGCCAATCACTGAAATTATCTCAGAAAATGATTTCTTCGATTACGAGGCAAAATACCTTGGGAAATCTGATGAAATTACGCCAGCGCGTATTTCTGAAGTTCAAGAAAAAAATGTGAGTGAGATGGCAAAATCCATCTACGAATTATTAAATATGAAAGGCTTTTCAAGGAGTGAATTTATTTTTAAAGGAGATGTGCCTTATTTTATAGAAATGAATACAGTTCCCGGATTGACCAAAGAGAGTATTCTTCCAAAACAAGCGGCTTGTGCTGGCATCAGCCTTTCAGAACTTTTTAGCAATGCCATTGAAATGGCAGTTGCTAAAAATGATTAACTTTACAACATGAAACGTGCTATATTTCCTGGATCCTTTGACCCCATCACTTTAGGGCATTGCGACATTATCAACAGAGGGGTAGCTCTTTTTGATGAAGTCATTGTTGCGATTGGAGAAAATTCTGCTAAAAAATACATGTTTTCCATTGAAGAACGCAAGGGTTTTATTGAAACGACTTTTAAAAACAATCCCAAAATAAAAGTCATGACTTATTCGGGCCTGACCACCGATTTCTGTAAAGAAATTAAGGCCAACTTTATTTTGAGAGGTCTTAGAAATCCTGCGGACTTTGAATTTGAAAAAGCCATAGCCCATACCAATCGAAAGGTCGGTGAAATTGAAACTATTTTCTTACTATCTTCTGTGGAAACTTCTTTTATTTCATCCTCAATTGTACGAGAAATTATACACTACAAAGGGGCTTACGAAAATTTAGTGCCTGCTGCGGTTAAGACCAATTTTTTATAAGCTATATTCTGAAAGCCCTTTTTCAAAAGCCTCAGGATCTTCAGCTAAATGGTATCTAGGGTCGTCTATAGCCTCAATAATAACGTCTTTAAATTGCGGACTTGATTTGTATAGCAATACTTTACAGTCTTGGCTTAAATGTTTTAGTTTGATGGTCTTTCCTGCCTTGTTGTACTTATTCACTAAAACAAAAATGGCTTCAATCGCAGAGTGATCACTGATTCTTGATTCAACAAAATCAATTTCAATTGCTTCAGGATCATTTTTAACATCAAATTTTTGATTGAATGCCGAGATGCTGCCAAAAAATAGCGGACCCCATATCTCGTAGACTTTGACACCATCTGCATTGATGCGTTTTCGAGCACGAATGCGTTTGGCATTCTCCCAAGAAAATACCAAAGCACTCACAATGACGCCTGAAATTACAGCAATAGCCAAATCAAAAAATACAGTTACAACAGAAACTAAAATCAAAACAAAGACATCTGTGATTGGAATTTTATTCATAATTCTGAAACTAGACCATGCAAAAGTTCCAATCACCACCATAAACATCACACCAACGAGTGCTGCAATGGGAACTTGTTCAATTAAATTGGAAGCAAATAAAATAAAGGCCAACAGGGCAAGTGCTGCAACAATTCCAGACAATCGGCCTCTGCCCCCGCCTTTGATATTGATGATAGATTGCCCAATCATGGCACATCCCCCCATGCCTCCAAAAAATCCGGTCACAATATTGGCGCTGCCTTGAGCAATGCATTCTCTATTTGAGTTTCCTCTTGTTTCTGTAAGTTCATCAATGAGATTTAAAGTCATCAAAGACTCAATAAGACCAATGGCTGCTAAAATTAAAGCATAAGGTCCAATGAATCTTAGCGTTTCCATGTTAAGCGGAATTTTATCAAATAAAGCCCATTGGATTTGTGGAAGTCCTCCTTTTAAACCTACTCCGCCTCGATCTCTAATAAAACTACCAACCGTGGCCACTTCCAAATTACCAAAAATAACTAAGGTTGAGACCAGTAGGATAGCAATCAAGGCTTCTGGCAATTTTTTTGTCAACTTTGGTAAGCCAAACATAATGGCCATGGTGAGTGCTACCAGTCCGATCATGGTCCAAAGCGTAGGTCCTTGCATCCAAACTTGCCCCCCTTGGTCAGAGGTCTTAAACATTCCCAACTGAGAAATAAAAATAACAATGGCCAGACCATTAACAAACCCCATCATGACGGGATGCGGAATCAAACGCACAAATTTCCCCAACTTAAAAACACCGGCTAATATCTGTATAGCTCCCATCAACATTACGGTAAGAAACAAATAATAAAGTCCTAGTTCCTCAGAAGCAGCCCCCATTGCATTACCTTGGGCCACCAAACTCACCATAACGACAGCCAATGCGCCGGTTGCACCACTGATCATTCCAGGGCGACCTCCAAAAATTGAAGTGATCAATCCAATCATAAAAGCAGCGTACAATCCCACTAAAGGGTCCACTCCTGCTACAAAGGCAAAAGCAACGGCCTCAGGCACCAAGGCCAAGGCAACAGTCAAGCCACTTAAAATGTCATTTTTTGTGTTTGCAGTACGTTTGCGAATAAATTTTCTCATCCTAAATTGATATTAAACTGCAAAAATAAGGCATTAAGTAAGATTAGAAAGAATATTGAAGTCTTAATTTTTTTAAATAAGCGATTCAATGTTAGCGTAGATGTTTTTCTTAACTTTTTTAAGTTTTCTGGGGCCAATCCACTTGACTTTTGTGATGCCTTCATCCAATTGAGGTTTTAAATCCCCGTCGTAGTCCGAAAACATCTCAAACCAATAGGTTTTTTTAATTTGATGTTGATTGTTTCTTTTAAAGATGTGATAGGTGATTTCAAGTGGTTTTGTTATTGAAAGGCCCTTGACACCCGTTTCTTCTTCAACTTCTCGCAGGGCTGTTTTATCAATGGTTTCATTGGATTCGGATTTTCCTTTTGGCAAATCCCATTTGCCATTGCGGAAAATAAATAAAATACGCTGTGATGCATTTAAAACTTTGCCGCCTCCAGCAATAACATTTGGCAAAAATTTTAAAAATGTTTTCAACATACTGTCCAAATCTCTGCCAACCAAATGCACTGCTTTGAATTTATCTTTCTTCAGAACAGAAAGAATTTTCTCAATGGAAACAGAGTCGATAAAAAGATTTTTAAAATCCGTTTCCTTTTCAACTTGAGTCGTTAAAATTATTGGTTTATTACCAACAAAAATTTTTTGCATTGTTAATTAAAAACAAATTAATACAAAGTAAATGTAGTATTTTTTAATAATTTTGAGCTATGATTTTTAATAAAAATACTGCTAAAAAGACCGCCGAAGTTTTACTACACATCAACGCCATTAAATTGAGTCCAAACGCGCCATTTACCTGGGCATCGGGATGGAAATCGCCCATATATTGTGACAATAGACTGGTGCTGTCCTATCCAGCTATTCGAAATTACATCAAAAGTGAACTCGCCAAAAACATAGAAAATCTTTACGGCAAGCCAGATGTGATTGCTGGGGTAGCCACAGGGGCTATTGGGATTGGTGCGCTTGTGGCTGATGATTTGGGATTGCCTTTTGTTTACGTAAGACCGGAAGCGAAAAAACATGGACGTCAGAATCAAATTGAAGGTCGTTTAGAAAAAGGGCAAAACGTCGTTGTTGTAGAAGACCTCATCAGTACTGGAAAAAGCAGCCTAAACGCCGTAGAAGCATTGAAAAGTGCCGCAGTTAATGTCAAAGGAATGGCTGCTATTTTTACCTATGGTTTTGAGCGCTCAAAAACCAATTTCGAAGAGAAAAATATAGAACTTCATACACTAAGTAATTACGAAGCCTTGTTGGAGCAAGCCCTTGATACAGGTTTTATAAATGATAAAGAATTGAACGTACTGTCCCAATGGAATTCAAATCCATCGGAATGGGATATAAAATAAAAAATATGAATTTAAAATCGCCAAAAATCAACCTGTCAAAATCGGCTCATGAAGTTTTTGATTTTCTGGGTAATGTGAAAAACTTTGAGGGATTAATGCCAAAAAATATCAGCAAATTTGAACTGTTAGAAAAAGACAAGTTTATTTTCGCACTCACTGGTATGCCCGAAATTATCCTTCAAAAAAAATCAGAGGAAGCGCCCAACAGCATTGTTTTGGGGGCTGCAGGTGGAAAATTAGACTTCACTCTAGAAGCCAATATTACAAGTATTGAATCCCATAAATCCGAAGTGCAATTGTTTTTTACTGGAGACTTTAATCCCATGATGGCCATGATGATAAAGGGTCCAATTTCAAAGTTTATTGAAACCCTGGCCACAAACATTCCAAAATCGATTCAATAAAGCATTTGAATGGATTTCAAATCAAATTCTTTAATTGCTTTTTCAGACTGTACACGTAACATTCCACTTTTGGAGACCCCTAGAATGTTACCCATAAAAGACACACCCTTGTTGTTGACGAAAGCTGATTGTTTATTTTTTCTAAATAGAACACTTTCATATTCAGACATCAATCTATCCGTGTCTGGAACTTCAAAATAATGTTTAAGTTGTGCCATTAGCTCCGTAGTCAATATCTCAATATCAAAAGCTGTCCCCGTAATAGATTTCATTGAAGTCGCTTGGGGTAAGTTGTTGAAATGGGTTTGGTTAACATTGACTCCAATCCCAATGATGGCCTGATTAATTTTTTGCTTTTTTGTAAGTAGCTGAATCAAAACACCTGAAATTTTTTTGTTGTCTGACAAAATGTCGTTTGGCCATTTTACAGAAAGGTTTGGAATTTCAAATGTTTTTAAAGCCATCAAAATAGCCATAGAAACACGCATGTTAATCTCAAATTGATCCTGCACTTTTATTTCAATATTTTTTTTTAAAATGCTGATTATAAGATTTTTACCCTTTTCAGATTGCCAATTTGAGCCGCGCTGACCTCGGCCTGCACTTTGGTATTGAGCCACAACAACCGCATAATCTTTCAATGGAATTTTCGAAACTAAATCAGCCAAATAACGATTTGTGGAATCAATGGCATTGAGTTTGATAATTTGCATGTGGGTCTTTGAATTAAATTATAATTTAATTAAGATAATAAATCATGTTTTAGACTTAAAAAATAATAAGTTTGCATTGTAATACGAATATATGATAAAAAATACATCTAGCCCCGACGAACTTATATCCACAATAATTAAGGGTATGGAGGATATAAAGGGCGAAAATATTGCCTTGCTAGATTTAAGAAACATTGAGAATACAGTCTGTGACTATTTTATCATTTGCGACGGAAATTCCAACACGCAAGTGAACGCGATAACCAGCTCAATCCAAAAAAATGTCAGTAAAAGTCACCACGAAAAGCCCTATCAAATTGAGGGCACTGAAAATGCGGAGTGGGTGTTAATGGATTATGTCAATATTGTAGTTCATGTATTTCAAAAACACAAACGTGCATATTACGACATTGAAAATCTCTGGGGCGATGCAAATATCACAGAAATAGAAACACGTTATTAAAATATTTATATGTCAAAGGATAATAAACAAAATAATTTTAAGTTCAACGCCTACTGGGTATATGGCATTGTCATTGGTGTTTTTTTAATTTTCAATTTATTTGGGGGTATCGGCGCTTCTAATGGGATGACTACAACACCCTCTAAATTTTTTAAATTTCTAAGAGACGGAGATATAAAGAAGGTTGAAATTGTAAACAAGCGCGAAGCCCTAGTTTATCTTACAGACGATGCTTCCAAAAAAGAAATACACAGAAAATCACAACCGCAGAGAATTCTTCCTCTTGGAATAGCGCCCAACTACACCTTTGAATTTGGAGACGTACAGTTGTTTCAAAAGCAACTTGAAGACACCATTGACGAAGAAAACCTCCGTACCGAACTAAACTTCAAAACGGAAACCAATGCTTTTGGAGACATACTACTTTCAATCGTACCTTTCATTCTTATTATTGGTGTATGGATATTTATCATGCGTAGAATGTCAGGCGGCGGTGGACCTGGTGGTGGTGGCCAGATCTTTAATATTGGGAAATCCAAAGCAAAGCTTTTTGATCAAAAACTTGAAACTAAAACTACATTTCAAGACGTTGCCGGCCTGGAAGGTGCCAAAGAAGAGGTTCAGGAAATTGTAGATTTCCTTAAAAACCCAGAAAAATATACTGCCCTTGGAGGAAAAATTCCAAAAGGTGCATTACTGGTTGGTCCTCCAGGCACTGGTAAAACATTATTGGCCAAAGCGGTTGCTGGAGAAGCAAAAGCACCATTTTTCTCACTCTCTGGTTCAGATTTTGTAGAAATGTTTGTTGGAGTTGGTGCCTCAAGAGTTCGGGATTTGTTCAAGCAAGCCAAAGACAAATCACCTGCAATTATTTTTATTGATGAAATCGATGCTATTGGCCGCGCCAGGGGTAAAAGTAATTTTTCAGGTTCAAATGATGAACGGGAAAACACATTAAATCAACTTTTGACAGAAATGGATGGTTTTGGATCAAACACCAACGTGATTGTTCTTGCGGCCACCAACCGCGCAGATGTTCTGGACAAAGCGCTGATGCGTGCCGGTCGATTTGACCGTCAAATATATGTAGACTTACCAGACATCCGCGAACGCAGAGAAATATTTGAGGTGCATCTAAAGCCCTTAAAAAAAACCAAGAATCTAGATACTGATTTTCTATCCAAGCAAACCCCAGGATTCTCGGGTGCAGACATTGCGAATGTATGTAATGAAGCAGCCCTAATTGCCGCTAGAAATGGAAAGAAAGCAGTTGAAAAACAAGACTTTTTAGATGCTGTAGACCGTATCATCGGTGGCCTAGAGAAAAAGAATAAAATCATCACACCAGATGAGAAAAAAGCAGTTGCTTACCATGAAGCAGGGCATGCCACTGTAAGCTGGATGTTAGAGCATGCCGCACCCCTAGTTAAAGTAACTATTGTGCCGCGAGGGCGTTCGTTGGGAGCAGCTTGGTATTTACCCGAAGAACGCTTGATCGTTAGGCCAGAACAAATGCTGGATGAAATGTGTGCAGCCTTGGGTGGCAGAGCCGCCGAAAAAGTTATATTTAATAAAATATCAACCGGTGCATTGAGTGACCTAGAAAAAGTGACCAAACAAGCCAGAGCCATGGTCACTGTTTATGGGTTAAGTGATAAAATTGGAAACCTAACTTATTACGACTCTTCTGGGCAAAATGAATATGGTTTTACAAAGCCATACAGCGAGCAAACAGCCGAGCTTATAGACAAAGAAATATCTGATATAGTTGAAGCGCAATACCAACGTGCTATAGCATTATTAAATGAAAACAAGGACAAACTTATTGAACTTGCGGAGGTGCTTCTAAAAGAAGAAGTCATTTTCAAAGATAATCTAGAAACTATTTTTGGAAAACGTCCTTACGAAACATCTAAAGTTGAAGCTGAGGTAGAAAAAACAGAAGAAGAAGAATAGCATAATTTTCACACTAATTTAATTTTTTTTTGTTTAATTTTTTATCTTTGGCATGTTGAGTTCTTTAAAACCTCATTCTTCTTAATGAATCTATTTCGGAAAATATTTAGCACCAAATTTAAAGAGGAAAAAAAGACTCCAGAAAAAGAAGAGCGCGATAAATATCTACCCAAAAAAGAGCTCCCAGTTGACGAACTTTTCACAGTTAATTTTAATCAAAATGGTGGGAAATTTCTTTACTCAGAGTCGCTAGAAGAAGCGCAAGAATTTCTCCAAAAAATATTGAAAGAGAATAATTGGAAGGATAAAACAGCATTGATTTTAAATTCCAAACTCAAACAGAAGTTCAAGAACTTTGAATGGCAAACAACAAAAAATATAAGCGATGGCTACTTTCTATTTACAACTTGTGAGTACTTAATTGCCAACGATGGTTCTTTGCTTATTTCTTCCAACCAAATTGCAGAAAAAAAACTAAAAGAATTACCTAAGAACTTCATTGTCTTTGCAAGTACAAGCCAAATTGTACAAACCATTGGGCAAGGACTTCAAGGAATTAAGGCTAAGAATAAGAAAAAAATCCCCTCAAACATTACAACCATTAAACATTTTAAAATTGATGATGAAGCCAATTTTATGAACTATGGAAGTAGTACAAAAAACTTATACCTGCTTTTATTAGAAGATTTATAAACACGCTTTGGAAAAATTAATAAAAAGAACCATTTCAGGGATCTTGTTCGCAATACTTTTGGTTTTAGCGGCACAAAATAAATTTACATTTTTATTGCTCTTGTTGGTTTTTGGATTTCTTTGCCTATATGAATTCAACAAACTTATAGGGCAAAGAAATTGGCTTTCTTATATCATTTTTAATGCACTTATATTTTCATTTGGTTTTATGGAAATACTGATTGGGAATTCTGTTGGGCTTAATGACGCATCTCAAATACTTCACGTTATCAGTATTTTTGTTTTGTTGTTTTTAACCCGCGATCTTTTCTCTTCTAAAAGTTTACCAAAACTGCTCACCAACCGATACATCAACACTACATTTTACATTAGTGGTGGCATTGTTTTCCTAGTATTAATTGCTTTTAATTTTGGGACTTACAATCCAAGTATTATTATTGGTATGTTTGCCCTAATTTGGATCAATGACAGTTTCGCGTACTTTGTTGGCTCTAACTATGGAAGGCAAAAATTATTCGAAAGTGTTTCTCCAAAAAAAACAGTAGAAGGATTTTTAGGTGGGGTGTTTTTTTCGGCCATAGGAAGTTATTTTATTTTTAAATTCACCAAGGAATTACAATTTACAAGCTGGCTTGTTATGAGTGTTCTGGTGAGTGTGTTTGGAACTATTGGCGATTTGATAGAATCCAAATACAAACGCCAAGCGGGCGTTAAAGACAGCGGTACATTAATGCCTGGCCACGGTGGATTGCTAGACAGACTGGACAGTGCCATATTTGTAGCTCCTTTTGTTTATTTATTTTTAAGACTATTAAATTATGTTTCATAAAGAAGGACAGACTATTATTTTTATAACTCTAATCATTGTTGGAAGTTTATTCTTGGTGATGGATTCCATTGGTATTCCATGGCTGGTCAAAACACTCCAAATTGGACTACTCCTTATTTTTATTTTAATTTTACAATTTTTCAGAAATCCCAAACGAAACACCCAACCAGACGATGCACATGTCATATCGCCTGTAGATGGCAAAGTTGTTGTAATTGAAGAAGTACAAGAATCTGAATATTTTAAGGACAAACGTTTACAAGTAAGTGTTTTCATGTCTCCAATCAATGTACATGTAACACGCTATCCTATTGGGGGTAAAGTACTATTTAGCAAGTACCACCCCGGAAAATATTTAGTGGCATGGCATCCGAAATCAAGTGAACTTAATGAACGTACATCCGTGGTTGTTGAAAATTCTAAATTCGGTAAAGTGCTTTACCGCCAAATTGCTGGAGCCCTAGCTAGACGCATCGTTAATTATGCCAAAAAAGATCAAAATGTAATTCAGGGAAGTGACGCTGGTTTTATAAAATTTGGTTCAAGAGTAGATTTATTTTTACCTTTGGACACCAAACTCAATGTTAAACTCAATCAAAAAGTTAGAGGCGGTGAGACAGTCATTGCAAAACTTTAAATGGAGCAAAGTAACTTAGATAGTGAATTCGATATGGCTGTTAAAAGCATCAACGATCACAAGGAACCATTTCCTGCGGACACCTTGTTAAAACTTTATGCTTACTACAAAAAAGCCACCAATAATTACAGTCGACCAGGCAGCAGTAAAGCCATCATTAACGCATTTAAAACAAATGCACTTTTTCAGGTTGAAAATATTTCTGAGGACGAAGCCAAAAGACGTTATATAGATTTGGCAAAAAAATATTTACTTTACAGAACTTAATCTCAGGACAGATTTTTCAAGCTTGATTCTAAGGTTTGAATCTTTGCCAAGGCATCGGCTTGTTTTTTCTTTTCACTAGCCACTACTTGCTCGGGAGCATTAGATACAAAACGCGTATTTGAAAGTTTTTTCTGGACAGATTTTAAAAATCCTTTGGTATATTTCAATTCTTCTTTGATCTTGGCAACCTCAGCCTCTAAATCAATTGCTATATCAGCGACTAGAAAGTACTCATTTGACTGTACACGAAACGAAAATGCTTTTTCAACCGAGCTATCTGTATATTTAATTTTAGAAATATTGCCGAGCTTAGAAATTAAACCATCAAATTTTTGAGTACTTGAGGCCTTATTGATCACATGAAGTTCAACTGTTGTTTTGAATGGAATTTGTTTTTGTTTACGTAAATTTCGGATCCCAGAAATCACCTCCGAAGCAAAATTAAATTCTTCCAACAAAGAAGTATCATAAGATGCTGATGCAGGCCAACTAGAAACAATAAGCGCTTGATCTGGGGTACGTGTTTTTAAGAATTGCCATATTTCTTCTGTTAAAAATGGCATAAAGGGGTGTAAAATTTTCAAATTTTCTTCCAGCAAGCGCACAACAGTGGCATGTGTTTTTTGATCGATAGGTGCGCCATAATCGGGCTTGATCATTTCGAGCAGCCAAGAACAAAAATCATCCCATACAAGTTTATAGATGGCCATCAAAGCATCACTCAAACGGTATTTACTAAAATGGTCTTCAATTTCAGATAAGACTTTTTGAAATTTAGAGGCGTACCATTCCAATGCAATGGCCGCATGTTCGGGTTGATCTATTTCAGCAATTCCCCAACCATCAATAAGTCGAAAAGCATTCCAAATTTTATTTCCAAATGCTTTTCCTTGTTGACAAAGCGCTTCATCAAATAATAAATCATTGCCTGCAGCAGAACTCAATAAGAGTCCTACGCGCACCCCATCAGCTCCAAAATCTTCAATTAATTTTAAAGCATCCGGAGAATTGCCCAAAGATTTACTCATTTTTCGACGTTCCTTGTCTCGAACCAATCCCGTCAAATAAACATTTTGAAACGGTTTTGCATCTCTAAATTCAAAACCAGCAACAATCATTCTGGCCACCCAGAAAAACAAAATATCTGGTCCAGTAACCAAATCATTGGTTGGGTAATAATAATTGATCTCTTCATTGTTGGGATTTCTTATACCATCAAAGACAGAAATAGGCCAAAGCCAAGATGAAAACCAAGTGTCTAAAACATCGGAATCTTGTCTTAAATTTTCAATTTTTAAGTTGGTATTTTGAGTTTTTTTATGCACCAGTTCAAGCGCAGCTTCTTTGGAATCTGCTACTACGAAGTCGTCCTTTCCGTCCCCGAAATAATAGGCAGGTATTTGTTGCCCCCAATACAACTGTCTTGAAATATTCCAGTCACGAATGTTCTCCATCCAATGGCGGTAGGTGTTATTGAATTTTTTAGGAAATAATTTAACGGTTTCAGTGTCTAAAACGGCTTCAATAGCAGGTTTTGCCAAGCCTTCCATTTTCAAAAACCACTGGTCAGAAAGCCGCGGCTCAATCACCACTTTGGTACGCTCAGAGGTTCCCACCTTGTGCAAATGAGACTCTGTTTTGACCAGACAGCCTTTGGCTTTTAATTCTTTTGAAATTTCTTTACGCACTACAAAACGGTCTTTTCCTTCATAATGCAATCCGTAACTATTAAGCGTGGCATCTGGGTTAAAAATATCAATGACTTCTAAGCCATGCTTATCACCCAATATTTTATCATTCTCGTCGTGGGCAGGGGTTACCTTTAAACATCCCGTACCAAATTCTATGTCGACATATTCATCTTCAATAATTGGAACAACTCTATTGCAAATAGGAACAATCGCTTTTTTCCCTTTTAAATGCTTGAATCGATCATCATTAGGGTTGATACAAATAGCTGAATCTCCAAAAATGGTTTCAGGACGCGTGGTGGCAATGGTAAGCTGCTCATCGCTGCCTTGAATTCCGTATGTTACATGGTATAAATTGCCTTGTCGCTCTTCGTAAATTACCTCTTCGTCTGACAGGGTAGTTTGTGCTTGTGGATCCCAATTTACCATTCTGAATCCTCTATAAATCAAACCTTTATTATAGAGGTCGATAAAAACAGAAATGACAGATGCACTCATATCTATGTCTAGCGTGAACTTGGTACGATCCCAATCACAAGAACAACCCAGCTTTTTGAGCTGATTTAAAATAACACCGCCATATTCGTGAGTCCATTCCCAAGCATGCGCCAAAAACTCCTCACGACTCAAATCGTTTTTATCAATCCCTTTTTCCTTAAGCTTTGCAACCACCTTGGCCTCCGTTGCTATGGAAGCATGGTCCGTACCCGGTACCCAACATGCATTTTTACCTTGCAACCGCGCACGTCTGATAAGCACATCTTGTATGGTATTATTCAGCATGTGGCCCATGTGTAAAATACCGGTGACATTTGGCGGGGGGATCACAATGGTATAGGGAATCCTTTCATCCGGGGTTGAATGAAAAAAATTATGGCTCATCCAATAGTCATACCATTTTTGCTCAACTATAGCTGCATCGTATTTAGAGGGAATACTCATACTATTGGAATGGTTTTTGTGTTAAAGTACACAAAAGTACTTATATTTTACGTGCTTTAAAATTAAAAAAACTACAATTATACAGTCAGATTTTTTGATTGAATAAAAAATCTTTAAATTTACAAAACAACAAACATTCACAAGCATGAAAAAAATATATGCAATATTACTTATCGGCTTCTTTACAATGACGCTTTCAGCTCAAGAAAAAATAGCCAAAATTGAATTTGAAACCACTGTTATCGATTATGGGACTATTGAAAAAGGTGCCGATGGTATTCGTGTTTTTAAGTTTAAAAATACTGGCAATGCACCCCTAGTCGTCAGTGCTGTTAAATCTAGCTGTGGTTGTACTGTTCCAAAAAAACCCGAAGCGCCAATTCTTCCTGGTGAAGATGGTGAAATTCAGGTTAAATACGACACCAAAAGAGTCAACCCTATCCGAAAAACTATTACGGTAACTTCTAATGCGGATACACCAACAGTGGCCCTTAAAATTAAAGGAAATGTGATTGACCCCAGCAAAACAAATGTTTTAAAACCGACCACAAAAAGTGTCGTAGAAAAGTAAATGACATTAAAATATTTAAATAAAAAAGCACCTATTCACAGGTGTTTTTTTTATTTATAAATTGGACAATTAATTGGAAATCCATTTTATTATAAATAAACTTTAAAATAAATTTGTAATTTGAACTTAGATAGAATTCAAAATGCCAAAAATATCAAATAAAGGGATCCAAATGCCCGCCTCACCCATACGAAAACTAGTACCCTATTCAGAACAAGCAAAATCTGAAGGTGTACATGTTTACCATTTAAATATTGGCCAGCCTGACATTCAAACGCCGGAATTAGCCCTAAATGCTGTTAAAAATAACACGCTCAATGTTTTGGCTTACAGCCGCTCTGAGGGGTCTGAAGCCTACCGAAATAAGTTAGCGCACTATTATAAAAAACACCATATCGCAGTTGAGTCAGATAACATCCTTGTTACTACGGGAGGGAGCGAAGCGCTTCTTTTCACCATTGGAAGCATCATGGACCAGGGTGATGAAATAATCATACCGGAGCCTTTTTACGCCAATTACAATGGATTTTCTGTCGCACAAGGCGTGAATGTTGTTCCTGTTGTTTCTAAAATTGATAATAATTTTGCACTGCCACCAATTAAAGATTTTGAAGCCTTAATTACCCCTAAGACAAAAGCGATTCTTATTTGCAACCCGGGTAACCCCACAGGCTATCTTTACAGTAAAGAAGAAATTTCTCAACTTACCGAGTTAGTTAAAAAATACGATTTATTTCTCATTGCCGATGAAGTATACCGGGAATTTGCTTATGATGATGAAGAACACCATTCTATCATGACGATTGAAGGATTGGAAACGCATGCCATTATGATCGACTCCGTTTCTAAACGCTACAGCATGTGCGGCGCACGCATTGGATGTTTGGTGACCAAAAACAAACAAGTCTATGAAACAGCATTGAAATTTGCCCAGGCACGCCTCTCCCCGCCCACCTATGCACAAATTGCCAGCGAAGCAGCACTTGACACCCCCGATTCCTATTTTGATGAAGTCATTGAAGAATATGTGGAGCGTCGAAATATCTTAATCCAAGAACTCCAAAAAATTCCTGGTGTAAAAGTAGCAAAACCTAAAGGCGCATTTTACTGCATTGTCGAACTACCCATTTCCAATGCTGATGCCTTTGCGCAATGGCTTTTAGAAGCATTTAGAGTTGAAAATGAAACCATCATGATGGCGCCTGCTGCAGGTTTTTATGCCACCCCAGGCCTTGGTAAAAATCAGTTGAGAATTGCGTACGTACTAAAAAAAGAGGATTTAATTAAGTCTGTTAATATTCTGAAGCAAGGGTTGAAAGTTTACAAAAATTTGGAATGATTAAAAAGCATGTTTCTTTAAAGCCCTATAATACCTTCGGCGTAGAAGTCAGTGCACAAGCATTTGCTTCAGTTGAGTCACTTGAGGATTTAAAAAGTATTCTCAAGGCAAACCACTCAAAATTATTGGTTTTGGGTGGGGGCAGCAACATTCTACTGACAAAAAATGTGGAAGAATTGGTATTACACATCAACTTAAAAGGCATTAAAATTTGCGAAGAGAACGACTCAACAACACAAATTAAGGTGGCTGCAGGAGAAAACTGGCACGACTTTGTGATGTGGACCTTAAAGCGAAATTTGGGAGGATTAGAAAATTTATCACTAATTCCAGGAAACATTGGTACAGCACCCATCCAAAACATTGGGGCCTATGGGGTGGAATTAAAAGACAGTTTTGTCAGTTGTGAAGCAATCAATCTACAAACACTTGAAGTCGAAATATTTTCAAAGGAAGATTGTAAATTTGGATATAGAAATTCTGTGTTTAAATCGGAATTCAAAGGACAGTATATTATTACTGCAGTGACTTTTGAACTGACCAACGTTGATCACAAACTGAAAACCGCTTACGGCGCTATCACTGCCGAATTGAAACAAATGGGTGTTTTAGCGCCCACAATTCAAGATGTTTCAAAAGCAGTTATTGCCATTCGACAATCCAAATTACCAGACCCTAAAAAACTGGGCAATAGCGGCAGCTTTTTTAAAAACCCTGTCGTTTCAAAAGAAAGTTTTGAAACACTCTTAAAGCAATTTCCCAATATACCGAACTATGCTGTTTCAGAAATGGAAGTTAAAATACCTGCTGGTTGGCTCATTGAAACCGCTGGATTTAAAGGAAAAACTTTTGGCAATTACGGCGTACACAAGCATCAAGCATTGGTCTTGGTTAATTACGGTGGGGCTTCTGGACGTGATATTTTAGCCCTTTCTAAATTGATTCAAACCACTATAAAAACAATCTTTGGCATTGATTTAGAAACAGAAGTCAACGTCCATTGATTAATGCTTTTAAATTTTGAGGGTTGAAATCAGGAAATTTCACAGCTTTTATTGGACTTACAAACCAAGCCTGCTGCAACAGCCCCAGTAATTGGAACCAACCAAAACAACCAAAGTTGCGCTAGATAATTACCACCAGCAAAAATAGCCTGGCCGGTGGATCGGGCTGGATTAACCGAGGTATTAGAAATGGGAATACTGATTAAATGAATAAGGACAAGACTCAAACCAATCACTAGAGGTGCAAATTTTTTGTGAGCAGAATCGCTAGTACTGCCCAAAATAATTATCATAAAGAAAAAAGTGAGAACAAATTCTGTAATGATGACCGAAGTGATATAGTAACCTCCAGGCGATAATGCATCATAGCCATTGGAGGCGAAGCCACCAATCGTCACAAAATCAGATTTACCTGTCATAATTAAAAAAAGTGTTGCTGCTGCCGCAATAGATCCTAAAACCTGTGCTGTTATATAGCTCAAAATATACTTTGAATGAAAGCGCCCGGCAGCGATAAGGCCAAAAGTAACAGCGGGATTAAAATGTGCCCCCGATACATGACCTACTGCATAGGCCATGGTCAAAAAGGACAAATCAAATGCCAGAGCAACTCCAATAAATCCGATACCTAGATCTGGATATGCGGCTGCAAAAACGGCGCTTCCATAACCCCCAAAAATAAGCCAAAAAGTTCCAAAAAATTCTGCAAAAAATTGTTTCATAGTTATGCGTTTTAAGTTTTTATGTATTTGACACTAATAATGTTCAAGGGTCACATTCTGATGGTAAAATTTTATTTTATTTTAATTGTATCTTTGCATAAACCTTAACAGATTATGGAACTACTTTTGATAACATTTTTACTTTTGGGATTTGGTGTTGCAGGCATTTCCATTAAAATATGGGGTAAAAAGGACGGTGAATTTGCAGGTACATGTGCAAGTCAAAATCCCATGCTAAACACAGAGGATGAACCCTGTGGCTTTTGCGGCAAAACCCCAGAGCAGTTTAAAGATTGTGATCATTCACAACAATAACTGTCGAAGAAAACCGCGTTTGTATAACTTGTTCCACATTTTACTATATTTATAAGCATCTTAAATCAAAACTATTGTATTGAAAGTTAACGAAGCAATCTTAAAAGCCAAAGAAAATAATCGAATGGCTTTCAATTTTTTACTAGAGACATTTTGGAACGATGTCTTTGGATTTATGCTCAAACGAACACATAATGAGATTGACGCAGAAGATATAACCATTGAGACCTTTTTTAAAGCTTTTGATAAAATCAATTCATTTAATTCAGAATTTAAGTTTAAAACTTGGTTGATTACAATTGCAAAAAACACGCATTTAGACAGTCTAAGAAAGCAAAAAACAACCCTTACAAATCAAACAACAGAAGAAGACGAAAAACGGGTGTATTGGATTGTTGACGATGCACCGTCAGTGGAAGACCGGCTGATTAAAGAACAAAATCTGGCCCAACTTCTAAAAGACATTAAAAAATTAAAACCACACCACCAAGATATCATTCAATTGCGCTATTTCAAAGAACTGAGTTACCTTGAAATTTCTCAAAAAACGGGCATTCCACTCAACAATGTAAAAGTGAAGTTGCTGAGAGCCAAAAAGCTTTTGGCGGCTGTTATTCAGCATAAAAAATGATAAAATTTTTACAAAAATTAGGGCCTGGACTCTTGTTTGCTGGGGCAGCAATTGGAGTGTCACATTTGGTGCAGTCTACAAAAGCGGGTTCAAATTTTGGCTTTGGATTGTTGTGGGCGCTTTTGCTTATCAATCTTATTAAATATCCATTTTTCCAATATGGCCCACGCTATGCCGCCGCCACTGGAGAAAACTTACTTGAAGGTTACAAAAAGCTTGGGAAATGGGCTTTAAGAATTTATGCCCTTCTCACACTAGCCACCATGTTCACCATTCAAACAGCCGTAACGATTGTGACAGCTGGCATTGCCTTTTCACTTTTTGGAAGTAGCTTTAGCCTGGAACTTTGGGCTGTGATTATTTTAGGCTTTTGTTTCCTTTTGCTCTTGCTGGGCAGGTACAATTTATTAGATAAAATGATGAAAATCATTATTATTCTGCTGAGCATTTCAACCCTTTTAGCAGTTGGGATTGCGTTCAATAATAGTGGAAGTGAACTCCCGTGGGCACAAGTTCTCCCAACTTCAAATCATGAAGTTATCTTTCTCATTGCCTTTATGGGCTGGATGCCAGCGCCATTAGACGTATCCATCTGGCACTCTTTATGGGCCGTAGAAAAACAAAAGACAACTGATATTTTTGAAAAAAAATCGGCCCTTTTAGATTTCAATATTGGCTATGTAAGCACCATAATTTTAGGGGTTTGCTTTATGTTATTAGGGGGACTTGTGATGTATGGCAGTGGAAAATCCTTTAGCGACAGTGGTGGTGAATTCTCATTACAACTCATAGATATGTACACTGAGAATTTAGGCGATTGGAGCTTTGCTATCATTGGAGTCGCAGCATTTACAACCATGTTTAGCACCACACTTACAACCTTGGATGCCTCACCAAGAGCCATGAATAAAACGATGGAACTCATTTTAGAGAAAAAAATTGAAAAAGGATACAGTGCATGGTTAATTTTATTGATTTTAGGAACCGCAATTGTTTTCTTCTTTTTTCTTTCCGAAATGGGAAGCTTGATAAAAATTGCCACAATCTTATCTTTTCTAACCGCGCCTTTTTATGCCATTATGAATTA
>ERZ1048068.522-NODE-522-length-34749-cov-29.776935_pt1 | contig 34749 bp, 34 predicted proteins | sample MGYA00383098_ERZ1048068 | MGnify/ENA primary metagenome ERZ1048068 (study PRJEB29581, sample SAMEA5548368) | metagenome | biome: marine; feature: coastal; material: water | depth 1 m | study: Short-term variability in the microbial, nano- and picoplankton... | reverse complement strand
CCTGTTGAAGTTCTATTGCTAATGGAAGAGGACAACTTTCAATAGTCTGATAAACGCGAACGTGGCCAGAATTACTTCCGCCACCATCGTTTAATTGAGCACCAGATGTTACTATATCTCCTGCAGCATTCATAGCAACTGACCAACCTAAATAGTCATCTCTATTCTCTCCATCTAAATCAAATCCTAATTTACTCCAAAAGCCATTTCCTAATCCATAAACTCTTACATGACCCGAATTGCTTCCACCTGCATCATTTTGCCAAGCTCCTATTACTACTTTATCTCCTGCATCATTTATAGCAACTGAATTTCCATCAGCACCTCCTGAGTAATCTTGATTTTCCTCACCAAAAATATCTTGCCCTACTTGAGTCCATGTATTTCCTATATTACTGTAAATCCTTACCAACCCTTTTTGATTATCTTCATTTGGAGCAGATGCAACAATCATATCACCTGAGGCATTCATATCAACAGACCAGCCAAAATAGGTATTGGCAGTTTTCCCATTAATATCTGCTCCAATTTGACTCCAACTTCCTGAATTGAACTTATACACTCTTACGTGACCTGCGTCATTAGCAAGCCCGTCGTTAAATCTACCTCCTGCAACAACTCTATCCCCTAGGTCATTCATTGCAACAGAAAAACCAAATTGATCTCCAGGAATCTCGCCATCGATATCAGAACCAAGCTGAGTCCATAACCCATTAATTAATCCAAATATCCTTATATGTCCTGAATTACTCCCGTTTCCATCATTGTGCCTAGCACCTGCAACGATCCTGTTTCCTTGAGAATTTATATCAACTGACCAACCAAAACGGTCGTCACTAGATTCTCCATTTATATCTTGACCCAACTGAACCCAACTGCCATTATTGAAGGTATATACTCTAACGTGACCTGAATTACTTCCGCCACCATCATTTAATTGAGCACCAACAACCAAACGATCCCCCTTAGCATTTAATGCCACGTCTGTTCCAAAACGGTCGTCACCTGACTCACCGACTACTGCATTGCCGTATCTAACCCAAGCAGTTCCATTCCATCTAAAAATATCTACCTGTCCTGAATTACTTCCAGTTGGATCATCAAGAGGTGCCCCCACAGCCATAACATCTCCTGCCTTATTTAAATCGACAGAATAACCAAATCGATCATCATTATTTAAACCATCAATATCACTACCAAGTTGATTATAATTTAATGGCGAAGCGTAAGTTATGTTGTAATTCCCCGGAGTTGAAGCCGATATATTTATTGTACCTGTTAATGAATCAATAACCAAACCTGTAGTGGAAGAAAATTTTCCTCCTTGAACCCCTGTTATTACAGCTTTCGGATTAGTATCATTGATACAAAAAGTAGTAGCACCATATGAAAAGTCAGAAACATTGGTCGAGCTAATCGTAACCTTATTTGAGTAAGAAATACCATTTAAAATATAAGAAACCGTGTATATTCCGGGACTAGACGCATCTAAATCAATCACCCCTGTAGATGGATTTAAGGACAAACCTGTAGTGGAAGAAAAAGTACCCCCTGAGGCTGTTATTGTAGGAGTAGGATCATTATTATACGTACAATATGCATTCTGCGGATAATTAAAATAAACGAAATTACTTTGTGAAAAGGATAAAAAATAAGACGTTAGTAAAATAAAGACTGAGATAATTGTCTTTTTAAATGAAGAATTAAGAGTCTTTAACACCAATGCTTCTTTGAAATTTATTGTTTTCATATATTCTTATTTCCCTACCAACTCATTTTAAATAACAAAGCAACAAAATTTAATGCTATTCCCAAAATAATAAGTACGATCCCCCAATTAATTGGCAAACCAACCCTTATTAAGATGTCAATGACGACCCTCGTTTTGTATAACTTTCTAATAAAATGGATGGCAAAATAAAGAAAAAAAAAACAGGTATAGGCTAAGAATTTTCCTATAAAAAAGGTAATTGAAAGAATGATTCCTGCCAATAATAACTTGTCTAAGTTTTTCATTATTAGAATTTTAACACGATAAGCCAATCATTGTGCTAAAATTAAAAACTCATCTTAAGTTATACGTTCTGAATTACATACATATAAATCGGCATACCTATCGAAATATTTACCGGAAAGGTTACAGCCAAAGCCATAGGTATATATAAACTTGGATTAGCTTTTGGAACAACCAACCGCATTGCAGCTGGCACAGCAATGTAAGAAGCTCCTGCACCTAGAATTGCGAACAAAAATTGATTCGCCTCGGAATCAGTAATGTAACGACTTAATAAGGCTACTACAATTCCGTTAAATAAAGGTGTTATAATCGCAAAGAGAACAGTAAACCATCCATTTTTAAAAAATGATTTTAAACGCTGACCACTGGCTAAACCCATATCTAATAAAAATATGGCAAGAAAGCCTTTAAAAATATCCGTTGTAAAAGGCGCAATACCTGCTGCTTGTTCTTCATTTGCAACAAACCCTATAATGAGGCTCCCTAATATTAAAACCACACTACCATTGGTAACTGAGTGTTTTAATACTGAAGAGTATGGCATTTTTTCAGAATCTCCATTTCTAAAAATAGAGATTAATGAAACCCCAATAATGATAGAAGGTGCTTCCATAAGTGCCATTACAGCAACCATATGCCCTCCAAACTCCATGTGTTGAACTTCTAGGAAAGAAATAGCTGTAATAAATGTTACTGCACTTACTGAACCATAAGAAGCTGCAATTGCTCCGGCATTCTCTACACTTAACTTTCTACGTAATATAAAGTAGGTGTAGATTGGTACAATTAAAGCTAAAAATATTCCAAATACCAATGATAAACCTACTTCAGTGTCTAGCGGACTATGAGATAGCTCCTGACCTCCTTTAAAACCAATTGAAAACAAAAGGTAAATCGAAATAAATTTAGAAGAGTTTTCTGGTATTTGCAGGTCACTTTTAAATTGCACGGCCATAAGGCCTAAAAAGAAAAATAAAAGCGCAGGATTGGTTAGGTTATCGATTAGTAAATGTAAATCCATAACAATAGTTAAGCGTTATAACACAAGAAGGTTTATAAAAAAAGCCTACTAAAATTAGTAGGCTGTTTCATTTACTTTCATTTCGACTTTAATATCGCCCGAAATTTGTAAATCGGCACCTAATTCTCTGGCCTCCTTTATAAGATTGCTAATTTTTTCTTTAGCAACAGCCAACTGTACTAGCCTATTTTGAGAATGCTCAATACCATCAGTATTTCGCTCTTTGCAGCTATTAATTTGAATATTGTGGTATTTGATTTTATCATTTACTACTGTAAATAATATCTCTGCTGCTTCTTCAGCATTGTATACCCCGTCGATTAATTTAATTTCTTTATTGTTCATCTTTATCGTTGTTATTTTGAACTAATGTAGAATCATTTATTCATATACTTTTATTTATATTTGCTATGTAATACATAAATATATATTATGAACTATACGCTTCATCAACTTCGCATTTTTCAGAAAATTGTTGAAACACAAAGCATTACAAAGGCGTCTGAAGAATTGCATTTGACTCAACCTGCAGTTTCTATTCAACTTAAAAACTTACAGGACCAATTTGAAATTCCACTTACGGAAGTTATTGGTAGAAAACTTTATGTAACTGAGTTCGGAATGGAGATTTACCATGCGGCTGACACAATTCTAAACGAAGTAAATCAGATCAAGCATAAAGCCATGGCATACAAGGGACATCTTACCGGAACAATTAAAATATCTGTTGTATCTACTGCCAAATATGTTATGCCTTTCTTTATTTCGGAGTTTTTAAAGACCAACAACAACATCGAACTTAAAATGGATGTTACCAATAAATCTAAAGTAATTCGAAGTCTTGAAGCAAATGAAATTGACTTTGCGATGGTTTCAGTTTTGCCCGAAAAATTAGATGTTGAAAGAATTGAATTATTGCAAAACAAACTCTACTTAGTCGGCAGCCAAGCCACAAAAGACAAAACCAAGCTCGACAATAAAGATTTAGAGCACCTACCATTAATTTTTAGAGAAAAAGGATCCGCCACACGACAAGCGATGGAAAACTTTATTTCTAAAAACAAGTTATCGGTTTTTAGTAAGCTAGAACTTACCTCAAATGAAGCCGTAAAACAGTCAGCTATTGCAGGTTTAGGCTATTCTATTATGCCCTTAATTGGAATTAAAAACGAATTACAAAGCGGCGAACTACATATTATACCGACCAATCAATTACCAATTATTACTGAATGGAATTTAATTTGGTTAAAAAACAAAAACTTTTCTCCCGCAGCAAAAGCCTATTTAGAATACCTCGACAAGCATAAAAGTGAAATAATCGAAAACCGGTTTAATTGGTCAGAAAATTTTAAATAAAAAAAGGGCCTACTCCGAAAAGTAGACCCCACCAACGATAACAAATAATCCAGTAGTTTCCCCAAACTACTGACCCTGGCCTAATGAAAAACCACGAGTTCCATTGAAAGTGTAAAGGTTTTCAGTTTTAATAGCATCTACCTTGTTATCAACCGCAGATGAAAGCAACTTTACAATTTCTTTATTTTCTATTTTCTTACCATCCTTTGTAGTAAACCTGCATCTCCAATGATCTGTACAAAACGTTTCTGAAAAACCTTCAGGCCATACTTTTACTCCACGGTTGGTAATCATTTCTAATTTTAATTCTTCTGAGTCGAAATTATTTAGCATATCGGCTAATTCGTCAGGATTTGCACCTTTCCAATCAACAAAAACATCTACTCCCACTAAATCTTTAGTCAATGCTTCGCCTCTTGTATAAGTAGGAATTGTAATCTTTTTCTCACTAGAATAGGACATTGGCTTCAAGGTTTCAGGCTTTAAACCCAAACGCGCAACCACTGCCTCAGCAAATTCTTTAGTACCAACTAATTCTTTACTATTTCCTTCTTTATAAATATCTGCAGTATGTATTCCATCTTCAATAGTCTTTAACCAAGCATTATGAATTTTCTCTCCAACCTTACCTTGATCAATATGACCTAACATTAAAACTGCACCATTTAACAAGGCAGAAGGGTTTGCAATATTTTTACCGGCAATATCAGGAGCCGATCCGTGAATTGCCTCAAACATTGCACACTCGCTGCCAATGTTAGAAGAGCCTGCTAAACCAACAGAACCGGCAATTTGTGCAGCAATATCAGAAACAACATCTCCATAAAGGTTAGGCATTACCACAACATCAAAATGCTCCGGAGTGTCAGCAATTTTTGCTGCTCCTATATCTATAATCCAGTGCTCTTTTTCTATTTGTGGATACTGCTCCCCTATTTCATTAAATACCTCTCTAAACAAACCATCGGTTTGCTTCATGATATTATCTTTAGAAAAACAAGTAACCTTTTTACGACCGCTAGCAACAGCATATTCAAACGCATACTTAACTATTTTTTCACATCCGGGTCTTGTAATCAGTTTTAAACACTGAACTACTTCATCCGTTTGCTGATGCTCAATTCCCGCATATAAATCTTCTTCGTTTTCACGAACGATTACAACATCCATTTCAGGATGTTTTGTTACCACAAATGGATGTAAACTTTTACAAGGGCGAACATTAGCGAATAAACCTAATGACTTACGCATTGTAACATTTAAACTTTTGTAACCTCCGCCTTGAGGTGTAGTAATTGGGGCTTTTAAAAACACTTTGTTTTGGCGGATAGATTCCCAAGAATCCTTATCGATTCCTGCTGTATTTCCTGATAAGTAGACTTTTTCGCCTACCTTTTCCTCTTCATACTCTAATTCGGCACCTGCCGCCTTCAAAATATGAAACGTAGCATCCATAATTTCTGGACCAATTCCATCTCCTTTTGCAATTGTAATTTTTCTCATTGGATTTTTTATTTGCTGCAAAACTCGCAATAAACATCAATAAGTCATATTTATATAACTTATGAAATACATAAACAAAAGCTTATGTAAAAATCCTTGAAGATAAATTAAAAATTAGTAAACAGAATTTTAAGAAGACTTCTTTCGGTAGCTAAACTTTTTAGGTTTTGAATCATTTTGAATTGATTCTGATTTAGCTTTAGACTCATTCTGTTGCTTTGGTTTTTTCTCTTTTTGTATTTCTCTCTTTTTAGCAACCGAGTTTGGCTTTTTGTCCATCGGCCCTCTTTTGTGGATTATTAGAGCATTGAGGAAATTTCTTAAAATTTGGTCCTGCAGGGGCATAAACTTAGGGTGATCTTCTTTTCTAAAAAATGCTCCCAGCTCGCTTTTAGAAATATCGTAATCAACTAGTTTTAAAATCTCAACAATATCTTCGTCTTTTAAACTTAAAGCTACTCTTAGCTTTTTGATAATATCGTTATTGTTTAATGCCATACTTTAATTTTTGTGCAAGATACTTTTAAATCAAGAAAGGCAATAAAATATTAGTTAGATTTGAAATATGAGGACCTTCTTTCTTTTAATATTGTTTTTTTTCAGCTTTTCAATTTTCGCTCAAATTAATCCTTGCGCAAAAACATCTAATTTCCACTTGGTGGTCTTAGGTTCATCTACCGCAGCCGGCAGCGGTCCTTCAAGGTCTGATAGCGCATGGGTCAATAGATACAGGAAATATTTACAATCTATTAATCCCTTAAATCAAGTTACCAATCTTGCAATTGGAGGAACAAGTACCTATAAAATAATGCCTGATTGGTTTATACCACCAACTGGGAGACCTACAACTAATACTAGTAATAATATTTCTGAAGCAATTCGACTTAACGCAGATGTTGTTATTGTAAATATGCCTTCCAATGATGCTGCAGCTGGATACGATGTAAATGAACAAATGAGCAATTTTATACAGTTAAAAATGGTTGCAGATAGTTTCAATGTCCCATTATTTATATGTACCACCCAGCCACGTAATTTTTCTGCAGCAAAAAAAATAATTCAAATTCAAACAAGAGATTCTATATTAAATTACTTTGGAACTAGAGCCATTGATTTTTGGACTGGTTTTGCAGACACAAACAACTCTATAAAGTCAATATTTGATTCAGGAGATGGAGTCCATATGAATGATGCTGCACATAATCGCTTAAATAAAATTGTAATTAACTTAAACATACCTAATCTCTTTGCCGACACTTTAAGCTACACGGATTACTCTATCCTTGAAACTAATATAGACAATCCAACTTTATGTGGAAAATTGAGACAAGACTATCAAGTTGTATACTCTAATGCAGGAGTTTTTAATTCCGATAGTTTTAAAATTAAGCTCTCTGCCTTTGATTCCATAAACAATTCACAATATGATTCAGTAATATCTATACCTATAGGCTTGCAAGCTTGTATGATAGACACAGCCACTTTTGAGCTTAAAACGAATTTTAAATGCCATTATAAACTTAAGGCATTCATTATAAGCAACGACTCAATTAAACAAAATGATACTTCTCATTATTCTATCATTAAGAGCATTGGACAGCCAATCCTAAAAAATCAATCTGACACTATTTGTATTAATCATCAAGCTACATTCAAAGCTCGAAACAAACTTCATACGGATACTCTAGTATGGTATTCTACTCAAAACAGCACCCAAATTCTTCACATAGGTGATAGCTTACCCATTGGTGTATTAAATAAGGATAGCACTGTTTATGTAGAAAATGTTCGAGGTCCATTACATTTTGCTGAATCCATTATTACTAACAATAACTCAAATATCAATTGGAATGGAATGATGTTTAATCTTATCGCTAAAGACAGCATTATTCTAGATAGTCTTAGTGTTAAATTATTTAGTTCAGGTTTTCAAAAAGTTCATGCTTATTATATCAATGGTAATTATAAAGGGTCAGAAAACACGCAAAGTAATTGGACATTTTGGGGTGTTGACTCAATACAAGTAAATAAATCAGGCGATTTGGCAAATTTAAATTATTCCGACCTAAATCTGAAACCAAATGATACTTTAGGAATATACCTGCACCTAGAGAATTCAAATTCACGTTTATCCTACCTAAGTTCGGGTACAACTTACTATACAGGAAACTCTAAACTAGAAATTGAAAGTGGCACTGGAATAGGTTATACATTTGGAACTACCTATAACCCCAGAAATTTTTGTGGAGAAATTTTTTATCACTACGGTTTCAACCCAAAAGGATTATGCAACTCTGATCGAAAAGAATTCAAAATTCATGTAAACAATCCTCAGTTCAGTTTGGGAAATGATACTTCAATTTCCCTAAACGAAAGTTTGATGCTTTCAGCTCCAAGTAGCTCGAGTTACTTATGGAGCAATGGAAGTATGCAAAGCCAAATTATAATTGACAGCGCAAACTTTAAGATAGGCACTCATTTAGTTTCTCTAGACATTATTGATTTTAATGGTTGTACCTATTCTGATAGCATACAAATTACAATAACACTGCCTACTGCTATAGAAAGCAATACAATTACTAATTTAGGCTTTGCTCCAAACCCAAGTAAGGGGCAAATTGATCTACTAGGTAATATTTCAGACATTCTGAGCATTGAGCTTCTTGACTTAAAAGGTTCTCTTGTTAAAAGTATTCTTATACCAAGAAAAACCATTCATCTTGAGGGCATACCAAAAGGCCTATATTTCTTAAGAATAAGAACGCGCTCTGAGGTTTTTAATTCTAAATTAATATTGGAGTGATAGAATCCTTAATACAAAGCGGTGAACTTAAATGGGAAAAACTGACCATTAAACGAGGTGAATATCTGATTCAGCAAGGACAGGTTGAGAGGCACTTCTATTTTGTATTAGAAGGCGCTTTAAGAGCTTTTGCTTTTATTGGAGACGAAGAGTTTACCATCCGTTTTGCATGTACTAACTCAATTGTTGCAGCAATACCGGCATATTTCACCCGCAAACCCTCCGAATTAAGCATACAAGCCATTAGAAAATGTACCTTATTAAAAATAAGTAAGACCGAGTTTGAAGCCTATTTCAAACAGAGTGAGGAAAAACTAATCGCTTACAATGACTTGTTAAAAGAATTAGTGGCTAGTTTTTACGAACGTGAGATTGATTTACTAACTCAATCACCTCAAGAAAGAATAGAGCGTATTCGTAAGAGAAGCCCTCAGGTTTTTCAAGAGATTCCACATAAATACATAGCCTCCTATTTAAGAATGAGTCCTGAGACTTTAAGCCGTTTACTGAATTCTTGATTTCAATCAAGATTTAATTAATTGTTTGCTCCCACCTTTGTAAAAAAAATGAAACAGTCAGAACTAATAGAACAATTAATTAGCATTAGCAAAAGATTAAACGACCAAGCAAGGGAATACCAAGCAATAGATTTAGAAAAACTAAGGCTAAGGCCCAATGCAGAATCTTGGAATGTTTTAGAAATCTTTGATCACCTTAACCAATACATAGAAATTTACAATCAACACTTTGCCGACTCTCTTAAAAAAGCAAAAGCCAAACAAATTGATAAAGAAATTACAAGAGGCTACTTTGGAAACACCTTTATTAAAATGATGGAACCAAAAGAAGATGGAGACATTAAAAAAATGAACACATTTAAATCTAAAAATCCAATGGGAAAGAATCTAGACCAAAGGGTTATACAACAGTTTATCGACTTAAATACGGAGATGATTGATTATTTGAACAAATCAAAAAGTCTCGACATCCAAAATGTGAAGTGCAAGTTGGCTATTCCTGTTTTAAAACTAAAACTAAGCGACGCTTTTCAGTTTATAATTGCGCACAATCAAAGGCATTTTTTGCTGATAAGAGAAAATCTGAATTAAAAAATTTGTTTTAGCAGAAAATGATCATTTCGACTCCGCTCAATGACCATTTTCTGCTCAACATCATTCTAAAGTCAGCATTCTTCATTCTTCATTCTTCATTCTAAATTCTCCATTCTAAATTCAATCCTCGTTCATTGCATTTCGGCGGACACACATTCTTCATTCTCAATTCTCCATTCTACATTTCCTAAAACTCCATCCTAAAGTGCTCTATATCACATTCGGTAAACTGCTCGCCTACTATGGTAAATCCAGCTCTTTGGTAAAAAGGAATAGCTTTTAATTGGGAGTGCAAGAAAATCGGTTTTTCGAGATTGATTATATCTTCCAAAATTCTCTTCAATAAAACCTCTCCCAGGCCTTGGTTTCGGTAAGATTTATAAATTCCGAATCGTTCTAATTTTATAGAATCATCTTTAATTCGCCAACGAGCGGTACCAATAGCTTTTCCTTCAAGTTCGAGCAGGTAATGAGTGCTTTCACCTTCAAAAGCATCAAATTCAGCTTCAAGAGGCACGTTTTGTTCTTCAACAAATACGGTATCACGAATTTCTCTTGCTTTTTTAAACAAGTCTAATTCATTGGTTTTAAACACATAGACTTTTATTTTTTCTCGACCCATTAATTCTTAAAATATGCTTAACAATATTTAACAGCGAAGCGCTTTAACACTACTGTATGCGTGGATAATTTAGCAATTCAAAATTAAATAAAGTATGGAAGAACAAAATAGCATGCAGCCAGCAGTTGAACCTGCAACAACTCCTTCTGCAAGTGTTGATATCAAAGCTTTAAACGAAAAGATAAGAACTGAAAGTTCGTTTGTGGATTTACTTACCATGGAAATGGACAAAGTAATTGTAGGACAAAAGCACATGGTAGAAAGGTTATTGGTTGGTTTACTTTCCGATGGTCATATTTTATTAGAAGGTGTTCCCGGATTAGCGAAAACCTTAGCCATTAATACTTTGGCAACTACTGTAGAAGCAGATTTTAGTCGTATTCAGTTTACTCCAGATTTATTACCTGCCGATTTAGTAGGTACAATGATTTACAGTCAGAAAAAGGAAGAGTTCTCAATTAAAAAGGGACCAATCTTCGCAAACTTCATTTTGGCTGATGAAATTAACAGAGCACCTGCAAAAGTACAGAGTGCTTTGTTAGAGGCCATGCAAGAAAAGCAAATCACTATTGGAGATACCACTTTTCCGCTTCCAAAACCTTTTTTAGTTTTAGCAACACAAAACCCAGTTGAGCAAGAAGGAACTTACCCTTTACCTGAAGCTCAAGTTGACCGTTTTATGTTGAAAGTAGTTTTAGATTATCCTAAAAAGGAAGAAGAAAAACTAATTATTAGAAGCAACATTGCTAAAGCTGGAATGCCAAAAGCAAAGACAATCCTAAAACCTGAAGACATTGTAAAAGCAAGAAATGTTGTTAGAGAGGTTTACATGGATGAAAAAATTGAGCAATACATTGTTGACATTGTATTCGCGACAAGAAACCCAGAGGATTATGGTTTAGCAAAACTAAAAGACCTAATTACATTCGGTGGTTCTCCAAGAGCAAGTATTAGCTTAGCCTTAGCCTCAAAAGCATTTGCATTTATTAAGCGCAGAGGTTATGTAATTCCTGAAGATGTAAGAGCGATTGCAAAAGACGTTTTAAGGCATCGTATTGGTTTAAGCTACGAAGCCGAAGCAGAAAATGTAACAACTGAAGATATTATTAATGAAATTCTAAATGCAGTAGAAGTTCCTTAATGAACACCACCAAAAGAAATACACAAGACCTTCTTAAAAAAGTAAGAAAGATTGAGATTAAGTCGAAAGGCTTGTCAAACCAGATATTCTCTGGTGAGTATCATTCTGCTTTTAAAGGTCGTGGTATGGCTTTTAGCGAAGTACGCGAATACCAAATAGGAGACGAAATTCGCTCGATTGATTGGAATGTAACTGCTCGTTTTAGCTCGCCTTATGTAAAGGTTTTTGAAGAAGAACGTGAAATGACCGTTATGTTACTTGTAGATGTTAGTGGTTCGAAAAACTTTGGTTCTAAAAAGCAGCTTAAGCAAGATTTGCTTACTGAATTATGTGCCGTTTTGGCATTTTCTGCAATTCAAAATAACGATAAAGTTGGTGTGCTATTTTTTAGCGACCAGGTAGAAAAGTTCATTCCTCCTAAAAAAGGAAAGAGCCACATTTTAATGATCATTCGAGAGTTGATTGATTTTGAGCCAGAGCATTCAGGAACTGATATTGCTGAGGCTTTACGTTATTTTAATTCAGCGATAAAGAAAAGATGCACAGCTTTTTTAATCTCTGATTTTTTAAGTGATGGTTATGAAGACTTATTAAAAATCTCGAACAGAAAGCATGATTTAGTAGCGCTGCAAATATTTGATGAAAGAGAAACCGAGATACCTAATGTTGGATTAATTCAATTGCAAGATGCAGAGACAGGAAAACAAGTTTGGTTTAACTCCTGGTCGAAAAAGAACAGAACTAACTATAAAGCCAAAGCATTAGCTAGACAAGGAAAAATTAAAGATACCATGCGCCGCAGTGGAGTTGATCATACCAGATTAGCAACCCATGAAAGTTATATACAACCATTAATGACCTTATTTAAACGAAGAGGAAGTAAAAGATAATGAAACAGTTATTTTACATCATCATATTGTTAACGGGTTTCCAATTACTTGGACAAAACTTGGCTACTACGGGCTACAATGGAGTTACTGCAACCATAGGTACCCAAGAGATAAAAGTTGGTGACCAAACCAGTATTGAGTTAGAAATAACTTATTCAGCCACTGATGAAAATATTGAATTTCCTGCTTTAAAAGATACCTTAACCAAAGAAATTGAAATTGTTGAATTTGGAAATATTGATACCACTTTTGATGAGGATGATGTAACTAAAAAGATGCTTTACCAAAAGCTAACCATTACATCTTGGGATAGTGGTTATCATGTCATCCCTCCTTTTGAATTTAAAATTGGAGGTCAATCCTACAAAACAAACCCACTGGTTTTAAATGTGGTTGATGTTGAAATTAGCCCTGAACAAGATATAAAAGACATTAAAGGCATTATTGAAGTTCCATTCTCAATTACAGATTGGCTTTTAAGCAAGAAAAAAACAATTGGATTAGGTTTCCTTATTGGTGTTATTGTGGTAATTGCAATGGTATTGTATAAGAAATACAAAAACAGACCAAAGGCTGAAGAAGAAGTTGTTGTTCCTAAAGAAGCGGCAGATATTGTAGCGACAAGAAAATTAGAAGAATTAGCTCAGAAAAAATTATGGCAATCAGGTAAGGTTAAGGCCTACTATTCTGAATTATCATTTATCCTTAGAGAATACCTAGAGAATAGATATTTAGTTCATGTGCTCGAGTTAACAACGGATGAAACCATTGCATTAATCAATAATGGTTTAATCAAAGAAAAGCAAACAATTCAAAAATTAGAAAGTATTTTATTATTAGCCGATATGGCCAAGTTTGCGAAACAGCAGCCTATAGGCTCAGAAAATGAAGATGCCTATAAAAACGCACTACTATTTTTGAGTTTAACCAAGTATGTCGACGAACCTAAATCGGAAAGTGAAGATGCTTAGATGGTGGAACGACATACAATTTGCAAACCCTGAACTGTTTGTATTGCTATCAATAATTCCAATATTGATATTGGCCTATGTACTTCGTTTAAAAGACAATAAAGCTTCTATCCGAATGTCTAGCTTAGAGTCGATTAGTGTAGCCGACGATAGAATGTTACAGATACTAAGGCATTTACCTTTTGGATTAATGATGACTGCTTTAAGCTTATTGATTATCGCTTTAGCAAGACCACAAACTTCTTTAAGTTGGCAAGACGTTACTACAGAAGGAATTGATATCGTTTTAGCCATGGATATTTCTGGTAGTATGTTGGCTGAAGATTTAAAACCAAACAGATTAGAAGCATCTAAAGAAGTTGCCCAACAATTTATCTCTTCTCGCCCAAGCGATAGAATTGGTTTAGTAACCTTTAGCGGTGAAAGCTTTACTCAATCTCCCTTAACAACAGACCATGCGGTTCTAAAAAACCTTTTTAAAGATGTAAAAAATGGAATGATTGAAGATGGAACTGCTATTGGAATGGGTCTAGCAACATCTGTAAATCGACTACGAGACAGTGATGCTAAAAGTAAAGTAGTTATTCTTTTAACTGATGGATCTAACAACAGTGGCTCTGTGCCTCCACTAACCGCTTCAGAAATTGCGAGGGAATTTGGAGTAAGAGTTTATTCCATTGGTGTTGGTACAAACGGCAAAGCTCCTTTCCCTTATAAAAATAGATTTGGTCAAGTAAGCTACCAAAACATGGAAGTTAAGATTGATGAAGCAACACTTAAGGAAATCGCCCAAATGACTGGTGGAAAATATTTTAGAGCAACCAACAACAGAAGCCTAGAAGCGATTTACAAAGAAATTGACGAATTAGAAAAATCAAAAATTGAAGTAACAGAATACCGTAAGAAGAAGGAAGAGTTTTTCCCTTTTGCATTAATTGCAGGCGTTTTACTATTACTTGAATTTGGATTAAAAAACACCATTTTAAGATCAATTAATTAATGTTTCGATTTGAACATACATGGGTTTTGTGGGGGTTAGCTTTAATTCCTTTAATGATGATTCTATTCTTTTTAGTAAAAAGATGGAGAAAGCAGGCTCGTAATCAGTTTGCGGAATCTGAATTAATGGAGCAATTAATGCCACGTTATTCTAATCTTAAATACCGATTAAAGTTTAGCTTCTTTTTATTGGGTTATACTCTTCTATTAATTGGAATTGCAAATCCTCAAATCGGAACCAAGCTTGAAGAAGTAAAAAGAGAGGGAATTGATTTAATAATAGCTTTAGATGTATCTAACAGCATGAAGGCTGAAGATTTATCGCCGAACAGATTAGAAAGAGCTAAAAGAGCTATGCTGCAATTGGTAGATGAATTAAAAAGCGACAGATTAGGAATAATCGTTTTTGCAGGTCAGGCTTACACACAATTACCGGTTACTACAGATTATGCTGCTGCCAAGCTATTCTTAGGAACTATTGATACGGATATGATTCCTACTCAGGGAACTGCCATTGGTTCTGCCATAGATTTAGCGATAGAATCATTTGATTATGAACAAGGTGGAAACAAAGCTCTTATTGTTGTAACCGATGGTGAAAACCATGAAGACGATGCAATAACTGCCGCAGAAGATGCAAACAAAAAGGGCATAAAAGTATTTACGATAGGCATGGGAACTCCAAACGGAGCGCCAATTCCAATTTTTAAACGTGGTAAACAAATTGGATTTAGACAAGATAACTCAGGAAATACAATAGTTACAAGTCTTAATGAAGATATGCTTGGAGAAATAGCGCTAGCCGGCGATGGAATGTACATAAGAGCCACCAATGCCAATGCAGAATTTGACAGAATTTTAGATGAATTAAGTGGTTTAGAGAAAAGTGAATTTGAAAGTCAGGTTTACACCGATTACGAAGATCGTTTTCAATTCTTTTTAGGAGCCTCTCTCCTATTCTTTTTAGTCTCAATTATTTTGAGCGAGAGAAAAAGTAAAATCAGTGAAAAAGTAAATCTATTTGAATCATGAGAATATATCGACTAGCGACATACTTGTGCTTCATGTTACCGTTTTTTGGCAATGCACAATCAGCATACCAAGAGATAAGAGAAGGTAACGAGTTTTACAATGCCAATAACTTTAAAGAGGCAGAAGAAAAATACAGAGCGAGTATAAAAAAGGATCCCAAACTAGCTGAAAGTAGTTTTAATTTGGGTGATGCATTATACAGACAAGGAAATTTTGAAGAAGCAGGTAAATTTTATCAAGCTGCAGCAAAGCAAACTGAAGACAAAGAGATTAAGTCAAAAGCATATCACAATCTGGGAAATGCCTTGCTAAAAGAAAAGAAGTTAGAAGAAAGTATTGAAGCGTATAAAAATGCCTTAATCAACAATCCGAAAGACGAAGATAGTCGCTACAATTATTCTTACGCTAAAAGACAATTGCAAGAACAGCAAGAGCAAGAGCAGCAACAACAAGACGAAAAAAAAGACGAGAACAAGGATGAACAAGAGCAGCAAGAGCAAGAAAATCAGGAAAACCAAGAAGAAGAGAATAAAGAGGAAGAACAAGAACAGCAGCAAGAGGAACAACAAGAAGAGCAGAAAGAAGAAGAACAAAATCAGCAACAGCAAGAGCAAAAAGAACAACAAGTTTCTAGAGAAGATGCTGAGCGTATTTTAGAAGCTTTAAATCAAGATGAGAAGGAGCTACAAGAGAAACTAAAGAAGCAAAAGATTAAGAAGGTTGACATTGATATTGAGAAGGACTGGTAAATGAGAAGGCTTATTTTAACATTCACTTTATTATTATTTGTTGCAAGCAGTTTTGCCGGCTCTATAAATTTTACTGCCAAATGCAGCCATAAAACAGTTGAAGTTGGGCAGCAATTCAGGGTAACCTATTCTGTAAATGCAAGTGGCGGAAACTTTACCCCTCCTAGTTTCGAAGGATTTAATAGTTATGGTTCAGGCCAATCATCTAACAAACAGATTGTAAATGGCAAGAGAACCATAATGAATTCAATATCATACATTCTTGTTGCAACTAAAACTGGAAATCTTAAAATTGAACCTGCGGTATTTGAGTATGAAGGTGAAAGCTATAAATCAAATCCGCTAAAAGTAGAAGTTGTTGGAGCAGATGAAAACTCTGCAAACGCTCAAAGAAATAGACAGAACAATAGAAAAGGCGCAGCCAAAGAATTAGAAGACTATATTTTTATTCAACCTGTTGTAGACAAAAGATCTGCCTATGTTGGCGAAAGCATAACGGTAACATTTAAGCTATACTACCAACTAAATTTTGGTCAATTAAGTCCTGATAAAATGCCTGACTACAGTGGTTTTTGGTCTAAAGATATAAGCCCAACAAACAGACAAGATTTACCAATAGAACGAATTAATGGTGAGCAATACCAAGTTGTAATTGTTCAAAAAATGTTGTTAACCCCGCAACGCGCCGGTGATTTAGAAATTGGTTCAATGGAACTAAACACTGTTGTTCAAGTTAAAACGCAGGCAGGTAGGAACATGTTTGACCGAATGCGTGGATATGGAGTTCAAAACAAAGAAGTTAGACTAGTAAGTAAACCAATAAAAATTACGGCAAAAGCATTACCCAACAAAGGAAAACCGACCAATTTCAGCGGAGCAGTTGGGCAGTTTAACATGAGTTTTAAACCCAATAAAACGGAAGTTAAATCGAATGAGGCGATTGATTTTGTAGTAAAGATTTCTGGAAACGGAAACTTGCCATTAATTGCAGCTCCTAAACTAAATTTTCCTTCAGACTTTGAAAAGTATGATCCTGAAACGAAAAATAACTTTAAAACCAATGCAGGAGGTTCTCAAGGAAGCAAGTCTTTTACTTACTTAGCAATTCCAAGACATTCAGGAACATTTGAAATTGAGCCTTATACTTTTAACTACTTCGACCCAATTAGCAAAAGCTATAAAGAAATTGGGCATGAGCCAATCGTAATTCAGGTTGAGAAAGGTGCAGATGAAGAAAACGTAGTATTTACCCCAAGAAATAAAGAGGAAGTAGAACTAATTGGCACAGACATTAGGTATTTGCACATCAATGGTGTTAGCCTTAATTCTTCTAAAGATCGATTTTATCAGTCTACCCTATTCTATTTATTGATTTTATTAGGACTAGGCTCAATAGGTATTTTGTTTTTCTTGAGTCGTAAACTAAAAGAGAAAAGCGCCGATACAGTTGGCTTAAAAAAATCTAAAGCAAATAAGTTGGCTAAAAAACGAATGGCCAAGGCTAAAAAGCATTTAGATGCGAATGAAACTGCTGCTTTCTATGAAGAAATTTCAGCTGCGTTGTTTGGCTATTATTCAGATAAATTCAACATTAGTTTAGCTGAATTATCACAAGAGAAAATAGTTGAGCTTATTGATAACAAAGAAATCGGAAATGAATTAAAACTGGTACTCGACGAAGCAGAAATGGCAAGGTTTGCTCCTTCTGCCGGCGGAAGCCCAAGTGATTTATACCAGAAGGCAATTAGTGTAATAAGTAAAACGGAGGGCATAGCATGAAGAAATTAGCTTTTACAATCAGTTTTATTTTAATTCTTGGAATCCAATTTGGTTTCTCCAATGAGAGTTTATCTCAATTTCAAAAAGCCACTGCGGCATACGATTCTTCGAATTATTCGGATGCGATTTGGCTTTACAATAACCTTTTGCAAGAAGATATTATCTTGAGCGATTTGCACTATAATTTAGGGAATGCATACTTTAAATTGAATGATGTACCTAGAGCAATTCTTAATTATGAGAAAGCTATAAAAAATGACCCGAACAACGAAGATGCAGCCTACAATTTGAGCCTAGCAAATGCTAAAACAGTTGATAAAATCGAAGGTATTCCCGATTTATTTTTATACCGTTGGTGGAAGGCTGTATTCAATTTATTTGCTGCCGATACTTGGGCAAAAATTACTGTTTCCTTACTATTTATAGCAGTTGTATTTTTTGCCTTATACTTCTTTAGTGCTATGCTAGGAATGAAGAAACTTGGCTTTTATTTAGGTGTAATTTTTATAGCTCTTGGCTTTGTTTCTTGGTTTTTAGCAGCGCAGCAAAATAGCTATTTAAATACGCAGCAATATGCTATTATAATTGAACCTACAGTTAATATTAAATCCTCTCCGAGTGCAGGTAGTTCTAAGCTATTTGTTTTACACGAAGGCACAAAGGTTAAAATTGAAAACCAAACCAATGATTGGTTAGAGGTTTCCATACCAAACGGCAACAAAGGTTGGATTGAGGCTGAATTGCTTGAAGGGATTTAAAATTCTGACAGACTTAATTATATACTTAAACTTATCTCATTTAAAAAAATTCTCATTTTTTTAAGCCAGTTGGTTTAAGTGAAGAAAAGTATAGCAAGATTACAGTTGACTACACCAAAATTTTGGTAGATTTAGTATACTCGTTAAACCCCAATGCTGTTTTTAATTATGTTTCTGGAGAAGGTACCGACAGTTTTGAAAAAGGTTCTACAATGTGGGCAAGAGTAAAAGGAAAAGCAGAAAACTATATGCTCAATAAAGGCTTTAAAGATTCATACGCATTTCGACCAGGAGCTATAATTCCTGAAAAAGGAGTAAAATCAAAAACTCAGCTTTATAATGTTTTCTATGTTTTAAGTAAGCCCTTTCATTTTTTAATAAAAAAGATGAAATCCGTAACAACTAGCTCAAACCTTGGATTAGCCATGATTAACTCCATTGATTTTCCTCAAGAAAATAAACACTTAGAAAATCCGGAGATTACAGAGTTGGCTGAGAAAAGAGTTTAGAATAAATCTGAAAACTTAAAGCTTTGATCTAACCTTGCCCCTTTTTCGGTGTCCTTTAAGGTAATTACCTCGTTTTGATAGTCATGCTCCATAAATAGATACAAATCTTCATCTATCGCTTTTTTGTAAAAGCGCTTACGATCTTCTAAAGTCAATAAGGGTCTTGTATCGTAACCCATTACATAAGGTAAAGGAATATGTCCAGCCGAAGGTAATAAATCAGCCATAAATGCTAGTTTTTTCCCTTTGTAGTCGATTAATGGAATCATCATAGCGTCGGTATGTCCATCTGCATAAAAAATATCGAAAGCATCGAAACCATCTTCTTCAACAAATTTTAACTGTCCGAGTTCTTGCATCGGCATAATGTTCTCCTTTAAAAAAGAGGCTTTTTCTCTAGCATTTGGAACAGTTGCCCATTGCCAATGCTTTTTATTAGTCCAATAAGTGGCATTTTTAAAAGTAGCTTCAAACTTCGATCGATCAGTATTCCATTTAATTCCACCGCCACAATGATCGAAATGAAGGTGGGTTAAAAATACATCGGTAATATCATCCGGATGAAAACCATGTTTATTTAAGGAGCTCATAAGTGTATCGTCTCCAAACATAAAATAGTAGCTAAAGAACTTCTCAGACTGCTTATCCCCCACTCCATTGTCAATTAAAATCAATCGGTCGCCGTCTTCAATTAACATACAACGCAGTGCCCAAGGACACATATTGTTGCTATCTGCGGGGTTTGTTCTTTGCCATAAAGATTTAGGAACTACGCCAAACATTGCTCCACCATCTAACTTAAAATTTCCTGTTTCTATTGGATATATTTTCATAGTGCTAATTTAATAAATAGGAGTTTAGTCCATTATTAACTTAATGACTTCTGAACCCAATTTTGATTGAAGTTGAATAAAGTAAAGCCCTTTGGGTAAATCTATTGGAATTTGATTCTTACCAGGGTTTAGCTGCATGCCGTTTAATACAAGCTGACCATTAGAACCGAGAATCAGCATATTAACTTCTTCTTTATATGGATTTTCTATTTGAATGAATTCCTTTACTGGATTAGGATATGCTACATATTTAATTTCATCAATTTCTGATCTATTAAAAATTCCAACAGCACTAGTTGTATCTATTAATTTTAAGGTATAAAAATTAAACTGTCCGTTTGTTAACACATTTGTTACTCCCGTTTGAGGATCAAAATCTGTAATATTACTAAGATAACTACCAGTAAAAACATACTCATTACTAGAGCTTTGTGCCATATCCTCTAGGTATTCGTAATTCGGTCCACCAATTGTTGCAACAGAGATAAAGTCCCCATTTTTACTCAATTTCAAAAAATAGATATCAAGGTCGCCATTTGATGTTATATTGAGTGCAGAAGAAGAATCTGGATCAAAATCGCAAGTTCCAAAAAACTCACCAGCTATTAAAACTTCGTTCGCTCTATTAAACCCAATTCGATTTGCATAGCTTCCATTTACTCCATACACACTTTTAGCCCAAATAAAATTTCCTTGCATATCTAATTTCAAAATGTATGAATCAAAATTTCCTGTTGAAAAAAGTGGATAATTAGCGGCACCTGAATCCATGTCTAAGGTATCTGCAAAGAAGCCTGTTATATAGATACTCGAGTCATTCATCTGAATATCCGTATTTTCAGATGAACCTGTACTTTCAAGGGTCTTCACCCAATTTAAATTCCCACTTGAGTTCAAATTAAGAATATAAACGTCATAAGACCCTTTTGATGTTATTTGTAAAACTGAACTAGAAGGATCAAAATCTGCTGTCGCTTGGAAATTACCACCTAAAAGAATATTGTCATTATTGTCTACTACAAAGGAACTGTTTGATATAAAGAATGTTCCCCCAATGTCTTTTCCCCAAATCCAATTTCCATTGGGGTCAATTTTACAAACGAAAACATCAGTTCTGTTTCCGTTACCTACACTATCTGCACTATTAAAAGCCCCAAAAGAAAATTGATTATCGAAACTACCTCTTTCTCATCATCTTTCTTATTCGTTCTGTTAGGAAAATTTTAAACGCAGAAGAAAAATTAACCAACGAATTACGAAACTCTAAGAATATTTTAGAACAGAAAAATGAAAATATTCTGGATAGCATAAAGTATGCGAAAAAAATTCAAAAGGCCATTTTAACCAAGCAGTCCGAATTTGAAAGTTTATTCTCAGACTCATTTATCTACTTTCTACCAAGAGACATAGTAAGCGGCGATTTTTATTGGCTTAGACAAGTTGGTGAATTTAAAATTGTAGCCTGTGTTGACTGCACAGGGCATGGAGTTCCGGGTGCATTTATGTCTATGATTGGATCAATCTTGTTAGATGATATCATTGTAAAACAAGGAATTATGGAGCATAATGTGATATTAAATAAATTAAATCTTAAGGTAATAGATTCCTTAAAGCAAGATAAAGAAGGTGCAGACTCTAAAGATGGAATGGATATTTCGATTTGTGTAATAGATCAAAAAAGTAATAAGTTAAGCTATTCAGGAGCTTGTAGGCCTTTGGTATATATTCGAAATGGACAAATTGAGAAAATCAAAGCAGATCCTTATCCTATCGGAGGAATTAACTCTTGTAAAAATGGATACCAATCCTTTTCAATAGACTTGAAAAAAGAAGATCAGTTTTATATTTTCTCAGATGGTTACCCAGATCAATTTGGGGGTGAAAAAGCTAAAAAATATATGACACCAAGGTTTCGAAGTTTTTTACTTTCTATTTCAAACCAGCCGATGAAAAATCAAAAAATAAGTTTAGAAAAAGAATTTAAACGATGGATGGGTGAAGAAGAGCAAGTGGATGACGTTATTGAAATGGGATTCCGAGTTTAGTTTTCTTTTAATTAATTATCAAGTCAGAGGTCGAAATAGTCAATTGTTCGATTAAATAAAAGGTTAATTTACTGATACACGTATTAGTGAACTTTCTTCCCATTCTCAACTGTTCTTTCAGTTTGCAATAGAACAATTTCACTGTTCTCCCCTTCTACTCCTAAAACCAAACATTCCGACATAAAATCAGCTATTTGTTTCGGTGGGAAATTTACCACCGCTATTATTTGTTTCCCGATTAAGTCCTTTGCAGAATAGTTCCCTTTGATTTGGGCACTTGACTTTTTTATTCCTAAATCTCCAAAGTCAATTTTAAGTTTCCAAGCAGGTTTTCTCGCCTTCGGAAATTCTTCAACCTCTATAATCGTCCCAGTCCGCATATCTACTTTTTCAAAATCACTCCAGTTTATTATTATTCAATAAATTAATCAGTCAATGGTTTAATAAGTCAGTCGTTTACTTTTGCATTGATTCACATTCCGTTCGCCTTCATTGCATTCCGGCGGACAAGCATTCCACATTCTACATCAATTCAAATACCTCTCCTGTACTACCTCCATATGATGAATTTCGTGACCAAGAATTATATACAAAAACTGTTCAGCAATAAAATCAATTCCGTTGGCATTTCCTTTTCGAGACAACATTTCAGGTGTCATACTTTTAAATAAATCAATGGTACTAGCTCTTAAACGCTTAAGCTCCTCTAATAAATCTTTTAAACTTCTTCGATTCCCTTCTGCCTCATCTACATAAGCATTATGGTCATAACCATGAATGCTTGTCTTTTCTCCACGAGCAAAACTCAAGGCTCTAAAGCATAAAATCCGTTCAGTATCAATTATGTGTTGAACAATGTCTTTAATACTCCACTTTCCCTCAGCATAAGCCCAATTGGCTTTTTCTTCGGTAACCATTACTAAGGTTTTTATGGTTTCTTTAACGCCATGCTCTAACAATAAAATTGGATCTCCTTTGGGCACTTTTGCAATGTATGCTTGATAATAAACTGGGAATGTTTTTAGGTCCATTTTTTAAATTTTGATTCTAAATTAAGGAATAGAAATTCGTAAGCCAATCTGTTGTTTAATTATGGTTAAAAAAAGTATTTTATTAATAGCATATTCTTTCTACCTTTAACTCAATCAATAAACATTTAATATTATGATTTTAGGCGTATCAGGCTGGTTAAGCGAAAAATTGGGTTGGGACACAGCGCTCATTAGAGTTGGTTTTGTAATCTTATTATTAGTATTCGGAACAGGAATAGGACTATATCTTGTTTTATGGCTGGTTAAGGTTTTATCCAAATAGTTTAGGCCAATTTTAAAACGATATAATAGGCACTAAAAGCAAAAAGAAAGCTAATTCCTAAAACGGCTAACAACTGGTTAAGCCTAGAAAACTGTTTAAACGTTTCCTTGTTTTTATAAACTACCCAAAATATTAAACTAGCTAAGATTGGTGCTGTTACAAACGAAATACTAGTTGCAAAATCTATCAACTGTTTCATATTATCGAGTAGATAAATCAAACTAATAAGAGTGCCTGTTATTAGCAGTAGCAGAATATAAGCATAGGACCTTTTTTCGCTGATTGAGCTATTATTAATCGATAATCGAATAGCTTTATTCAGTATTCTAGGAAAGGCATCTAATACCGTAAGGGTTGTGCTAAACATAGTTGTAAAAGCTGCAATAGCTACAAACAAAAACGACCAATTCCCAAGGGTTTTGGTATACATTCCAATTACTTGAACTGAAAAAACAACACCGCTAGAAGATAGCTCTTCCCCACTCCCACGCAGCATAATACTACCTAATGTAACAAATGCAGCTGCCAAGAAAGTGGTTCCCCAATAACCAATTTGAAAATCAAACAAGGATTTTTTTACACTTAATGTTTTACTTTCTGCCAAAGTCCATTCCGAATGCCATAACGAAATATCCAAGGGCGCCGGCATCCATCCGATTAAGGCAATTAGAAATAATACATCGGTATTGCTACTAAAAGAAAAGCTTAAACTTTCAACTATTTGTTCTGGAGGATTTGCAAAAGCTGCAATCAAAGTAATTATAGTAGCTAGGGTCAACAATATAATCACCCATTTCATAATCTTACTAAGCCAATTGTATTGGCCGATTATGAGAATGAGAAAACAGACTGATAGGATTACCGCAGATACTTGCCATAAAGGAAAATTTAATCCAAAAATTGAAGAAATAACGCTTGCTGTAATTAAGGTAACTGCTGCCTGAACAGCAAACATTGTCCCAATAGTAACAACATAAAACAAAGCCATGGCAAAGCGACCTGTTTCATAAAAAGCTTCTAATAAACTTTTTCCTGTTTGTGAGGCATAAAGTGGTCCTGCTTTAAAAAAAGGATACTTTAGGATGTTGGCCAAGATAACAACAAATACCATAACCAGCCCATATCCTGCGCCAGCACGAGTAGATTGCACTAAATGAGATACACCAACAGATGCACCTGCATAAAGTAAACCGGGTCCTAATCGGGAAAGAAAAGAATTCATTTAGCCGATATTATACTCGACCTATCTTTTTGGTGTAATCAGAAATGGTAGACTCTAATTTAGCTTTTAAATCATTAAAATGTTTGCTAGCTGCTTTTGAGTCCTTGTTTGGGTAGTTTGAAACTCCTGATAGCATATCAAATCTTGTATCGATTAATTCATCAATCACTTTATCCATCTTCGCATCTCCGTTTAAAGATTCAATAAAAGCATCTTCTATTAGCAAGTTTGTATGAGATTTTATTGATTTTTTAAGTTTTCTTCTACTAGCCATAACAATTTAATTTTGCTTAAAAATAAGAATAAATTCAAACGCTCCACTACTGTAAATCAATTCTTATTTTTGCATTTTATCTCTGATTTGTATTCAATAATTGACATAGAAGCTACTGGAGGAAATTCTAAAATTGGTAGAATGACTGAAGTGGCAATTTATAAGTTCGACGGAACGGAAGTTGTAGACGAGTTTCACTCTTTGGTTAATCCCGAATGCTCTATTCCGCATTTTGTACAAGGCCTTACCGGAATTACAGATCATATGGCAAAAAAGGCACCTAAGTTTTTCGAGATTGCTAAAGACATCGTAGAAATTACAAAAGGAACTTGTTTTGTAGCTCATAATGTAAAGTTTGATTACAGCTTTTTTCAAATGGAATTTGAATCATTAGGTTATGAGTTTAAATCTAACCGACTCTGCACACTTGAACTAAGTAAATTATTATTGCCTGGGCATGACTCTTACAGTTTAGGTAAGCTTTGTAAATCGTTGGGTATTCAACTACAAAATCGACATAGAGCCTCGGGTGATGCATTAGCGACAGTAGAACTCTTTAAAATGATTTTAAATGCAGATCAAGACAATACGGTAAAACGAAAACTAAGAAAACATTAGTGAACCCAAACTCAAATAATATAATCGCTTGGTTGAAGAAAATTGGAATTGCGGGTTTTTTATTTTTCTTAATTAAAGGAATTATTTGGCTACTTGTTTTTTATGGAGCCGTTAACTTATCAAATTGCTAAAAACAAAAAAGCCGCTGTTCGCGGCTTTTTATTTTTTTTATCTTACAATTTTCTGAGTCTGAATCTCGCCCTTCTCGTTTTCTATTATCACAAAATAAATACCATTCTTAAAGTTATTTGTTTGAACTCTTGTAATACTTTTATTGGTATTAGTTGAATAAACCATTCTGCCATGAACGTCAAAAATCTGAATTCGATTACTCAAATTAAGAGCACCTAACTCAATTGTAATTTCGTCTCTAAAAGGGTTTGGATAAACAGAGAATTCAGAAACAGTTTCTAATTTGTCATCTATACCAATAAATATTCCTTCACTAATAAAAAAGTTATCTATTCCTGCCTCTAAAATATGGTCAGGAGCTTGGTCTTGAACGGTAAATCGAACGGCCTTTATTCCTGTTAAGGTTACATAATCTCTAACTCTATAGCTTCTTAAGTCCCAATCTATACTTTGATTTGCTTCTGTAATAGAATCGACAAAAATTTCATTATTTGCTGAATCAACAAAAGAAATAATCATGGCATCATTACCAATATTCCCTTCGTTATAAAACCAAGAATAAAAATTAATATATGGGTTTACATAATTGCTAAAATCTAGTTGAGGACTTGTTAAAACAGCAGTTGAGTCAACATCAGAACTAGCAGGATTTCCAACGCCTATTCCTGTGAAATAAGCGAAATTCCCACAATCGGTATTCTCATCTACTCCAGGGTTTGCAACATAAATATTATGAACTGTGCCAAAAGGAATTTCTCTTACCCAATTTCCTACAGTCTCATTTCCAGTTACCTGCCAACCAAAATCTTGATTAAAATTATCCTTGTATCCTTGAACTAGTAATATAGTATCGTCTTTGGTACTGCAATTAAAATCAAAACGCTGATTACATAAGGGCTCATAACCCCATTTTCCGCCAGTTAAAGTATATTCACCAAACTGTATTTCGGGAACTAAAATATTTCCTGAAGGATCACTTGTAATCGATAAGCTAGTATCAGCATTAAAAAACTGAAAAGTTGCTGCAACAATAGGGTTACTAGCATCCATTGCATTTAAATTCAATCCATTACCATCTCTAATCAACTGTGGATTAAAGGAAGTTACCTGACCAGATACAAATAATACACTATCAAATACTTGCTTGTAAAAACCTGGTGCATTTACCTCTACTGTTCTATATCCATCTTGAGGAGAGCCCGTTTTATAAAACCCGTTTAAATTGGTTTTATCTGTTCTTAACTCTCCAATAATTTTAACATCTGCTTGACTTATAGCAGAGCCAGAACAATCTTCTACCCTACCTTCTAAATAAGAGGCTCTCTTATAGCTTGGTCTCGTTACGTACAAGCCTTCTTCTATATCCGAAAGAATTAATAAACCCGAAGGAAAATAAGGATATGCACCCCAGTTACCATTAAAAGTACCACCGGTATATGCAGGAGATGTATCATAATAGCCAACCTCAACTAGGTTATCTGGTTTATTCCCATCTACAACAGAAACACCCCAAGTATAATAAGATGTGATTACAAAATCATTTAACACATGGGCGTTATGGGGAATAATACCACGTGAAGCCCTTGTCCTTATTCTATCAGTCTGAAAAATTGCACTTGGATTGCTAACATCATATGCTCCAATAAAACCATCGGCAACTTCGTCAGTGGTAAAAATTGTTTTGCCATCATCTGAAGGCCAAGAATTATGAGTAAAATTATTTGGAGTTGAAGCTGATCCAATAATTCTAGGATTCAACTTATCACTTACATCTATTACCAATAATTGTCCTGCATAAACTGCAGACCCATAAAGTGTATCTCCACGAGCATAACCATCATGCAAATACAAACTATCAAAATAACCTAGTTCAATAGGCTGACCAGGATTTGTAGCCACATCCAACATTACAGTACCAAATGAGCCTGTTGAATTGTTAGAACCAAATAAATAGGCTACTCCGTTCTCATCTATATAGATGTTGTGTGCTGTATTAATGGAATAATTTACTCCAGTAAAATAAGTAACTCCGCCAACACTATCAGGCAAGGTCGATAAATCATAAATAGCTAAACCACCTGACGATTCATTAGTAACATAAGCATAATCTCCCCAAGTTTTTATATCTCTCCATATAGAGTAAACACTTTGCTCTCCGTAAATTTCTACTAGGTTGTTTGTATCGGCAAGACTAACAACTGAAAGTCCGTTGGTTTTGCCAACAAGGGCATATTCGGTGCCTGAGCTATTTACATATCCCCAGATATCGTTTAGGGAAGTACCCGAATTGTAAGTAAATCTGCTTACAGAGTCAAGGTTTAAAGACTGACTATATACCTGAGATCCTAATAGGCAGGATATAATAATTAGAAAAATTCGGTGCATTAATTTTTTTTATAAAAATACACCTTATGAAAGGAAGTGTTTAGAAGAAGTACGACAAATTGATCATTGCATTTGGTTGAACGCCGATTATTGTTCCATTAATTTGATCTTCTCTGGAGTTTACTATTGTTGAAGCTTGTCCGTTAATTGGAGTATTTACAATGTTATCGCTAATAGTTCCTCCTTCTGAAACGTATTGAATTTGAAAAGCAACTTCAGCACCAACACTAAATCTTTCTGCTAAGAAGTAGTTAAAACCACCGCCACCAGTAATACCGAAACCAATTCCTCCGTCTTGCTTGATTGTTCTTTCTGTTCTTGAAATACCAGCTGCACTCTCTGTGCTAGAATTAATCTCAGCATTTGTTTTTCCTACAAATGTTATGTCTAACTGAGCAAAAACATATGGATCCAATCTCTTGGTAGAATTAAAATGCTTTTCTACTCCACCCGAAAAATTCAAAACAAAATTATTAACTGAAGAATCTGTTTTAACTAAAGTTAGCCCAACACTATCGGCGGTAGTTCTGCTAGCTGAGTTTACATCTAGTCCAAAACCAAATCGAACTACTAAATCATCTGTATAGTAGTACTTACCAAATAATATGTTTTGCCCATAAGTCGTAGAAAAAGAGTTGAGTTGAACATTATCAATTAATCCATCAACCAATAAACTTACACCAAAATCACCAGCTTTAGGCAATAAAGGACTGCGCTCATTCTCTCCTTGCGAGAATGAAATAAAGCTTGAAAATAAGCAAATTACAATTAGAGAAACTTTAATCAAATTTTTCATGGTATGTATTTTGTTTAGCAAATAACCTCAAAGTTTTAGAGATATTGTTTAGCTACTGAAAGATTTATCTTTTAACATCGGCACAAAACTGAAATTTCCATACTGTTCAGTTTTAAATTCTTTTTCAGATACTTTTATCAACCTAAGCATTTCTTGTTCTTCACCTTCTCCTAAAGGAATAACCATCATACCGCCTACTTTAAGTTGGTCTTTTAAGTCTTGCGGAATAATCGGTGCAGCTGCTGTTATGATAATTTTGTCAAATGGCGCATATGCAGGTTGACCTTTAAAGCCATCACCAAAAAATAGTTTTGGATAATAACCTAGTTGGTTGATAATCTTTTTTGACTTTTGATGCAATGAGCGATGTCTTTCAATACTAAAAACCTTAGCGCCTAACTCAACCAAAACACAACATTGGTATCCACTTCCTGTTCCTATTTCTAAAATTTTGTCGCCTCTTTTAATTTCTAATAATTGCGATTGAAATGCAACAGTGTAAGGGTGCGATATGGTTTGTTCCGAGCCGATTGGAAATGCTTGATTCTTGTATGCAAAGTTGATAAATGCATTATCCATAAATAAATGACGTGGAATTGCATTTATTGCATTCAACACCTTCTCGTCTGTAATGCCTTTAGAAGCCAGTAATTCTACTAACTTTTTTCGCAATCCTTTATGTTTGTATGAGTCTATCAAAGCAAGGCAAAAGAACTAAAGATTGAGCAAATTTTAATTCATAGATACAAAGGCTTTATCAATAAAACATTGTTGACAAACCATTACTGGTTTTTCGATAAAATGGATACCTAAAGAATTACTTTTGCATGAAACAGAAAATGATATGTTAAAAATTGGTGTTTTAGGTGCAGGGCATTTAGGTAAGATTCACATTCGCTTGATAAAAGAAATCAGCGACTTTCAATTGGTTGGCTTTTTCGACCCAAATCCAGAATCTGCAAAGGCCGTGGCAGCTGAGTTCGACACCAAAGCTTTTGACAGCATTGAAGAGTTGGTAGAAGAAGTAGATGCGGTTGATATTGTAACTCCTACCCTTTCTCATTTTGATTGTGCTGTAAAATCAATTAAAAAATCGAAACATATTTTTATTGAAAAGCCAATTACTAATACGGTTGAAGAAGCAAGACAATTAATTCAACTAGCTGAAGAAGCCGACGTAAAAGTTCAGGTAGGCCATGTAGAGCGATTTAACCCTGCATTTATTGCAAGTCAGCCTTATGTTAAACATCCTATGTTCATAGAGGCACATCGTTTAGCTCAATTTAATCCAAGAGGAACAGACGTTTCTGTGGTGCTCGACTTAATGATTCATGATTTGGATATTATCCTGAGCATGGTAAAAAGTAATGTACGAAGAATTAGCGCAAGTGGTGTTGCCGTTGTAAGTGATAATCCAGATATAACCAATGCAAGAATTGAGTTTGACAACGGATGTGTAGCCAATTTAACAGCTAGCCGTATCTCTCTAAAAAATATGCGTAAAACAAGAATTTTTCAAAAGGATGCTTATATCTCAGTTGACTTTTTAGAAAAAGAGTCTGAAATCGTTCGATTATCAGAAGTGAATGGAGAACCAGATCCACTTTCGGTAACAATTGATTTAGGTGAAGGAAAAGGACAGAAAGAAATCTATTTTGAGAAACCTGATGTTGCTCCAAACAATGCCATAAAAGAAGAATTAATGGCTTTTGCAAAGTCAATAATTTACAACACCAATACCGCTGTAACCATACATGATGGATATAATGCTTTAGATGTTGCACATCAAATCATTGAAAAATTAGATATCACAAAAGAAAATTTAAGTTTGTAGGCAATAAAGGGCAAATTTATTCGTTGAACGAGGTCAAACAAGCATAAATGAAACACAACTACTCTCTATTATTGAGCTGTATTTTCTCTTTATTTATTTCATGCGATGATGAAGATTTAAAAGCTCCTGTGCCAGGTTTTCTTCAAATTGATGAAATATCGGTTAAAACAACTGCTTCAATCCAAGGAAGTGCTAGCAACAACATTAAGGATGCTTGGGTTTTTATTGATGATCAGTTAATTGGAGTATTTGAGTTACCTACAAATATCCCCATTCAAAATACTGGTGATTTTAACCTTAAAATTAGAGGAGGAATTTTTAATAACGGCCTTTCTAATAATCGTGTTATTTATCCTTTTTACGAGTTTTACATAAAAGACACTACTGTTGCTCCGCAAGAGCAAATGAAGCTTACACCGGTAGTTGAATACAAAGTTGACACTGAATTTGATGACCCTTGGTCGGGAGAGAATTTTGAAAGCGGAATTAACTTTGAGCATAACCCCAATAGCGAAACTACTTTTACCAGAAACACAGTTGATGATGTAAAAGAAGGTGCAGCATCAGGCTTAGCTCGTTTAGAGAGTGACGAAACTTTTTTTGAAGCCTATACACCTGCCTTTAGCGATATTTCCAGATTAGGTGTTCCTGCATATTTAGAACTGGATTACAAATGCTCACATGATGTGGTAATTAGTGTTTACACAGATAGCAGAGCTCAGCAATTTTCGGTTTTAGTCTTGCGATGCCAAAACGAATGGAATAAAATTTATGTTGATTTTACACCGGTATTTTCTACTTTATCAACTGCTACTAATTATAACATTGCAATTGGTTACACTAAACCTGTTGGAGAAATTGGAGAATTACACGTTGACAATATCAAATTCTTGAAATTCCAATGAACGAACGGATACAGACCATAAAGTACATTATATTCGACTTTATAGCCGCTGCAACCGCATGGTTTCTGTTTTACCGTTTCCGGAAGGTTTACTTAGAGCCAAGTAAATTTGGCTATGAAGTTCCGCTTGATTATGGCGAAAACTTTTTAATTGGATTGATTTCTATTCCATTAGGATGGGTTTTATTATATGCTGCTTCGGGTTTTTATCGGAGCGTTTACCGCAAATCTCGATTAAAGGAGTTGGGACAAACACTTACCGTTTCAATTTTAGGTTGTACCCTACTCTTTTTTGTTTTCATTTTAGACGATGAAATAAATACCTACAAAGACTATTACCTCTCTTACCTATATATTCTATTCTTTCATTTTGTATTTACCTATTTCTTCCGCTTTATTATTACAAGCCGCACGGTAAATCTTATTCAAAATAGAAAAATTGGTTTTAACACCATAATTATTGGTTCAAGCCAAAAAGCTATGGAGTTGTGCCTCGACATGGAAAAGGAGAGAAAATCCTATGGAAATAAATTCATTGGATTTATTCGTGTAAACCGAAAAGAGTTTTACCCCGTTGAAGATCACCTTCCTTTTTTAGGTAAAACCAAAGAGCTTAAAAAAATAGTAAAAGAGCAGCATGTTGAAGAAGCAATAATTGCCATCGAATCTTCGGAGCATGCGAGTCTTGAGAACATTATCTCTGAGCTAGAAGGTCTTAATGTATTGATAAAAATTATTCCAGACATGTATGATATCCTTTCCGGATCGGTTAGAATGTCTTCCATTTTTGGCGCTCCACTAATTATAATTAACCGTGAAATAATGCCCGCGTGGCAACAAACCATAAAAAGAGCGATTGACATATTTGCCTCTATGTTTGTGTTGTTCTTTTTTAGCCCTTTGTATTTAGTTGTAGGTTTGGCGGTCAAATTTACTTCCAAGGGTCCTGTTTTCTTTTCGCAAGAGAGAATTGGAATTCACGGTAAACCCTTTATGATTCATAAGTTTAGATCGATGTACACCGATGCAGAAAAGGCAGGCCCGGCCTTATCTAGCGAAAGAGACCCAAGAATAACAAACTTTGGTCGCTTTATGCGTAAGACAAGACTTGATGAAATCCCTCAGTTTTACAATGTATTGATTGGAGATATGTCTTTAGTTGGGCCAAGACCAGAACGACAGTTTTTTATTGATAAGATTGTAGAAAAAGCAAGTCACTACAACCATTTATTAAAAGTAAGACCGGGAATTACATCTTGGGGACAAGTGAAATATGGTTATGCCGAAAATGTAGACCAAATGGTAGAACGATTAAAATTCGATATCATTTATATTGAAAACATGTCCTTATTGGTTGATTTTAAAATTTTGATTTATACCGTAATGATAGTATTACGAGGAAGCGGAAAATAATTTTTTAGCTTAGCTTCTCTATGCCTAATTTTGTGGCACAATTATAAAAAACAGATATGAAAAAAGTTGCAGTTATTGGTGCAGGTACAATGGGTAATGGAATTGCTCACACTTTTGCACAGTTTGGTTATGAGGTTTCTTTAATCGATATTTCACAAGATTCCTTAGATAAAGCAGTGGCTACCATTACAAAGAATTTAGATCGTTTGGTTGCTAAAGAGAGATTAAGTGAAGCAGGTAAAAACGACACCTTAAACAACTTAACAACCTTTACCGATATGGCTAAAGGGGTTGATGGAGTTGATTTAGTAGTTGAAGCTGCAACTGAAAATGTTGATTTAAAACTAAATATCTTTAAGCAACTAGATGAAATCTGTGCTCCTGAGGTAATTTTAGCAACCAATACATCTTCAATTTCGATTACAAAAATTGGTTCAGTTACCAAGCGCCCAGATAAGGTAATTGGCATGCACTTTATGAATCCTGTGCCGATTATGAAATTGGTAGAAATTATAAGAGGTTATGCTACTTCTGACGAGGTAACTAAAACTATAATGGAGACTTCTAAAAAGTTGAGCAAAGTACCAACAGAAGTAAACGATTACCCTGGTTTTATTGCCAACCGTATTTTAATGCCTATGATTAACGAGGCAATTTATAGTTTATACGAAAGTGTTGCCGGAGTAGAAGAAATTGATACCGTAATGAAATTGGGAATGGCTCACCCAATGGGACCATTGCAATTGGCCGACTTTATTGGACTAGATGTTTGTTTATCTATTTTAAACGTATTACACGAAGGTTTTGGAAACCCGAAATACGCTCCATGCCCATTATTGGTTAATATGGTTACCGCTAAAAAATTAGGAGTAAAATCTGGTGAAGGTTTTTACGACTATTCTAAAGGAATGAAAGAAACGACAGTTTCTAAGAGCTTTAAATAAAAGAATAAAATTTATTTTTTAAAAACCACTATGAGTAACATGGTGGTTTTTTTATGCCCACAATTTATTATCTTGTATTTTGAAAAACCAGTTTTATGATTGAACCAACCGAGAAATACAATTATCCGACATTAAACGATTAATAAACGGTTTTGTATTTAATATTGAAACACTTATAATAAAAAACTAAATAAACCGATAACGTGGATAAAGAACATTTATGTTCTTTATCCCATAGTTGGCATTAATTCTATGAGACTAAACTTTTTCATTTTATATATTCTATCACTTCAACTACTCATTAGTTGCAATGATACAGGCAAACATGGATTCGTGAAAGATTCTGAAATCAAAGATTCACTGAATGATTTTAGATCTATAAGAGATACGAATTTTGACAGAAATACAATTTCTAAAAGGATCGACACTATTACCATAAACGATTTAAAAGGAACATGGAAGGATACGACTGCACTCTACTTTGAAAATGACAAATGGTTCAGCTTCAGACCGATAGATAAAACAAAAACATATAATTTCTTCGAAAGCACAAAATATAGAATGGAAGAAAAAAACACTTACTCTAAAATTGACAAACAATTGCATGGTCAGTTCTTACTTAAAGAAGTTAGAGACAGTTCATTTCTGACTTTATTGCATAACGGCAACAATGATACTTCCTTTGTACAAGGAGATACAGCTATTGTTGTAACATACTTAATTGAAACTGATTATGAAAAAGCCAATGGCCTAATTGAAAAGCACATCAGTAT